>CAJHZH010000503.1_pt1 | contig 12844 bp, 10 predicted proteins | sample 9198951 | NCBI WGS metagenome assembly CAJHZH01 (sample SAMEA7708381, study PRJEB35096) | sediment metagenome | biome: marine neritic benthic zone biome [ENVO:01000025]; feature: sediment [ENVO:00002007]; material: shallow marine sediment [ENVO:03000034] sea grass bed [ENVO_01000059] ...
CAAAAAACATGTGACTCGCGACTTCGGCCTGCGGCGATTCCATCACCGATCCATATTGGCTGGCCCCGATCATTTTCAACGCGCCGGCAATTCCATCGGGGTTGCGCGTAAACTGAACGGCCGAGGCGTCCGCCAAGTATTCTCGCTGACGTGAAACGGACGCTTTTATAATGCGGGCAAAAAACAAACCGATAGCACCAATCACGATCACTCCGATCGCGACCAGGATAATCCAACCTGCTCCTTTGTTGTCGCGGTTTGAACGAACGGCCGATCCGTAGGCACCACCGCGCAAAATATAAAACCCAATCAACGCGAGCAATTGAATGCCGTGAAGCACGCCAATCATGCGAATGCTCATTCGCATATCGCCATTGAGGATATGACTGAATTCATGCGCCACAACTCCTTGGAGTTCATCTCGATTCAATGTCTCAATGGTGCCACGATTAATACCGATAACGGCGTCATCAACCGTGTATCCAGCCGCAAACGCATTGATGCCAGGTTCGTCGATGATGAACACCGGCGGAACCGGTGTGCCTGCAGCCAGTGCCATTTCCTCAACGACGTTGAGGATCCGTCGTTCGGCGGGATCGCGTGAATTTGGCGGAAGTCGTCGGCCGCCGAGCATCGAGGCCACCGATTCACCACCTCCTCGAAGTTCTGCAACTTTGTAGAGGCTGCCACACCCGACCACCGAAATGACGCTCAGTGCCACGATTCCCAGGATCACCGGATCAAACAAGTTGATCGCAACGGCCTGGTCGTCGTTTGTTTGCGTCGCTAATGCCAGGACCACCACCAGATAGATCCCAGCGATCATGCAGATAACGGCCAGGATGAAATAGAAAATCAGCCATTTCGTTTTGCGTCTGGCGAGTTCCTGGCTGGCAAAAAAATCCACGTGCTTTGTTCCTGATCAAATTTCAAAACCTAAAATTTGACCTTGGGTGCGACTCGCTCCTCTGGGCTTTCAATTTCCAAAAGCTGCGCCTCATTGAAACCAAACATACCTGCAAAAATCACTGCGGGGAATACTTCGCGGGCAGTGTTGTAACTCATGACCGCATCATTATAACCCTGCCTTGAATAGGCCACCTTGTTTTCCGTCGAGGTCAATTCCTCTTGCAGTGACATCATGTTTTCATTGGCCTTGAGATCGGGATAGGATTCGGCAACCATCAACAAGCGGCCCAAGGCGCCATTAAGCTGAGATTCGGCGGCAGCCAGTTGATTCATCGAAGCGGGGTCACCCGGATGTGCGGCCGCGGCCTGACCCGCTGAAAACGCTTTGTTACGCGCTTCGATGACTTGAGTCAGCGTTTCTTGCTCGTGTTTCATGTAACCTTTCGCCGTTTCGACAAGATTTGGAATCAAATCGTAACGCCGTTTCAACTGAACGTCGATTTGAGCATACGCGTTTTCGTAACGATTGCGCAAACCAACAAGACGGTTATAAATTGATACGATAAGAAACCCGATGATGATGGCGATCACGGCCAGAACCACTAATACCCCAATGATCGTTCCCCACATATTTTTCTCCCGATTTGAGTAGCAAGAACGCAATTATCGATGCGCACATTTATCGAGCCGTCGCAAAGAAGCGCATTATCTACTATTCGTTGCTGGTTGCCAATTATTGACGCGAATTTCCCATCGAAACGTCGGCCGGTATTTCGCTTACTGTTTTTCAGCCCATACTTTTGCGATCTCGACACCCAGTTCGCAGGCGGCTACCATCTCATCCAGACAGGCGAACTCAAGCGGCGAATGGATATTGTGTTGTCCCGATGACAGGTTCGGAGTCGGCAGACCCTTTTCGGTGAATTGAGATCCATCGGTACCGCCACGAATAATGCTAAGTTTGGGGGTCCGCCCCAGTCGCCGATGTGCCTCGACGGCGTAGTCCACCGCACGCGGTTCCTTTTTGAGTCCGTCACCGAGATTCCGATATTGTTTGGTAATCTGCAAATCGATTTTGCTTCCGGCCACATCAGTTTCGACCGATTGAGCAATCTTGCGAAGCAAATTGGCGTACTCATTCAGCTGCGGGGTATCGAAAGATCTCAAAATGATTTTTAGTGTGACTTCGGCAACGCCACCCTCGATCGTGTACGGATGCAAAAAACCGTCGCGCTGGTCCGTTCTTTCCGGCGACAAATCGCGCGGCAAACGATCGATAAATGCACCCGCCGCACGAATCGCGTTGATCATTTTGTCCTTGGCAATAGCGGGATGAATGTTGGCCCCTCGGATCGCAATCGTTGCGAGGTCAGCCGAAAACGTTTCGACATCCACGTCATTCTGCCCTCCACCATCAAACGTGTAGCAAACTGCGGCAAGCACATTGTCGACGTCGACGTGCAACGCACCGCGCCCGATTTCTTCATCGCAGGTAAACAGCAATCGAACAGGTGCATGTCGCGTATCTGGATGTTCGATTAGGTGACACGCAAGTTCCATCATGATAGCCATGCCCGCTTTGTCGTCGCCGCCAAGCAAGGTTGTGCCGTCGGTAGTAATCAATGTCTTGCCAACAAGATCTTTGAGTTCCTCGCACTTGTCTTGCGTGACTTTGTCATCTGTTCCATTCAGCGGAATATCACCACCAGCGTAACTCTCTATCACTTGAGGTTTTACTCCCGCACCCGACGTCTCCGGTGACGTATCGAAATGTGCATTGAATGCCACAACCGGGGCTTCTACTGTGCCGGGTACCGTGGCTAAAACGATTCCATTTTCATCTTGAGCAACGTTGTCAACACCCATTTCTTTGAGCTGGCTGACGACCAATCGGCCCAACTCGAGTTGTCCCTGGCTACTTGGGTACGATTCCACACCCTCTTGAGCAGTTGTGTCAATCTGGACGTATTGTAGAAAGCGCTCCAAGAGTCTTTGACGATTCATGTTTGATTCCCGTCGATATTTAGCAGCGGATTGAAGGGGATATCTTATCCAAATAGATTCGGTTCAAAAACTAGTAAATGGACTGAGAATTACGTTATAATCGCGATCAACCCTCTAGTTGTCTCAAGACGGTTTGGTATTCGGTTCTGCTAATGAACCACAAAACATTTTGGTTGTTTACCACGAGGATTTGCCAATGAAATGTTTATTCGTCATCGCGACCATTATCCACCTCGCGATCTTTAGTCAAACAGTTCAGTCTCAAGAAGACAAACCAAAAACCCACGAGGTCAAGCCAGGCTTCTTCGAGGTCGTCGAAACCATCACTGCGACCGTCGAATCCAAAAACATGACTCCGCTGTCCGCCGACACCAAGAATTGGACGGACTTGGTAATCGACAAAATCGTTCCCGAAGGCACCCGTGTCAGCAAAGATCAGCCGATTGTCTGGTTCGACACTGAAAAAATTGATCGCAAGATAACCGAATCCGAGCAGGCGCTGGCTCTGACAAAACTTTCCGTCGAATCCGCCAAACTGGAATTCGATCAACTGGCTAAGACTTTTGAGCTGGATCGCCAGTTGGCCGAACGCAAACATCGCAACACCGAGCAGGACTTCAACTATTTCAACGACGTCGATAAACCCAATCGAATCCGCAGCGCGGAACGAGGCCTAAAGAACGCGCAATGGTCGCTCGAATACTCACAGGAAGAACTCAACCAGCTTGAGCGGATGTACCAAGAGGACGAGTTAACCGAGGAATCTGAAGAAATCGTCCTCAAACGCACCCGACGCCAAGTTGAGAATAGTCAGTTCTATTTGGAGCAGGCTCAAATGCGCACCGCGCGAACTCTCGAATACGATTTGCCGCGCGAAGCGGAAAAAAAACAGGAAGAACTTGAAAGGGCAAAACTTGAATTTGAAAAATCTAAAGTGACTTTGCCAATCGAACGGGAGAAAAAGCAAGTCGCATTCGATAAGGCAAGATTTGAGCTTGGAAAACAACAGATTGACCATGACAAGCTGACAGCGGATCGAAAACGAATGGTGATTAACGCCCCGTCGGATGGGGTTTTGTATTTCGGCCGCTGCGCGCGAGGCAAATGGCTAAGTGCCGCTGGCTCCGGTTCGCGCGATCTTGAAAAAGGCAAAACGGTCCCACAAAACAAGACGATTGTCACGATCGTTGATGTTGATCAACTGATGTTGCGTGCGGAATTGACCGAAAAACAGCTGTCACACATTGAAAAAGACAAATCGGGCTTGGCGACGCCGGCCGCGTTTCCAAATCGACATGTTGATGCATCAGTGACATCGATTTCTTACGTACCAATTGCGGCCGACAAATACGATTGTCAGCTCAGCATCTCTGAAACACCGAAGGGGCTGATGCCGGGGATGACCTGCAGCATTCGTTTCGTGATTCACCAAAGTCATGAAGCGATCGCCGTGCCAGAATCATCGGTTTTCTCGGATAACGGCGTCGATCACTACGTTTATTTGACCGGTGACGACGCTCCAGAAAAACGAAGCGTTAACGTCGGCCTGACCGCAAACAAAAAGTCAGAGATTACGAGTGGCCTTTCCAAAGGAGACAAAATCCTCCTCGGGCGGCCGGAATAACTGCAAGGATCGTGATTATGTTAATTCGAATCTCAGTCGCATCAGTCTTGGTCACGGTCTTGTCGTGCGGCAACACTGCAACCGCGCAACAGGATCGGCAAGCTGATGCTGACGACAAGAAGCAAAGGTTGGTCGAGAATCCGTACGACTTCAGTAAGGCACCAACGCCACCATCGATCGACGCGCCGTCTCAGATTGAAATTCAGCAGTCGATTGACCGGGGCGTCGAGTTCTTGATCAAATCCCAGCGGAAATCTGGGGCTTGGGGTGCCGCGATAAACACCAAACAGCTCAATATTTATGCGCCGGTACCCGGAGCGCATGACGCATTTCGTACTGCCACAACGGCGATGTGCATTACCGCTTTGTTAGAAACAGCCTCCGACAATCCAAGTGCTCAGCAAGTTGTCGACAAGGCGGAGGCTTGGCTACTTAAACACCTGCCTACGCTCCGGCGGGCTACCGGCGACGCTATTTACAACTGCTGGGGGCACGCCTATTCGATACCGGCCCTGCTTGAACTGCGAAAGCGCAGCGGAGTCGATGCGACGAAGAAAGAACAACTCGATGATTTAGTCAAGTTGCAACTAAAAATGCTCGATGCCTACGAATCGGTCGACGGCGGATGGGGTTATTACGATTTCCGTTATCAAGGAAAAAAACCAACTTCTGATTCGACGAGCTTTTTGAACGGTACGGTCTTGCTGGTTATGCATCGCGCCAAACAGGCAGGATTTGAACCGACGGAGAAGACCGTGCAGCGAGCCATCAAAGCGACGATTAGGCAACGAAAACCCGATTTCACTTATTTGTACGGTGAGTATCTCAAAAACATGCCGATGCGGGGTATCAATCGACCCGGAGGGAGTCTCGGTCGCAGCCAGGCTTGCAACGTTGCCTTGCGAGTGTGGGGTGACGATAAGATCACCGATAACGTACTGAAATATTGGCTGATTCGGCTATACGAGCGAAATGGCTGGTTGGATATGGGACGCAAACGCCCGATTCCACACGAGTCTTGGATGCAAGTCGCCGGATACTTTTATTTCTATGGTCACTACTACGCGGCCCATTGCATCCAGCAGTTGCCGCCAGACCAGCGCGCGCCGTATCAGGCGATGCTTGCCAAGTTGATGGTTGATCGCCAAGAGAAAAACGGCAGTTGGTGGGATTATCCTCTGTACGATTATCACCAACAGTATGGAACCGCATACGCACTGATGACGCTCAATCGCTGTTTTGTGGGCAAATAACGTATTGTTTGCGATCACTTGACGCTCACCAATACAAATGCGAGATTCACTGACCGTCCGGTAAAGGAATTTCGCTATGACTTCGCCAAAAGTTCGCTACCTCGTTTTTGATGTCGAATCAGTTGCCGATGGCGATTTGGTCGCCACCATTCGTTATCCCGGAGAAAAAATGACAGCAGCCAAAGCTGTTGCACGTTTCCGCGGTGAACGGATGGAGAAATACAACACGGACTTTATTCCCTACCCGTTCCAAATCCCAATCTCGATTGGAGTGGCAAAGGTCGATGATGAGTTCAATTTGCTCGACGTTGTGACACTCGACGAACCCGAATACCGGTCCCACGTGATCGTCGAAAATTTTTGGCGCGGATGGGTCGGATATGAAATGCCGACACTGGTCTCCTATAACGGACGCGGATTTGATATCCCGCTACTGGAACTTGCCGCGTATCGATACGGCATCAGTGTGCCTGAGTGGTTTAACTTGAAAGATCGTGGCTACGATCAAAAAAGAAACCGCTACAACATCGACGCTCATCTGGATCTACAGGACCTATTCACAAACTATGGAGCCACGAAGTTTCATGGCGGATTGAATTTGCTCGCGAATATGATTGGAAGCCCCGGCAAAATGGACGTCTCAGGTCACATGGTTCAGGACTTGTTCGAACAAGGAAAATTGGACGAGATTAACGATTACTGCCGTTGTGATGTGCTGGATACTTATTTTGTGTTTCTGCGCGCCGCAGTAATGACCGGATGGTTAGTGCTAGAACGAGAACAAGAGATCGTCGCTGAGTCGCGAAATTGGCTCAATCAGCAATCCGACTCGCACGGCATTTACGCCGATTATCTAGCCAAATGTACAAGCCGGGAAAATCCGTGGCAAAGCGAAACGGTACACTGAACCGATAGAAATTCAACCGATGGGTTTGGAAAGCTTATAATAACGATTCCGTAAAACAGGCTTAACCGATTTGATTATCTCCAAGTATGTCAACTGAACCATCCACGCCTTCGGGTTGGAACTACGAGGCCTACGCGGCAATCCCATACGATGGGCGTCGTCACGAAATCATTAACGGAGATCATTTCGTGAATCCAGCGCCAAATCTTTATCACCAGGCTATTTCCCGGCGAATTCAACACCAGCTCTACACGGCAATTGAATTGAAGGAACTGGGGGTGGTGATTAACGCCCCGGTTGACGTCCAGCTCAGTGATCACGATATCGTACAGCCGGATTTGGTTGTCATCACCAAACGGCGACGCCACATCATGACGCCGATTAAGGTTAAAGGCATTCCAGATCTACTGGTGGAAATCCTTTCTCCGTCAAATCCCGATCACGACTTGAAAACCAAACGCGAGATGTATCAGCGATGCGGTGTGCCGGAATATTGGATCGTCTTTCCCGAAGAACATCAAGTTCTGCAATTAACATGGGCTGAGAATCAATATCAAGAGAAATACCTGCAAGATTCCATCACCACGGCGATGCCGCCTCATGTGCAAGTCGATCTGACAATGGTTTGGTAGGCCCCAAGCCTTGTCCGCGCTTTGGCTGCTTTTGGGCGTGAATGCGTCGTTCGATTAGAAAACGCACGGGCCGAATTCTCGAATTCTTTTGGTGATGCCCGAACTTTCGCGAGTTCGAAGCGTTTAATTTACACCGATTGCGGCGCGGTGCATGCGGCGGCGATCGGATTCTTTAAGCAGGCCTTTCCTTAGTCGAATTTTGTTCGGCGTAATCTCCACCAATTCGTCGCTCTCAATGTATTCCAGTGCGGCTTCCAAACTGAGTTCGCGCGGCGGTTTAAGGAGGATGTTCTCGTCACTGCCGGCAGCTCGAATATTGGTTAGCTTTTTTTCCTTGGTCGGATTGACTGGCAAATCATTATCCCTGGCATTTTCACCGACAATCATTCCTTCGTAAACTTCGTCGCCGGGCGCGACAAACATCTCGGCACGCTGCTGAAGCCCGAACAATGCGAATGGTACCGCTTTGCCCGACGCCATCGAGACCATGACACCATTGGGCCGCCGAGGAATATCGCCTTCGACCGGTCGGTATTCGGCGAAACGATGATGCATAATCGCAGTGCCTTGTGTGGCATTCAGCAAACGGGTGCGCAGGCCAATCAGTCCACGCGCCGGTATCATAAACAAAATGTAGGTATACTCGCCGTGCGGTGTCATCTCGATCATTTCGCCGCGGCGACCGCCGACCAGTTCCATCACCGGACCGATTTTGTCATTGGGCACCTCGACTACCAGCGATTCAAATGGTTCGCACGATTGGCCGTCTATTTTCTTTTTCAGGACCTGCGGTTTACCGACCGACAATTCAAATCCTTCGCGTCGCATCGTTTCAATCAGAATTGCCAGGTGCAGCACACCGCGGCCGGCGACTTTGAAAGCATCTGCCCCGTCGGCTGCCTCGACGCGCAGCGCAACATTGCGTTCCAGTTCGCGCATCAGTCGTTCGCGCAGTTGTCGCCCGGTCACGTACTTGCCGTCACGACCTGCCAGAGGCGAGCTGTTGATTGTAAACACCATCTGCAGTGTTGGCTCGTCGACCTTAATCCTGGAAAAGGCATCGGTGATGGTCGGATCACAGACCGTGTCACCGATCTCGATGCCTTCCAATCCGACCAGGGCGACGACGTCTCCGGCGTTGGCCGATTCAACTTCACTGCGCCCGAGTTTATCGAACACAAACAAGTTGGCGACTTTTTGTGTCTGACGTTGATCGCTCGATTTTAGAACAGAGACGATATCGCCTTTGGCAATACTGCCACTAGGTATCCGTCCGATCGCAATTCGGCCAACGTATTCTGACCAGTCGATTGTTGTGACTTGCATTTTGAATGGCTTATTACTGTCGATTGCCGGCGGAGGAACCTTGGCAAGAACCAAATCCAACAACGGGGCCATCGAATCGCTGGGGGTTTGTGGGCTCGGTGTGGCATAGCCTTGTTTGGCCGACGACAACATGTAATGAAAATGTTCGAGGTACTTTTCACCGCCGAGTTCGAGTATCAATTCAAGCGTTTCGTCGAGAACTTCGGCGCTCCGCGCGTCGGGCTTGTCAATCTTGTTAATGACGACAATCGGCTTGAGACCTACTTCGAGTGCTTTAGAGAGGACGAATCGAGTTTGTGGCATGGGCCCTTCGGCTGCGTCGACCAGCAATAGCGCGCCGTCCGCCATCTTGAGCACTCGTTCTACCTCGCCGCCGAAATCGGCGTGACCAGGTGTATCGATGATGTTGATCTTGGTGCCTTTGTACGGCAAAGCAATGTTTTTGGCGAGAATCGTAATCCCGCGCTCGCGTTCAAGATCTCCCGTGTCGAGAATCCGTTCGCCTCGAAGCTGGGCATCGCGGAATTGGCCGCTCTGCCTGAGCAGGCAGTCGACAAGCGTAGTTTTACCGTGGTCGACATGGGCGATGATGACAATGTTGCGAATATCGTTGCGAAACTGGCTCAAGGAGATCTTTCGTGACGTCTAAATGAGTTGGATTAAAACCACCGACATGTGTTTTTGCATGAATGACCGGGTTGATACAATGGCAAATTGTCCGTTGAATACTTTGGTTGGTTTTTCACCCTTTAGACCTGAGACTATTAACGTGATTCGATCTTTGACTTTTTGCCCTGCCGTTTTGACAATCGCAAGTATGCAATGTTTCGTGAGCGCCACGTTCGGACGGGATGACTCGTTTGCCAACAACTGGCCCAATTTTCGAGGCCCAGCTTTCAACGGTTCTTCATCGACGGCCAATCCGCCAGCTGAATGGAGCGAGACAAAAAACGTCAAGTGGAAGATTGAGCTGCCGGGACCAGGTAACAACTCGTCGCCAATCGCGTGGGATGATCGAGTTTACATTCTGACCGCCATACCACAAACGACCGGTCGAACAACCACACAGCCTCAAGGTCAACGCAAAAGGGGCGGTCGACGCCGAAGTGTGCCGCTCGTACCAACGAAGTTCTTGACGATCTGCTATGACCGAGACAACGGCAAAGAAATTTGGCGGAAACTAGCTGTTGAGATGACTCCGTATGAAGGTCACCATCCGGATCACGGTTTTGCTTCGGCGTCTCCGTTTACCGATGGCGAGTATCTTTTCTCTCATTTTGGCTCGCGTGGTTTGTACTGCTATGATATGGACGGCCAGTTGAAATGGAAGCGAGACGACTTTGGCAAGATGCAAACCAAAGGCGGTTACGGTGAGGGCAGCACGCCTGTACTGCATGACAGCACGATCGTCGTACCGTGGGATCAGGAAGGTCAATCATACGTCACGGCACTGGAAAAACATTCGGGCAAGACCAAATGGAAAGTGGACCGTGACGAGCCTACGAGCTGGGTTTCACCGGTAGTGGTTGAGGCAAACGGAAAAAAACTAGTCATTGTCGGAGGTCAAAATTTTACTCGCGGATACGACCTGGAAAGTGGTACCGAGATTTGGCGCGCATCAGGCACATCGTTCCGACCAACTGCTGGACCAGTAATCATCGATAATCTCGTACTGGTTGCCAGTAATCGCCGCAACCATTTTTTGGGGGCCTTGCGATTTGACGGCCGAGGCAATCTAAATAAAAACGGCGGTGTCGCCTGGAGTCAAACAAACTCGGCGCCGGATGTCCCTGGACTCGCCTTATCGGGCGACCGTGTTTACTACGTCAAAAGCAACTCGAATATCTTCAACTGCAGCGATGCAAAAACGGGCAAACCGCGATTCTTTAACAAACGATTGGAGGGCATCGAAGGAGTTTATGCTTCTCCCGTGGTCGCCGGCGGAAAGGTGATTGTGGTCGGTCGTAACGGCACAAGCGTTGTCTTACAAGACAGCGATCAATTCAACGTGATTGCTTCAAACCGTTTAGACGATCGGATTGACGCGACCCCCGCGCTGGTAGGCAACGAGATTATTCTGCGCGGCAAGAAATATCTTTACTGTATTAGTGAGTCGTCGCCGTAATGTACGTACCGACGGCCCGGCGGTACCTGGCATTGATTACGACGTGAAGCAAAAAGAACTGTTGCTCGCGAACCCAACGTGATTCACGTAACTAAATTGCGACGTGATTTCGCACGCCTGGTCCCGTCGAGCCGCCGGGACCTACTGCTTATCTTTCAGTTCATCCACGGATTTGCGTAATTCGTCAAGTTGCTTGGATATTCCCTCGATGCGTTTGAGCAAATTTGATTTATCTTCCGTTTTGTCTTGCGCCTTATCCAATGCAGACGCAGCGTCTCGATAGTTGAACCCTCGATAGATATTGGGGGCGGCGAAATACCGAAAACGATCGTAATGGAGTTTGGTCGCGGTGGCATCCCGAAGTCCGGATAGGTAGGTTTGAATGTCCGTTGGAAGTTTCCGTACATCGCCATCGCTGTTGACCTTCCACTCCTTGTCGCCACGTTTGACAACAATACTTGCGGGTTTTTTCCCTTTCTTATTAAGAGTGACTTCTACGTCGTCTGGCAATTGATTGTAGGCGTTGACGGCGCGGAGCCAGAAACTTGCGTTAGTGGAGTTTTGCGGGTCTAGTCTTTGGGCGAGCCAATAGTTCTGCCAAACGCGATAGCTGGCGTCGTCCGCCGGTTTTTGTTGCTTATCAGACTGCTCAGGCCGCTTAGCAGGTGTTATTTTCAATGTCTCGGACTTTCCGTCGGCTCGAATGATCTGCACATTGATATTGTTGGTTTTCGCGTCGCCGATGACTTTGAGCAACTCTGAAATCTCGTTAACCACCTTTCCGTTCAACGCAATAATAAAGTCTCCCTTTTTCAGACCTGCTTTATGCGCGGGGCTGTCGTCTGTCACGGAATTGACTCGCAGACCACCCTTGTGAAACAAACGCCCTATCGACGGGATTTCGGAGAGAATCGGCACTTCTCCCGCCGACTCGCACTGCACGCCGATCCAATAGGGCGATACTTGCTGTTTGCCAATATCGTTAATTAGTGCGTAGTAGCTATTCATTGCGTCCGCATAGTCGCCCCGAAACCGCGCACGCGCCGCGTTATCGTACCTGCCGCTGTATTCTTGCAGCGCCGACGAATAGTCGTGCTGCGCAGTCTTATTTTTATCTTGCTGTCCAAAGACACTTGGTCCGTTCGCAATGCCAATGCAAATTGCCAAAACGATGTTCGCTGATTTGAAAACCATAGCTGAATCTCCCATTGATTTGATCAAGATAATTCCGATTCGTATTGTTCGATTTCACTGAAATGCGGCCTCGCCGATGTAATGAATGTCAAATTGACGAACGGGCATTTCGATGGTGCCACCGGTGGGCAACGTGACTTGGGCCAATTGTTGATCTTCAACCAAAAAATAGCCCGCCGACAACATCTCGCGTCGAAAGCTGTCGGGAACCGGCGTTACGCACTTGGCAAGCGCGTCCGCCAAACTTAGCTTCGACTCGGACTCAGCCTGTATTGCTGCCGAAGAATCTTCAGCAACTGCATCGAACCGATTGCCCAATTGCGCTAGTGAATACCCTAAGCTCACCATGAGCAAAAGTATCACCACGGTAGCGATCGGATTTGTCCAGTACTTATTTAAGATTCGCGGCATGGTTGGTTTGGATTCGATCGCGCCAATTTGTTGGCTAGCGGGAAGGTGGTCAGCAACGTCGTCACCAATCGCCTGATTCAACAGCTGTTGGTGCAAGAATTCCAGAGCCACGCGACGCCAGCCGTCTGGGTATTGATCCAATTGCCTAATGACGTCAGCTCGCTCGTCCGAGCAAAGCTCACCATCAACTAATCGTTGCAACAATTGATTATTCATTGTATTACTCGTCCGCCGTTTGCTGAGTCCAATTGTAAACTTGTGACACAAGCCTGAATTTCAATTCCTCTCTCGCCCGACCCAGCCGGTAGATGACCTTGTCAATAGAAATCCCCAGGTGCTCGGCGATTTTTCGATACGTCCAATTCTGCGCATGTCGCAACATCAAGATTTCACGGTTTTGGTCGTTTAGTTCCGCTAGGGCAGTCCGAACATGCCGTGCCGATTCGCGGTCGATCAGCC
>CAJHZH010000767.1_pt1 | contig 12762 bp, 10 predicted proteins | sample 9198951 | NCBI WGS metagenome assembly CAJHZH01 (sample SAMEA7708381, study PRJEB35096) | sediment metagenome | biome: marine neritic benthic zone biome [ENVO:01000025]; feature: sediment [ENVO:00002007]; material: shallow marine sediment [ENVO:03000034] sea grass bed [ENVO_01000059] ...
GGTATGCCTCGCCGCGAAATAGCTGCGCGCGGATATCATGAGATAATCGATTCTTGACCCGCTGAATAAATGCGTTCAAACCCGTCCATCGCAGCGGTGCTTCAAAGGGGCGACCGGAGCTGTCGACAAATCCAAACAACAGAAACCCGTTTTCTGCGGTTACAGGATGCTCGAATTCCGCCTCGATATACGGCCATTCAACAGCCGCACCGTCTTTCGTTTCCAGTGTTGCCACCTTTCTCACGCGAGATGATAGTTTCCACCCCTGGTTTTTGTAACATGTCGTCAATTCATGCCAACCGGGAAACGGCTGATCAAGCGACGTAAAAGCGCCTATCCCCGTTTGTGATTTGTAAATCCACCGGTCGGTACGCTGGCCAAGATCGCTACCAGCCGTACGATCCTGGCTATCGTACTCCACCAGCGTCCAAGAATACTCATCGTCGCCAACGGTCGTATCGATACGGTCGGGCATATCTTCTTTAGTCACCGGAATGACTACGTTCCGACCGAAAAAACGTACCGAAACAACACGTTGCGATAATGATCTTTGGACGTCGAGCAATTGGACGAATCCAGCCATCAATAGCACAATTGCGCCAACCCAAACGGAATAACGAAAACTTGGGGAGACGGAAGGTTTGGCTGCCTCATCGTTTCGTTTCCTCGAAAAAATATCGGCTACGCGACGAAATCGAGACGGTTCATCTGAATCCATTGAATCCATTCCTCTCTGCGGACCCAAAACGAACGTCAGTAATTGATCGGTACTTAAAACCAGACCAACCGCGATGGCCAGCACCGTATATCCAAGAATGTCGTGCGGCAATCCATCTTTGAGGTCCAAACCAAAGACAATATCGGCAATTGGGATCATCATGATGCGGATCGAGTTCATCAGGATTGCCCAGAAACCAGCGGACACGACCAGAATCAAGCCACGGAACCACGAACGCCGCATGGCAACGATAAAAAACGTGGTGCAGAACAACAACGTAAAAAAAGACTGGACTCCGCTGCAGGCTCGCTCAACCTCGTAGCTTTGATTTGCAAAGTTCAAAGTGGTTCCGGGTGAGTAGTGCTTAAATCCCAGCAGATCCAAATAATAACTACTGATCTGGGCGCTGACGATTTGCAATGAGGTAATTAACCGAAAATCCCAATTCAACGGCGGGCAGGCAATGACGACCAGCGGCAACGCAATCGGCAACAAGCTACGCGTTGGGTTCTCGCCGTCCTTTGTTCGTGCAAACAAGCTGGCCGCCAAACAGACGAAACTTGCATACGTAACTTCTTGCATGACAAATACAGTGCCGAACAACCCAAGCGCTATGCCAATCCAAAACAACACCCCGCTCAAAGTACTGGCAAAAAACGGCTGCGGCTCATGACGTGGCCAACGGGTATACAGAAAATAGCCTACTGCAAGTAAAGCGAAAGGAAAGAATTGATAGTGGGGCCGCGACCAAAGCGCAGAAAAATAGTAAATGAGCATGGGCAACTGCGCAATCAGCGCAATCAAATACGGTAAAATCACCGAAACAAAATTGCTTCTCAATGCGCCGGTGGTCTGTTCATGTGATGCACCGACTGTAGGCATGTCTTTACTGGCGCTACTGATCCCAGCCATGGTTATTTAACCGTTCTTCGGTGAAGTACCGATCCGATAATGGGAATAGGAGAAAGTCGTTGGGTCAAACTGTTCAGCACGGAGGTTTTGAAAAGGTCTTACCCCGTCTGAAACGGAAGTGATTAACGGCGATATACGTTTGAAATGCGTAGCTTGATTCTACTCTTTCTCGCGCATTTTCCAAACGAGGAATTTCCAAGCGTCCTGTTTGGTGATCAATCCGTTGTTGAACCATCAAATTCCACAGCTGGCTATTTCTTGCGAATGAAGATGAACAGGTTCGAGCGGAACATACTGGGCAGGAAACGGTTGAAGGTGCTCATCATCCAGAAGATCACCTTTGAATTGAAAAAATACCTTGGCTCCGATTCGTAGTAGTACGTGAAGTGTTCAAATCTCTGCGGGTCGAAATATCGTCGCAGGGACCGCCGGGTGTTCATTTTGAAGGAAGTTGGAAAAACATCGATTTCCTTTCGGTCGGGCTGCGCTTTTTTCAGCACGCGCGCGTGGCTCTTGCTTTTGATCATTCGCGTCAGCAGTGAAACGTAACCCCACTTGTTGGGTGTTCGAGCGCAAATCCAGCCTCCTGGTTTCAGGATCCGATCCAATTCGCTTGCGACTTCATCCGAATTGGAAACGTGCTCAAAGGTGTAATCGGAAACAATCAGATCAAATTCCTGATCTTTGAACGGGAGCGGCCTACCAATCTCAATCACCACGTATTCGTCGACTCCGCGATTATCGTGAATAGCCTTATCGACGTCACAGCCGACAACTCGAGCAACGTTGCCACGCAGCATTCGCGTATCAATCATGAATTGACTTGGCGATTCTTGCAGCCACGCCGCACGGCCCGCTCCAAAATCAAGTACGATCATCGACGGATCGATCAGGGACTTAACGCGTCCATAAAATTCAATCGTTCCGTCAAGTGCCGTATACCCGCTGATCCCAACCTCCGGATGAAACCACCCGATGACCTTGTTTGGATCACCTAGCCTTCGATTCGATAAATCCTGAACTTGTGGTTCCGCCGGCTCGGCGATCACTTTCGTCGTTGCGGTCGAAGGTGGTTTTTGGGAATTGCTTGACATTCTTGAAATCGCCGAGTGACCGGGGTTGGTATGCTTGGTCTCGGTGATGTGGTTGTTTCCTTGCGCCGAATATAATTTTTGAACAGTAACTGGCTAGACCATGATGTCATGGCCATCACGGATCACCGCAATCACCTTGCCAAATCGGGATTGTACAGGTGCCCGTGCATCACACAACGACAATGTTTTGTCATTTGGTTGCTTGGAAACGGCAAGTTGGAACATTCCGATAACAGAACCAAGTTCCTCCGGACTTCGGGACTCTGCGACCAGAACCAGGCCAAGTCCTTTGGAGAGTGCGTGCCACATCACGTATCGAAGGAACACAGAGGTCCTTTCGTCAATGATTGTGTTTTTTGGCGAAGCTTTTGAGAAAGGAAACTCTCATCGAATACCAGCCTACTAATTTCCGTACCCGCCTGACAAGATTAACCAATGAAATTCCGGGTGCCTGACTTGAGGTTTGCTGCCGGTTGTCGTGCGAATCGCCGAGTTAGTTCGACCGGGGCAGTGTTCAACGCAACCTAATCGAACGCCCCCTGACACCGTTTTTATTCCGTAACAAGCATTTAATCAGATATTTTATTTTTGTTGGAAGTAGTTTTTTTGCATAGAAATCGCCCATGTCTCATGAATGACCTTAAGTTCAGCCTTGCTGATTCCCTGGCCCATTTGATTCGATCATTAAAAGACAATTGGGCTCGGTTGTCTTGCAGTTGATAACCCTGTGCCAGCAAAACTTTACCGGCGACAGCTTCAAAACGGGCGATATCTAAAGAGCTCAGCGTTTGCTGCCAGACATCTACTCTATTTGTAGTTATCGGTTGCCGGGTCCGCCATTTCCAGGAGTCATAATCCCGCGGTTCCAATTCAAATTTCCGATTAAATTCGTGAAATTTTTCCATCTCCGGTTCATACGATAATTCCAGGAATTGGCATACTCTGCACATCTGACTCTCAAAGTCGGTAACAACGTCTTCATAACGAACGTTTAAATATTGGTTTTGTCCAAGTTTGGAGAGAAAAGAATCGGATACCCGAACGGCGTCAGACCACCTGGTTCCCGCAATAATGGGATCAGCAGGAAGTACCGGATATCTGATGTTATCGCCCTTATTAGTCAAAAGGGCTTTATTGGATGCCAACACTGCCCGCCCGTCCCTGACGAGATGAATGAATCTGGCTTTCGGAAACAACCAGTTTAAGATTTCCAGATAGCGGTAATAGGAAGTGTTTTTATCTCCCCAGACTATGGAATTCATACCGTCAGGGCGGGGATAGGCCCGATACAATTTCGCGCAGACTTCTGCATATGAACAGCCGACGGACGTCTCCAGAATAGATCGAATTGCAGATTCGCTCATTTTCCACCGGTTCAAAATAGATACCGGCTCGAGGCATATATCCTTCATCAGAGCATTTAGTTGCGATTTGTCAAAAGATCGCAAGTGCCCGTATTTGAAAAACATTACTACGATAATTGGATTCTCCGGGGGAATGGAAATACAGCTGTGCGATGTCAATGCCAGCCGAAACATGGTGCTTCCGGAGCGAGGATTGCCAACCAGAAATACAGGCGGTTTTTCAGTACTATTCGACACAGGTTAAGAATTCATGAGTTCAGTGTAAATTTGGTGAATCTTCTCAACTGTGTTGGTCCAAGTAAAACGGGCGTTGGTGTAAGCTGAGGCCCTTTGCCCGAACGCCATGCGGAGCGATTCGTCTTTTAACAGCCCGATGATGGCGCCGGCGAACCCAAGCGCCTCATCGGCCTCTTTCCAAGGCAATTCGTTTGTTCGCGGAAGTCCAGCAACGCCGTTGGAAGTGCTGACCAACGTACAACCAGTAGCCAACGCTTCGATTACCCGGGTTTTCATTCCGGAGCCGATCCGTAGCGGACAAGCAATTAAAGTAGCACTCCGTAAATAAGCAGAGAGGTCATCAACAAAACCAGTTATATGTAGTCGTTGATCTTTACTACCAATGGCTCTGATTTCAGGGTGTGGATTGGCGCCTACGATATACACCTGTACATCCGGGAATTGCTGCCAAACAATAGGCAATATTTCGTGGTGCAGCCAACGAACAGCATCCAGAGATTGCCGGCTGGCCATAGAGCCGCTAAAAACAATCGATTTTTTGGCTAGTTCTATTCTCGGTCCGTCTGGGTAATAGGTGTTTTCGTCATAACCAAGAGCAACAACATCCACGCGTGCACCAGTTTCATTTTTCAATAATTCCGCATCCTCCGGTGAGTCGACAATACAAATGCTACTTTTGGGGAACAAGGTTTTTTCAGCATGGCGAACTTTTTTTTCCTGTTGAAATAGATAAAACTTCTTCAGCCAATTTTTCTCCGATCGCCGCCATCCCGGATACTTTTTGGAAATAGCATCATGCACATGAAAGACTGATCGTTCACAAGTGCTAAACCGGGATAAGCCAACACAACCAAAAGTGTCGTAGTGCACGATATCGGGTCGGAAAGTGGTTTCTGTCTCGGCAAAGATTTCCTGAGCCTCTGGACCCGAGTAACGAAAAAATGCCTGTGGCCATGTAGAGAAAGCACCTGTCAGCGCTTTGGAAGGGGAGATAGAAGATCTACAGACGAGGACCGAATTGCCAATCGGATGTGTCTTCTCAGAAGCAATGGAACTGCAGAAGCCCAGAACTTTTAAGTCTACCTTTTTGTGCAAACGAGGTATTATCTGCTGCAGTCTGGTGTCAGCCGCAGTTTTTTCGTTACCGGCAAAATTGGGCGCGACGTATAGGACTTTCATCTAGTGGAGTCTTGCACTGCATTCGATTACCTTGCCTGCGATATATTCCAATTGCGCCAAGGTTAAGGTAGCAGATGAAGGAACGCTCAGGCCGTGTTCGTATAGCCAATCCGTATTAGGATATTCCCTGGACTTATTATCAATATCATCACGGAAACAGGGTTGCCGGTGCAGCGGATAAAATAAGCGCCGGGTTTGGATATTGTTTTTCAACAATTCTTCACTAAGTGATTCAGGATCATCAACCAGGATATTTACAAACCAATGATTTGACTCAATAAAATCAGGCGTCTCGATCAGATTTATGAAAGGTTGGCCAGAGAAGGCCTCCCGGTAGAAGTCATAGTTTCTTTGTTTTCGGGCAAGCATAAAATCCAGCTTTTCCAACTGTGCTACGCCGATTGCTGCTTGCAAATCCGTGAAGCAAAAATTATAGCCAATGCCTTCGTGAATAAAAATTCCTTTCCTGTCCCGGCCATGATTTTTTACCCGGTAAAGCTTCCTGTAGCGTTCTTCGCAATTGGTCAATACGACTCCGCCCTCACCACAGGTAATGGTTTTGTTGGCAAAAAAGGAAAACGTGCCGTATTCTCCAAAAGTTCCTGAGTGTTGTCCCTTGTCCCAAATACCAAAAGATTCTGCAGCGTCTTCAATGACCACCAAACCGGATTCTTTAGCGACTTTCACGATATCTCTTATCGGGGCGACCTGACCGTATAAATGGACGGGAATAGTACATTTGGTTGCCGAAGAGATCAACGGGAGAAAATTTTCTGGAGTCATGCAACCGGTGTTGCGGTCGACGTCGCAAAAAACGGGTTTGGCTCCTGCGAGTTTCACGGCATTGGCAGTAGCAATAAAGGTCAGGTCAGGGACAATTACCTCATCGCCCGGACCGATGCCTTCCGCAAGCAATGAGGCTATCAGTGCCAGTGTTCCATTGCCCAAAGCAATGGCGTATTTGCTGCCGGTATAATCCTTGATCCTTTCCAAGAACTCTTCCGTCTTCTTGTTTTCAGTGATATAGGTTGACCGCACCACTTCGGTAATGTGTTCTAATTCTTTTTCATCAAAAAATGGTTGAATCTGAGGAATGAACTGATCACCAACATTTTTTAAAACGGTGGATGCTTTGGAATGCAATTCTGGTTTTGTTTTTTTCATGGAGAAGTAATCGTTAATTCAATTCATTTTTTGACTTCATAGCCTACATTTCTCGGCCGAGCACCCATTTTCTATGAATTGATTCTCTAACCTGAGTTGAAGAATGAATGGAGCTGCTTGGCCGGCATCTATTGCGATAGGGGAGATGAGCACTTCTCGCCCGACTTGCTCAAGTGAAACTGGCGTCGCTGCCAAGTGATGCCTGGAAAACAGGCGGTTCGCGATTTCTCGATTCCCTGACAGTCATCGCTGGCTACCTGCCCGTTATGAAGTTCACGATCAATCAGCGCCTTGAAAAAGCTCGGCCAGAGGAAACCCGCTTCACTTAGACTGACACGGAAATTCTACGTTTCCCGAAACGACGACGGCGATCAGCACGGCACTACGCGAGATCCCCAAACAAGTTTGGTTTTAGCTTTGGAAAGATTTCCAGTCAATAGATCTGCTAGTTGGAGCGGCACATTGGGTGGAGATCGCTGTTTGCGCGTCGTTGTTTGTTAATGATGTGTGCCAGCTTCAAGGGCGCCAAGTCAACCGCCAGTTTGATAAGCGCGCGGATTTGTGAATGCGTGATCCGCAGCGTCGCAGCACTGGCGCGTCATCGCGGGCTGAGTCGAAATCAGAAAGAGTAGCACACGGCCTTTAGAATAATTGAAGAAGTACCGCCGCCCGAATGAACTATAACGATATTCAGTCGCTGGGATTGGCCGTTGGCTAAGGTTGACCGAAGCGGCCTGCAAACGTTGATCGGTTACCGCTTCAAACAATTCGGTATGCGTTGGAAAAAACAGTCCGGCCGCACATACTTAAGCTGCGGTTCATCAAAATGAGCCGCGATTGGAGAAGGGCATTTACTAGACTGATCGGGTTTGATTTTGCTATTTGCCGTCGACTTCCCAATACAAGCGGACTGGGGAATCAACGTTTCAACATACTGGTTAATCGGATCACAACTCGCAGGAATTCAACAAAACCGCTGCTACCCTCTCCGACGCTTTTCCGTCCCACAATTCCGGGCACCGGCCACTCTTGTATTTGCCATCAATCACCTGTCGCATATAGGATTTCAGTTTTTTTGAACAGCTTCCAATCAGTGTGCTCGTTCCGCTATCAACGGTTACGGGGCGTTCCGTATTGGGACGCATGGTCAAGCATGGAATGCCCAAAACAGTCGATTCCTCCTGCAGGCCACCAGAATCGGTAACGATTACTTTGGCTTGGGATGTGAGACATAAGAAATCGAGATAGCCCAACGGATCCAAGCACTTAATATTTGGACGTTGGAGTTTTTGATCCAGACCAAATTCTTCTAGTCTACTCTTGGTTCTTGGGTGAATTGGAAATGCCAAGGGTAATTCATCCGAAACCTCAATTAGTACATCGATCAAGCTTGAAAGCACCTCTCGAGAGTCGACATTGGCCGGGCGATGCAATGTCACAACCGCATAGGATGTCGGGCAAAAATCTAACTTTTCTATCGTGTGTTTCTGTTTAGCCTTTTCAATTTGCGACAACAGCGTATCGATCATGACATTACCCACCAAGTGTATCTGTTCATCTTTGTGCCCTTCGTTGCGTAGGTTTTCAACACCAATTGGTTCCGACACGAATAGCATGTCACATATGGAATCGGTCAATATCCGATTGATTTCTTCCGGCATGCTTCGATCGAAGCTGCGCAATCCTGCTTCGACGTGGGCGACCGGAATCTGCAATTTTGTGGCGGCAATGGTCGCGGCCATCGTCGAATTGACATCGCCAACGACAATCACACGATCGATCGGAGGATCCTCCTCGACGAGCACCTTTTCTATTGCAACGAGAATGTTCGCAGTTTGCTGAGCGTGGCTTCCCGATCCAATTCCGAGCGAAATATCCGGTCGTTGTATTTCCAATTCATCAAAAAACACGTCGGAAAGGTTCGCATCGTAGTGCTGGCCCGTGTGAATCAGTATTGGGTGGAGAGCCGAATGTTGCTTCATGGCACGAAGAATTGGCGCGATTTTCATGAAATTGGGGCGCGCTCCAACAATACATGCTAACCGCATTATTCGAAATTCCATTCAGTTAACGACTGGTGATTAACTAATATCTCTTCCTTCGAATGATCGTCACTTTGCTCTAATCGGACCGACGCACCCTCTAGGACCGTCCTATTCGTCGAGTAACGAATCAACTGGAGTTTCGCTCGTTTTGGATAATTAGTTGGTTTAATCGGAATAGGGACATCACAAAAAAAACGACTCCTGCGAAGTGGAATTTGCGCTCGCCGATTGAGCGATTCTGATCAGAAAGGCTCAACATTTTTGGGCAGGTTCGCTTGCAGATGGATTGACAAAACTACAGCGCCCCTTTGCGGCGATCATCATCCGATAAGTTTTAATATTAGCTGACGGTCGAACATCGGCTCGCGTTTATAGGGCACATCCTTGACGGGCAATTTTTGCCCGTATTAGTTAGATCGAGATTTTGGGCAACGGGAAATATGGCGAGTTGACTAGATGAATTTCTTTGGGCGTCGAAAATATTGGGGCAACTTGCGCATGGGTTTGGTAAACCGCAAGGCGAAGGGAGGAGTAATTTGATTCTCGATCCAGGCATGATAATCACTTCGATTGGCTGCCAAGCGATTTTGCAGGCTAGAATTGCTCTTACCGCCGAGTCGCATTTTGACGAGGATTTTGGGGATATAACCAACGCGAATGTTGTGCTTGTACATCATGCGGACAAGCAATTCGTAATCAGCGCCAGAGCCCATATCCACACGAAAACAACCAAATCGCTCGTAGATTTCTTTCCGGAGGTATACGGTTGGGTGGGGGGGCATCCAACCAAGACGGAACAGTGATCGCTTGAAATTACCTGACCGCCAGTAACGCACAATCCGATCTGTGTCGTCATAGTCCACATAGACCAGGTCTCCATAAACCCCATCCAACGAGCCCGCCGCAAATGCATTGGCCACACATGTCAATATCTGCGGTGTAGCCAACAAGTCATCGGCGTGAAGAAACCCCACGATTTCACCGGTTGCCGCTTTTATTCCTTTGTTTAGTGCATCGTACATTCCGTCATCGTTTTCTCGAATAAGGATGTCGATTTTGTCGGCGTGTTGATCAATAATCTCGGCGCTTCCATCATTGGATAGCCCGTCAACGACGATGTATTCAACGGCCTGATAATCTTGTTGAGCGACAGACTGAATACACGATGCAACCGTACGAACGCTGTTGTAAACGGCCGTCACTAATGAAATGCCAGGAAGTTTTGTCAATGTGGTTGTGTTCGACCTGCAGGATGATGCGATGTCATGCAACGCAATTCAAGACAGCCTGCATGTTTTCTAAATGTCGTTCCCGTGTAAAGTTGTTTTGATATTTCTTGAGAGCTTCTTGGCTGAATGATTGGTATTCGTCTTCCGTAAGATCAAAGACGAGCCGTAGCGCCGAAGCAACGGATTCAGCGCTAATTTGGTCCTCAGCGATCAACCAACCGTTTATGCCGTGATCGATCTGTTCTGGAATTCCAGCATGTCGCGTGCTAATCACGGGAATTCCACGGGCCATCGATTCAATAATTGATAAGGGTTGTCCTTCCCATGGATAATCGGTCGGCAACACCATTAAATTTGCCTTGTCGAAACATTCATGTTTTTGGTTACCGGATACCGTTCCACGGTAGCGAATAGCGGAATCAAGCGGCTTGCGGCTGATTTCGTCCAAAAACTGCGATTGTCGTTGCCGCGCTATCGCTTCGACGCCTTTTTCGGCGACAGACTCCACAAATGCGCCACAAAACTCGACATTTAACAAATAGCCCTCCTGCAAAAGTTGTTTGCAAGCCGTTAGCAACCTGTAGTACCCCTTGGATTCCATCAAATTGGACATATACAGGATTCGCCAGGGCTGGCCGGGAGCAGGACGTCGTTTAGGTTGGTTGGCCACTCGACCGCTAACAGGTTCAGGAAGGCCGTTTGGCACGACTACGATCCGCGAGGGATCGGCGACAAAGTCAAATTGGTTCTTCAACAACTCGCCCAATACAATGATGCGATGGGCTCGCGAAATCGTCCAGCGAATCACTGCTCGCTGGAGACGAGAGCTTTCTTTGAAGAATGCCCGGTACCCACCCCCATGTAAATGGATGATGATTTTTCGTCGAAGTAACCAAGCCCAGGTGATAATCAACCAATCTCTTACAAATCCAACATTGGAAGTGGAGACAATCAGGTAGACCTGAGAAGCCGTGATCATTTTCCACCAAGCTTGCCCGACTCGACTCAGAACAAAAAACATTCGCGAGATGTTAAATCGCCCAGCCATTTGCGTGGTGCTGGGCTGCGTCATATTTACAACTGCAAAATCGACGCCTTGTTGCTGAAAATTATCGCAGAGTACATCAAACGCAACGCAAACTCCTGTAACCGTATCACCGGTCTTCGGACCCACCAATAGCCAACGACCCTGCAGCTTGTTTGTCGATGAACTCGGCGGATTTTTGGTTTGTGTGTTCTCGATCAGAGTTGTCGTGTCCAGTTTCGATCCCTTTCGTAACCTAAATCGATCAATGTTTGGCCGGCAATTTCATCAAAAGTTCTTGCCGCTTCTGCAGAGAAATAGTTTTTCCAGTCACCGGCTCGGCCTTTGCGAACAAAGCTTTTTTGGTCTTCCGATCCAGGTCTTCGGCCAGTTTGTTTTTCAAACGAATACTTGTTGATCGTACACCGCAGTTGTTCTTCGTCGATCGCCTGACCATCGGTCAACGTTCGCAAAGCCGCTGCCAACGTGGCAAAGGGATCTTTCAGCATCTCCTCGTAACGAACTAAGGGAATATCCGGGCGACCGGCCTCAAAATAAGCTGCCACGTGGGCATCCCAACTAAAGCGACACCCGAACGGACGCGCGAATTGACGACGAATGAATGTCGGTAGAAACGTTAGAATGTCCTGTTTGTTCTTCAATCCCTTAAAATGTCGAGCGTAACCACTCGGAAGCTTCGGATAGTCACCATTGGGTATCTCACGCGACATGAAGAAATACATTGAGACCATAGCGTCTCGGCCATCGCGTACGACGTAAACCATCGGTGGCGAGTTGGGGCGAACCAAATAGTGTCCATGCATGACGCAGGGACAACCTGCTGGGAAAAAAGACAAGTCAATTACAGGGTATTGCAAGTAGTCAGCCACGAGTTGGGTTACCCATACGGTCCCGCTTTTGGGATAACCTGTCACAAATGTGATGGGAATCCGGCGTGGCGTCAAAATACTCAACATGTATGAGCCGTGGGTGGCCATGGCAATCCACTTCCTACTTAAAAAGCCAATCCCACGTTGCGTCAAGTCAGGAACTTTTTGTTTTGGGTGAATCAACAAGGAAAAGATCTCGGCGTTTATTACTGTTGGAACGAGTTCTTAGTATGCGGATGGTCTCCACTTTGTTTCCACGAAACCTGGATCGGGACAATGTTCCGCTGGCAAGGATTTCATTAATTGCTGCAGAGATTCGATATGCGGTTGGTAGATTTGAAACAACTTTTGTCGCGATTCCACAGAGATCGGAGCCGACATCTTGCTAAATCGCGAAATCGCCTGGTGAGCCAAATTGACAGCGTGCGACGTGAATCGATTACGAAATCTGCGTTCTACAAGAATTAGGAATCGGTTGTATGAATTCTGCTTGGGTTTGAAATTTAGATTCGCTGGGACAAAGTCTGCGTCAACGTCCAAAAAACGATAAACCTTTTGAATGGACTCCAACGGTCGCGATTGAATATCTTCGTACAACAACAGCAACAACTGATTGGGTCCAAACACGTCAACAAAGGCTTGTAGCTGGCTTGCGTAAAACCCGCGACAAACGACTTCTGCCGCCTGTTCGCCGACGTCCCGACTCCAGTCATCGCTGTCACTAGGCAACGTGGAAATCCAATCGTCAATTTGATAATCCGGTAACACCGAATTACGGCAGAGCCAAAAGTATGCGGAAATGAATCGTTCAATTGGGTTTCGCAACGAGACGACGAGACGAGGATTTGGCATGTACGCTTTCAGCTTGCTGGCCGAGTGAAAGTGGTACAAATAATCTACCGAAAC
>CAJHZH010000761.1_pt1 | contig 12751 bp, 9 predicted proteins | sample 9198951 | NCBI WGS metagenome assembly CAJHZH01 (sample SAMEA7708381, study PRJEB35096) | sediment metagenome | biome: marine neritic benthic zone biome [ENVO:01000025]; feature: sediment [ENVO:00002007]; material: shallow marine sediment [ENVO:03000034] sea grass bed [ENVO_01000059] ...
ACGTTGCATCAAAAGGAGATTAGCCAATTAAAGAACGAATTGCAAAATGTCATTCGAGAATTTAAAGAGTTGAAAAGGCGTGCGGGAAATATTGACCGGTAGATATATTCTGCAAGTTTTGAGCTCCGCACGATGGGCAATGGGAAGGTAACGTCGTGAAACCTCGCATTTAGATGTGTTTTGAGTTACAATCTTTCGACCGCTCGAAAACGAAATCCGCCAAAAAAAGCAGTTTGCCGGATTCCGGGCAGAGTCTCAGGCCACTCGTCACCAAAATTCACTAAACCAATATGGCTTGGTTAACCGACGCAACTTATATCTTACTCGCAATTCTTCTTGTATTGTTGAACGGGTTTTTTGTCGCCGCTGAGTTTGCTCTGGTAAAAGTTCGCAAGGGGCAAATTGATCAACTTATTAGGCAAAAAAAACCATTTGCCAAAACGGCGATGTGGCTGGCCGACCGCATGGATCAATCGCTGTCGGCATGCCAGCTTGGAATTACCATGGCATCTTTGGCTCTTGGTTGGATCGCCGAACCGGCATTCCATAATCTGTTCAGCGGGTTTTTCGAAAAGTTGCACTTAGGCGAATCCGTTACGCACGTGATTTCGTTTGTCATTGCGTTTTCGCTAATTACGGCGCTGCACCTGGTGATTGGCGAGCAGGCGCCAAAGATCTATGCGATTCGCCAGCCGGAAAAGATGTTGTTATGGTGCGCGTTGCCAATGAAGGGGTTTTTTATCTTGCTATACCCTTTTCAAGCCGCACTGAGTCACGTTACCAGCCTGTTACTAAAACGGATTGGCGTCGAGGGTGATGGTCACGGAAGTCCAATGACTGAAGAAGAAATCCGAGCGATGTTGACCGAGGCTCATTCCCACGGCGAACTGACACGTGCCGAACATAGTCTAATTAGTGCCGTGTTCGAGTTTGATGATCTTGTTTGTCGAAGAGTAATGGTGCCTCGCAGCGACGTCGACTTTTTCGACGTCGATCAATCACTCGAAGATTGCATTAAAGTGGCAAAACTTACCAAGCACACACGATACCCGTTATGCGAGGGGTCGCTGGACAAAGTAATTGGCGTAATTCATATCAAAGACCTGACGGGTGTCGCGCCGAGCGACAAAGACTTTGACCTGCGGTCCGTGATGCGGCCGCCCAATAAGATTCCTGAGAGTATGCCAATAAGTCGCCTACTGCGGCATTTTCAGGCAACTCATCAATTGTTGGCTTTTGTTTTGGACGAACACGGCACGATTACGGGAATTGTGACGTTGGAAAATGTTCTTGAACGGATCATAGGTCCCGTTGACGACGAATTCGATGATTCCGATCCCACCATTGTGCCAATGGGAAAGGACCAGTTCATCGTGCAGGGTACCACGCCAATCGAAGATGTTGAAAAGGCTCTGGGGCTGAATCTTGATGATGAGGACGTCGACACCGTTTCCGGCGTTTTAATGACGCGCGCACAGAAAATTCCTTCACCGGGTGACCGAATTGAATTCAAGGGAGCGCACGCCGAGATTCTTGAAGTACGTGACGACCGGGCGATGAAAATTCGATTTACGTTGACGGCGGGTTCAGACGAAAACAACGAAGCCAAGGATCCAACCTAACCTGCCTTTGCGAAAGGGAGAACCGGAACTTGCTGGCGCTAGGAAGGCAAAATGATCTATTTGCCAAGGTCATTCATCATTTGCATTAACATCGACATCGGATTGTCTTGCGGTTTTGCGTGTGATTGAGTGAGATCCCACGCGGTTACCCAAGATTGAGTTTTTCGCTCGAAGTCAATCTTGGAAAGTCGCTGTTCGAAATCCGGCATGTGCGCCGCGCCGTAAAATATAGCGATCTTCTTCTTTCCAGCTTTGATCTGTTCATCCAAGACGTTCATTGCCGCGGCATTCCGATCTTCGACGATCAACTGGTTCAACGATTGACCCAATCCCGCTTCCATTACACCCGAACCCGCAAACTGCCTGGCCATAAACCGTTTTGCTTTGAGTGGATCGGTCATCATTTCACTTATGTCGTTAAACGTGATTTCCGCCGTATCGGAATCGTCCATTTTCGACTGAAAACTCGGATCGCGCATCATTTCAGAGATAGCTCCGAACGCCAACGATAATGGTGAATCTCCACGTTCGCGCATTTTCGCCCGCATTTGTTGGGGACTCAGGTCGGCGTGCACAAAGTGCTTTTTCGAATAGTCAACTTTTTCGAGTTGCGATTCCAATCCTAAAAACTTCTGTGCGGATACCTGGAGGATAGAAAGTGGATTGGTCGCCGGACCTTTGCGCCCTCCCTTGGGAATTCTAGTTCCTTCCGGAGCGACCAGTTCGTACAACACCACGTCGTAATCATCGAACAGCGCGTTAAGCGTCTCGTAATATTTGCTTTCTCCGATATGCACGGCGCCAACCAGATCGACCGAAACCTTAGGCTGCTTTTGGCTCGCATATCGAACGATTGCCGTCTGCAGGGCTTTAAGATCGTCGCCCGATTTTTCAACTCGCAGAAACTGTTGTGTTTTTGTGTCCCCTTTGTTCACGGTCTTTTGTGCCTGGACCCGAGCCGAGACGTGAACGGTGAAAAATGCCGAAATGCAGTACGCTGGGATCATGAATTTGGAAAATGCACGCATGGTTTAATCCTTGGTTTGGTTCGCCTTGTGATGCTATTTCGTTTTCGCTTTTGCAGGCAAACTCTTGGTTTTCAATCAGGTATTCCCCGGTCAGCCCCGCCGAAATAACGATATCCCCCATTTTGAGGGTTATAGTGGATATTCTCACAAAATGATTTACGCGGGTTGAACTCGAGGTTATACTCGCTGCTTACCTACATCCTAGCTATACAGTTTTACAAGGTATGCCATGACCAAGCGTATCACGACTCGCATTGTATTAATTTTCGCAATTACAATTGGAATTCCGTCCATCGCAAGTGCAGACCTGTTGAGCATAACCGACGGTACTGGAAATTTTCAGTGGAATCCAGATGACGGTACCAGTCTTGTTTCAGCGTCATTCGATCCAAACTATGCACCTGCGTTTTCACCCATACTGCGATTTCGAAGACCACTGATTTCCGGTACCGGGGCGGGGCAGCTTGCGACGGTTGATATGGGTGACCTGAGTGACGGCGTAAATTTTGTCACAAGTTCTGCAAATAGTGCCGGGGCAACAGGAACCGCCCATTCGGATGTCCAATGGCTCCGAAACTTGTTAACGGTTGAGGATCTGTTCGATGTGGATTTTGCATTTACAGTATCATCGAACGCACTTGGTGACACGGTACTTGATTGGTCCATGACGGTAACGAACACATATTCCGGCACCTTAAATGATATTCAAGCATTTCATTACTGGGATTGGGACCTGATTAACAACCAGAATTCGGGCGAAGACTTCTCGTTGGGCGGATTTCAAGGATTTTTGCAAAGAGTTGACCCGTTGCAGGGTAATCCTGCGAATCAGAACGCGTTTCTCGGAACCGACAATTTTGAAAACTGGGAAGTGGATGATTGGGACAACATTGAAACGAAACTGTTTGCTGGTGGGAATCTCTCTAACAGTGGAACACCCTACGCAGTGGCTGACATGACGGCCGCTTTAGGTTGGGATATTGGCACATTGGCGTCGGGAGAATCATTCACGGTTAACATGCATATCAATTCGGTACCTGAACCGAATATGGCGCAAGTATTTTCATGCGTCTCGGTGCTTCTGATTGGCCTTTGTCTGTACCGTAAACGGCGATAGACACGTTTTTCACCGAAAATTCTTCTTTCTATGCACAAGTGCGCGGTTATGCGCGGCCACTAACGCCGCATATCAAGATTTGAAGGATATCCTGTGACCAAGCGTATCAGTCCTCACATTTTTCTGATTGTTGCCGTATCAATCGGAATCCCATCGCTGACCAACGCTGATTTGTTAGACATCACCGACGGAAACTCGAGATTCATGTGGGATCCGGATGATGGCACTAGTTTTTTGGGAAGCGTTAATGGCTTTGCTGGTGGATTTGATCCCGTAACGAATGTGAATGGGTACGCTCCAGCAGAAATTCCGATGATTCGATATCGAGAACCAGCCGCGAACTTGATCACGCATACCATGGCGGATCAGGGAGTTATCGTCACAAACTCCGCCAATAGCGCGGGCAGTACCGGGACGGCACACGTGGACATTGGGTACTTAAGTCCCCGCGGGGGTTTTACAGACTTTTTTGATGTCGATTTTACATTCAGCATTTCATCTGGACCCCGTGGCAACCCAATTCTGAATTACTCAATGACGTTGACCAATATATCCGGTGAAGGCCGACCGGAAGTCGAATTGTTCAGTTACTGGGACTGGGACCTTGATACTAATCAGAATTCAGTAGTCGATTTTTCGGCTGGCGGTTTTACGGGATTTTTGCAGAAATCTTCTACTTTGAGTTCAGGCCCCCCTGACTACGCCAACGCGTTTCGTGGCACCGACAATTTTGAAAGCTGGGAAGTGGACGACTGGGACAACATAGAAACGAAACTGCTGGCAGGCGGCAGCCTGAACAACAGCGGAACACCATATGCTGTGGCGGACGCAACCGCAGCTTTTGGTTGGAATCTCGGTACGATGTCGGCGGGCGAATCGTTTACGGTTAATATGTTCATCAATACGATCCCAGAACCAGGAATGGCGCAGTTTTTTGGATGCATTTCAATGCTGATCGCCGGTTTGTGCATCTACAGAAAGCGGCGCTAGCGACGGGAGTACTCGCCGTTGCCATCTCTGCAAGCTCGTCTGTCTCTTGGTATTTTTGTTTGTTTCGGCGGTTTTCGCGCTGCTGACCAAACATCAGAATTACTCAACAATTAACCATCGCCATTGGAGAATCATGTCTCCTTGAATAGGACGATGGGCGATTCGAATTATGAATGGCGTGCGAGGCATGAATCGGAGTACGGAGTCGGATTAGGCGCATTGGTGACGGTGTATAAACCGTCATTTATTCAATTCTAGAACCGCAGGTAGAAACTCGGGCGGTGGCCGTATCGATGACGCCGTGGCGGGCCCCACCAGCGCGGCACGCACGCTGGATCAACCCAATGGGGATCAACCCAATGGTGTTCTTCTACAATAACCGGCCGACCCCGACTGGCAGGAATAGCGGTTCCTAATGGTGGAGTTTTCTGCCAGGCGGCAATCACTCGATCACTCACGCCATTTTCTTTGAGTGAAACCAAATCTTCGCTGGATAAAACGGCTACAACTCCGTCGTTGTGAATCTGGTTGATGATCAGCTGGTCAGCCAATCCAGCCTGGGTCATTTGAATCAACTTGTCCATCGTAATTGCATTTTGCCTGGCATTCTGTAGGTGGAGTTGCTGTTGTGCCTCGACCTGTGCAACTTCCCGGTCGACTTGATCGCCAATTACTCCGCCCACGGCCGTTCCCGCCAATGCGCCGATTGCGGCGCCTTCGAGCGATTTGTTTTTTGGAGCACCGGCAATTGCTCCGATTGCGCCGCCGGTTAGTCCGCCTGCCACACTACCGGAGCGAGCATTGGGTCCGGAAATACATCCGGCTAACAACAGAGCAATTGCAAGGAAACATCCTGACACCATACTAATTCTGAATTGGGTTGACATTTGGCTTCTCACAGTTGCCGCTGACCATTGAAATGGTCGGGAATAGTGTCAACTGTGAATGCAATCGTCAAGGCTAGCGCGCTGGTCGCGTAGCAATTTCGAGATTAAGACAGTATTCGAAGTCAAACGTGAACGAGTTGATTTGATAAACAACACAAAATGGTCAAACTTATCCTGCCCTCGCAAACGCAGCAAACTTGGCGATGATATAATCAACAGAAACACGATTGGTATACTTGGCTGAACCCCCTAGCCCCCCGTAAAACGGGCGGGAATCGTAGCACGCCCCAACTCTTTATGTTGTTGGCTTGCTCTGACTGCTCAGTCGACTAGGAACGCGGATGAAAAACGTACAATCGACCGCAAAAGCGATCATTAAGAATGTAGAAAAGGTGATTGTTGGCAAGCGCCAGCAAATCGTTTATTCACTTGTCTCCTGGTTTTGTGAAGGCCACATACTGCTTGAAGATGTTCCCGGTGTAGCAAAAACGATGCTTGCGCGTTCGCTAGCTCGCAGTATTGGATGCAAATTCAAGCGAATTCAATGCACGCCGGATTTGCTACCGTCCGACGTTACGGGGGCCTCAATTTTCAACCAAAAGACGGTCGAGTTTGAATTTCGCAAAGGTCCGTTGTTCGCCAACATCGTTCTGGCCGACGAAATCAATCGCACAACACCGCGAACTCAAGCGGCGCTGTTGGAGGCAATGGGCGAGGGACGCATCACAGTCGACGGCGTGACATACGACCTGAACAAACCGTTCTTAGTGATGGCTACTCAGAACCCGGTTGATCACGAGGGCACGTTTCCGTTACCCGAGGCCCAACTTGATCGGTTTTTGATGAAGTTTCAGTTGGGCTATCCGCAAATGAACGAAGAAATAGAGATGCTTGGAAATTTGCAAAACAGGCATCCCATCGAAACGATCGAACCAGTCGTTTCTTCCAAGCAGATTGTCGAGTGTCAGCAGGCGGTACGTGGTGTTCACGTCGATTTGAAGGTGAGTGAGTATATTCTGCAACTGGTCACGCAAACACGAGAAAACGACCATTTGAGTCTCGGTGGCAGTCCGCGAGCATCCATTGCCCTGTTTCGGGCATCCCAGGCGCTGGCTGCCATGCGCGGTCGGAATTTTGTGTTGCCCGACGACGTCAAGGCGATTGCTGCGCCGGTTATGACACACCGCTTGATTGTGAAACCCGAAAGTCGGCTGAGGCGAATCACCAGCCACCAAATCGTTCAAGAGATTCTGGATCAAATCGCCGTTCCCGTGATTGCGAGCGAGGCGGCATCATGATTTTGATCGTGGTCGGCATCGTTGCATTGGCCATTGCTTTCCTGTTCAACTTGGGAATTCTGGTCTACGCGATTTATGCTCTGTTTGCAGTCCTATTTGTCAGCCATTTCTTTGCGTCTGGATGGGTTGGATCGTTATCGGCCGACAGAAAAGTTCGCGATTTGATCGTGGAGGAGGGAACCAGTATCCCGATCGTTGCCAAAATCAAGCACGAAGGCCGCTTGCCCATCTCGTGGGTTTTGCTGGAGGACATGTTGTCTAAACGGGACCTGGCCGAAAAGGGGAAACGACTGGTCGTCAAAGGTAAACATATGGAAATTACGGACCTGCGTCCTGGTCAGGAATTCAATTTGTTGTACCAATTGCAATGTAACTCGCGGGGTTATTACCAGATTGGACCTCTGGTTGCCGAGTCGGGAGACCTATTCGGACTCAACCGTCGTTACCGAGTGCTCAAGCAACCAGACTATCTGCTGGTCAATCCAAAAATCATTCCATTGGTTAGTTATGAGGTTTCATCGCGCAGACCGATTGGTGAAATTGTTATGACTCATCGGTTATTCGAGGATCCGACTCGAATTGCCGGCGTCAGGCAATATCAAAACGGCGATGCGATGGGTCGCATTCATTGGCGCGCGACCGCTCGAACAGGTGAACTCCAAAGCAAGATCTTCGAACCATCAACCGTCGCCGGCGCAACGATCGTTCTCGATTTTCACAAAAAATCATTTGACCACCAGCACGAACCCCTGCGCAGCGAACTGGCGATCGTCTGCGCGGCGAGTATTGCCAATGCCGTCAATCAGATGGGTCAGCAAATCGGTTTGGTTTCCAACGGCCGCGACGCAGCTGATCGGATCAGCGTTGAAGGATGGCGCGGCGATCGGCGTACTCGAAAGGAGGCTCGGCAATCGGCTACTATGTCTGACAAGAGTGATCGTTTACGTCCGGTCGTTGTGCCCACAAAAAAAGACGACGATCAAATGCGAAAAATACTTCACTCGCTCGCCCGGCTGGAAAAGACTGACGGTTTGTCGTTTTTTCAGCTGATTCAGGAGTCGCAAGAACGGTTGCCGCGCGATGCGTCTGTAATCGCGATATTAACTCATGTTGACTTGGAAATCGGAGTGACATTGGGCCAGCTTCGACGGCAAGGTTACGCGATTACCGCAATCATCAACTGTTTTGATATTGAAACGTTTAGCCGATTGAGTGAGCCTCTGGTTAGTGAAGGTATTGAAACACGTCACCTTCGTGATGAATCTGCCATTAGAACAATCTGTGAAAAGCAGGTGCTGTTTAGATAAACGTTGTGACGTCAACTCGCGGCGGTTTTCCAGCCGGATTTGAGAAAATCCCATCTGAATCGTTCTTAGTAGGCGGCGATTCGGATTCGGATTAAGATTCGGATTCAGAATATGCGCGTATCGCGCGCCTTAATTCCTCACTCGGACTCTACCCCACTTTGAAAAAGGGTAATATCTTCTTAGTTTTGGTGTTCGAACTGACGAAAGAATATCGAGTTCCAATAATGAATGTCGCGGCAAAAAATATGAACCCCGCTAACCCCCCTTTGAAAAAGTGGGGAATGACAAAGGAATGATGGTTTACGATTGCATTGTGGTTGGCTCAAGCGGCGGTGTTGGCAGTGCAGCGGCATATTATGCAGCGAAACGTGGCTGGATCGTCCTGGGTCTCGACCGCTTTCCTCCCGGACACCAACGTGGAAGTTCGCATGGACAGACCCGAATCATTCGGCAAGCGTATTATGAGCACCCTAATTACGTTCCACTGACCAAAGAGACCTACGATTTGTGGTCAGAAATTGAATTGGACACGGGTCGGGCGCTGAATCATCGGACCGGATTACTGCAAATTGGAGCTGCCGACGGTGACGTAATAAAGGGTGTGCGGCGAAGTGCCGACGAACATGGCCTCGATGTTCAGACTCTCAGCCGATCGGACATCCAGCGACGTTGGCCGGTATTCAATGTAAGTGAAAACCATATCGGGTTGTTTGAGGAAGTGGCCGGTTATCTGGCCGTCGAGGATTGTGTCGAGGCAATGGCGGCTGGTGCCGCGCTTCACGGCGCAAAACTGTTGAACAATGTTGGTGTTGCCTCGTGGCGGGCCAAAGACGATCGAATCGAGGTCGCGACTGACACCGACCGTTTTCACACAAACCGCTTAATATTGTGTCCCGGCGCTTGGGCAAGCGAATTGGTCGAAATTGAAATCCCATTGCGCGTTGTGAGAAAACACCAGCATTGGTTCACAGTTGATGATACACGAGTGAATCGGGACAGCGGTTTTCCCGCGTACCTGATCGAAACGGATCAAGGATGTTTCTACGGATTTCCAAGAATCAGTGACCGCGGAATCAAGGTCGCCGAACACACCGGCGGCGAGGCGGTGTCGGATCCGCTCAACGTCAATCGAGAGCTAGATCAGGTCGACTACGATCGCGTCAAAAATTTCATGCACAATCATTTGAATTTGGTAGAACCACAGCATTCGGATCACTCGGTCTGTATGTATACAATGTCCCCAGATGAACATTTTGTAATCGATCGGTGTCCAAATAACCCGCACGTGGCGTTTGCTTGCGGCCTATCCGGTCATGGTTTTAAATTCACTCCGCTGATAGGCAAGTACCTTGTATCGTTGGTCGACGGCCAGTCCCGCGGTGACCTTCATTTTCTTTCCCTCGACAGATTTAGTCAAACTGCGGGTCACACAAATTCCAATTGAAATTTGATCACCCAGTTGCGAATGAACACAAATACAGCGGACGTGATTGTGATTGGCTCGGGACCCGGTGGTGAGGGTGCCGCCATGCAACTGGCAAAAGGCGGTCGTCGCGTTCAGCTGGTGGAACGGCATAACAAAGTTGGCGGAGGCTGCACCCATTGGGGCACAATCCCAAGCAAGGCGCTTCGATTCGCGATCTACCAGTTGACCGAGGCGCTCAACCATCCTTTGCTGAAGGCGTGTGACGTATCAGTCGACTTTACAATGGACGATCTGCGCCGACGGACCCACACGATTATTGACCAGCAAGAGGCGATGCGCCGCCGCTTTTACATTCGAAACGCGGTCGAAGTGATTCAGGGTGAAGCTGCGTTTGTCGATCGCAACACAATCGAGGTCGGCGGAAGTCGGCGACTACGAGCCAAGGCAATTGTCTTGGCAACTGGGTCGCGACCCTATCGCCCCGATCATATCGATTTCAGCCACCCTCGAATATTCGATAGCGATTCGATCCTCACGCTCGACCGCCGCCCAAGGACAATGTCGATATATGGTGCCGGCGTTGTGGGTTGCGAGTACGCATCGATGCTGAGAAACCTCGACATAAAAACGAACCTGGTTAACAGCCGATCGCGATTGCTCGATTTTCTAGACGACGAGATTTCGGATGCATTAAGTTACCATATGCGCGAAAATGGAATCATCATTCGGCATAACGAGAATTACCGAGAGGTTCGCGGCGGTGACGATGGCGTCGAGTTAGCACTGAAAAGCGGCAAGCGACTAAAGACCGACATCTTGTTATGGGCCAACGGTCGAACGGGCAATAGTGATCGTCTGCAAGTTGACCGGATCGATCTTCAAGCCGACTCACGGGGTTATTTGTCGGTTAATGAATACTTCCAGACGGAAGTTGGCGGCGTGTATGCCGTAGGCGATTTAATCGGTTTTCCATCACTTGCCAGCGCCGCGTATACTCAGGGCAGGGCAGCCGCAAGTCACATCTTGGGAAAACTGAAGCATCTACGCAAAGCTGGCGAAATACCGTCAGGAATCTACACCAGCCCCGAGATTAGCTGCATAGGCAAAACTGAACGTGAGCTAACGCACCAATGCGTACCGTACGAGATCGGTTCTGCGCACTTCAAGAACCTTGCCCGCGCGCAGATCACGGGGCAAGGGACGGGAATGTTGAAGCTGCTGTTTCACCGTGAGACATTTGAAATCCTTGGGATACATTGTTTTGGTCCTAACGCCTCTGAGATTATTCACATTGGACAGGCAATCATGGCTCAGCAACCACCCGGGAATTCGCTGCATTATTTCATGAATACGACCTTCAATTACCCGACGATGGCGGAAGCTTATCGGGTAGCGGCCCTAAATGGGTACAATCGCGTATTTTGAGTTTCATTCGGATTTTTTGGTATTTTTGGAACCTCGCGGACCGTTTTAGAGGTTGAACATTCGGTTGCAAACTCGAAAATCATGTACAAATATCCGTGTTTAACTACAATGGATACCCGGTGATTTCGCCAGCTTCAGTTTTGATAAAAACTGATCACTGATTAAAATCCCTAAATCGTCGTCAAATAACGATTTCCCTCAGGTACATGCAGTCGGCATAACCGTTATTAGTTCGTAGATTTTTGGACTTTTTACATACCTTATACCCTGCGCGCGGAGCACTATCGAAGTTCCGCACCTAACGACCAAAAGAGGCACCGGACATGGGCGCGCCAACTGTTTTCGTCGAAGACCAAAACCTTCTTCTCGGTTCTACCATTGTTTCAACGGATCTATTTACTTTTTTTGATCCGGACGGCGATCTGCTCGAAAAGCTACGTATTCAAGATCAAAACAACAATGCCGATTCGGGTTACCTCACATTTAATAGTGTTGTCCAGCCCGCGAATACTCCGTTGACGTTTGACGCTTCGGATTTGGGAAACCTAATCTTTAATTCCGGCACCAATATCCTGAAGGATCAGATTCGAATTGAGGTAAGGGCAGGTGGCCAGTGGAGCGATGCGGAGTTGTTTTTCATTCACTCGGTGCTTCCCAACGCATTGCCGCCGGTTCTCTCGGCGCCCGATGTCGTTGTCGTGCAGAACGAATTCGTTTATATCAGTCAATTCGTTAGCTACAGCGATCCCGAAGGTTACCCGGTGGAGTACTGGGAAATCCAAGACACGAGAGACCATCCATTTTCCGGATACCTTGAATTGGATGGAGTCAATCTTGGCAATGACGTGAACACAATTGCCAAAGAGGATTGGGGGCGAGTCAAATTTTTTGCTGGATTTTCTGCGCCCAACACGGATCCGCTTGAGATTCGCGCCAGCGATGGTGAGTTTTTGAGTAACACGCTGGTCGTCGACGGCCTCACGGTACTGAACGCCAATCCACCCGTAGCGATTACTGGCGAAGTGGTAACAGCTTCGCGACAGACGCTTCAAGTCCGCGATATGTTTCAATATTCCGATGCGGACGACAGCACCATCAAGGACTTCCGTTTGTACGATACGAGTCCGCACGCTTGGTCGGGCAATTTCATTTTGGCGGGTACACCGATTCCCGGGCACACTTGGATCGAAGTCGATGAAGCGGGTATGGATACGCTGGAATTCTTGACTGCCGAGCGATTCTTTAACGAACAGCTGCGAATCCAGTTGTTTGACGGTCGAAATTGGAGCCCGATTCAGACGATCCGTGTCAAAACCAACGAGGAGCCGGTCTTGTCCTCCGACGATTGGCACATCATGGAAGAAGTGGAATTCGTGGACGTTGCTCCGTTCTTTGACAAAATCGATAACGGACCCTTCCATACCAAATACCAAGTTTATGATTCCAACGGTGATTCGTTGTCTGGCAACTTCCGTATGGGCAACGAGATTCTGGATCCGAACACGGTTCACGAATTCACTCCGTTTGAGTTCAGTCAACTGGAATTCAAAAGCGGCAAATGGGACGAGCGGAGCCTTGATGAAATTTATGTCCGTTCGTTCAACGATACGTTTTGGAGTGATTGGACGCGGCTAAGTATTCGTACCGAGCC
>CAJHZH010000628.1_pt1 | contig 12745 bp, 8 predicted proteins | sample 9198951 | NCBI WGS metagenome assembly CAJHZH01 (sample SAMEA7708381, study PRJEB35096) | sediment metagenome | biome: marine neritic benthic zone biome [ENVO:01000025]; feature: sediment [ENVO:00002007]; material: shallow marine sediment [ENVO:03000034] sea grass bed [ENVO_01000059] ...
GGGGTCGGGAGACCCGCGCACAGCGCGGGCACAGCGCTCGGCGCAGGTCTCCTGACCTCGCCGTGATTGGACCGCAGGTCTCCTACCAATACACGCCAATCAACGTGCGTTGGAGACCTGGCGGTCGTGTAGGTGCGGGGTCGGGAGACCCGCGCACAGCGCGCACTTTCGCCTTCAAGAGATGGCCAGGTACACTTCACCAAGCGGCGCGAGCTGGACATCTAACGGCCATCCATCCAATTCGATTCGTAGCTCGTTCCGCGGTTGAAGGAGCGATTCAATTCGACAGGCCTGAGATTCTGAGTTTGTGGTAATGCGACCAACGTTGTCGTCGTTAACGAAGATCTTCGCGTTACTTAACACCTCAGTGACTATTAACTCGACCTTTCCAGGAGGCGGTTGTGGAAACGTCCAATTAAAGCTCCGTTTCAATACGACCGATTCGATTCCTTTCGGATCGTGGTCGCCCATCCATCCGGCCCAATCTTCGGGTCTGCGGATTTGAAGTTCGCGTTGCTGCAATTCGTCAGAGTTGGAATTGGAATCGCGAAACGAAACCTGCCAGCGGCCGCGAAGCCGGATTTGATGAATCTCGTTCAATACCACATCTCTTAGCCCAAAAGCCCGGCTTTTGTTCGCTCGTTGAGTTCATTTCGAGACAACGTACGACGGTTGCAAAACCAAATCAGAGGTGTGAAACGTCGGGCTTTTTATCGCCAGCTCAATTGGGCACAAAACTTTCCTTGACTGATTTCTGGATCACCTGGTTCGTTTTCGTTTCGATCATGCGAACCGTAACCTGAATTGACCGAATCGGGTAAGGGTAGGGCGGTTGAGTTTCGCGCTCCAGGTTGTCGTCGACCCCGTTAGCGTTATCGTTATCCAATCCGTCCAAACCTTCATCAACCAGTGCATCACCGTCTTGGCTAACTCCGTCGCTTTCGTAAGCGGCAGTCCAAGTGCAATATGTAAATGGATAATTGGCAAACGTATACCCATTTTCAAACGCGGCTCCATCGAACCATTCATTGTTGTTTGGGATTCCCGTATGTCCTAAGTCGACATAACCACCCGCCGCCGGATAAAGTCCTGGATTCGCCCCTGGAGGATAGGCCGTTTCCAATGGACCATAGCCAGGATCCGTCGGCTCGACGACTTGCCCAATCGAGCTAACCGTCGACCCGTCTGGCAAAAAAACTGTTGTATTAGGCGAAAAAACTTTGATGTCGAAACTGGTTGCCCAAGCCAGCATCAAGTCTTCACCCTCAAAATCGCCGGTCAGCGGTCGGCTATCCAGCAATCCGGGAATAAACTCGTGCGGAAACGTGCTGGTATCATGGGCAAAACGGTTCTTGCGATCAGATAGATCCTCCAATGAATTCATGACTAAATCGCCTGTTGCCAAATCGCGTCGCACCGAGACGTCATTGCCGGCATAAAACGTGTCAAAATTTGTTTCTGACGTTGCCAGGTCTGGGCGAATCAACAGAACGCGGCGATACAACCGCACGTTATCGCCGTAATCTTCGATGGGCACACTATTTGGTGGCGCCGTTACATTGCCATTCGTATTCTCATACACGGCCCACCAAACTACCTCTGCTAAATACGACTCAACATAAACGGTACTCATCGTTGTCTCGTCATAATACCTGCCCCTGAAGGGTCGATCCGTACTGCGTACCGTCAGCGCAAGGATATCGTCGTGGTCACCCAGGTAGCTGTTCGAAAGCGGGTCGAAATGATCGTGATCATGCTCAAAGCCTTCGACGTATTCAAAGTACCCACTTCGTTCATCGTTAATGCCGCGAACTCGAGGTACGCAAGTCGCATTCTGAAGATCACTTCGCAGCGTCTCGACAACGCTTCGCAATTGATTATGCATGTCCATCGCCGCGCGCCCGATCGTGATCTGATCACTGGACGCCTTAAAAGCGCGAATCATCGCAGCGATGATCACCAGGGTTAACACCACGGCAATCATCAATTCAATCAGCGTGATACCGTGACGCTTTGACATGTTCATTCGTTGGCGTGAAGGAGGACGGGAAACAACCAACAATTTCATGAGGTAACTCCTACGGACAAACCAACCGATCGGTAACGGTCTGTAAACGAGATGTTGTTGGGGATCACAAGACGAGAAAGGGTGATCTGATAAGGACAGGACGTGCGCGCTCTGGAGCAACACTTCCTAAATTCTAACGTCAAAAAGGTCAATGTACATGGTCAGAAATCACACAAAATGTGTTGTTTTTGACGAATTCTTCCGAAAAACCGCAGATTGCGCGACATAGCATTCGGGTCGCGCGGAAACAGATGTGATTCGCTGACAAGTCCGCAACTTCGGCAAGTCGGCTGAGTTTCATTTCGAGAACGAGAATTTGATGCGACTCGTTCAGCGGCTTGCCGTTTAACTATAATACGCGTTTGCATTCTGTTTACGGAGCTAACTTCGGAGCCAGTCCATTTTTTGTCGCTGTTCGATAGTGTTTGCCTATCTTCCAGCAACCTTGCCCCAACAACCATTTCCAACAACGAGAAAACCCTTTTCCACACATATTGGTGGGTATAGACTGAACTCGTCTTTACGAGGAAACGTACATCGGTGGTCGTTAGATCCGCCAAAAACGGAAATAGCTATCTTCCAGAGAGTTATTCAAACCTACAGAGGGAAGCAGGCCGTGGAAATCCAACAGGTCGGGAAATCAAAATTCGCCAGGTTTTTTCTATTAGTTTGTGTTTCATTTGCGTTTTGCGCGCCATTCAAAAATCTCCGTAGTGCAAACGCGCAAGATCCGCCCGGGGCGATACAGCTGCACAGCACGGCTGCGAATTTATATCAAAAAGCGCTTGAATCGAAAAACGCTGACGACTTTGAACTTTCGGCCGACCAATGGCAGAAGATTCTCACAGATTATCCAGGGTATTCGCAGCGCCAGGATGTCCAGTTTTTTTTGGGCATAACCTATTACCATCTGAAGAAATTCGATCAGGCGGCCAAGCAGCTCAACCAACTCAAAAACTCGCTTACGCGTCTCAAGGACTACCGCCGTGCTGATCGGTTGTTGTTTTTCCTGGCGTTCTGTGAGTATTCCCACGGCAAAGCCAATGGTCAGGCGGGGCTCGACGATCTCAACAAAGCACTGGCCAATTATAAAACCTTTTTTGCCGAGTTTCCTGACAGCTCGTTAGTCGACCAAGCGTTGTTCTTTCAAGGCGAAACGCAATACCAGTTACACCGGATGGGACAACAAAACCAGGTTGAATCGGCGATTGCCTCATACCAAAAACTGCTCGATAACTACGCCAACTCAACATTCAGGGACGAAGCAACCTACGCGGTTGGAGTCTGTTTAGAGGAGTCGGGCGAATACGCAAAGGCAGCCCAGGTTTACAGCACCTTCATCCAACAGTTCCCCGAAGATGGACAAGTCGCCGAAGTCCACCTGCGCCGCGCTGATTCGGAAATGCAACTGGCCATCGCCAGGGCAAACGCTGGCGACGTAGATCAGGCCAATTCTCGATTTGCCAAGGCTGAGCAAATGTTTGTTGAGGCGGCAAAACAACCAGATTTTGCTCGCGCAGATCATGCCTTGTATCATCAGGCCTATTGCCTATTAAGACTAAACAAACCCAAACAGGCGGCCGACGTGTACGCTCGAATCGCCAACGAATTCGCTGATTCGGAGTTTGAAAATGTCTCGGTTCTGGCGGCAGGAAAATATTACTTTACGGCGGGCGAACACGAAAACGCCTCAAAGTGGTTGCAAAAGGTCGTCGATCGTGACGATGCAAATCGACTTGAAGCCGCCCATTGGCTGTGCCGAATTGACATTGAAAAGCAGCGATTCAATCAAGCTTTTGATCGCGCAAAACAATTTATGGACACCGGTCCGGCTAATCACCCATTCCATGTTTATCTCATCATCGACGGTGCGGATGCGTTGTACGAACAAGCGAACAAGCGATCTGATTCGATTGCCTATTATCAAAGAGTCGCGGATGACTATCCACAACACCAATTAGCCCCCAAAGCGCTGTATTACGCGGCATTCGCAAGCTTGGAAACGGGAGCAAACTCTCAAGCCATCAAACTGGCTCAAAAATTCAAACAGGATTTTCCAAACGATTCATTCTATCCGGACACGGCGGAAGTTCTGGGCGAAGCGTTGCTAAAAGAGAATCAATTGGCTGGTGCGCAGAACGTGTTTGAAGACCTTGTTGACTCCTACCCCAAACACCAAAAGCTGAATTGGTGGCATACGCGTGTCGGCTGGGCCCGCTACTTGCAAGGCAACTACGACGATGCCATCAGCTGGCTGGGCGCAGTGGTTTCAGATATGAACCAACCGAAAAATCGGTCTGAGGCTCAGTATGTCATGGGAGCCAGCCAATTCAAGCTCGACCAATTTGGCAAGGCGATCGACTCGTTTACCGACTGCCTCGCGGCCAGTGCAAATCGATCAAATGCCAGCGAAGTGCAGCTGCTGATTTCACGGTCCCATTTCGAGCTAGGTCAAACCGACAAGGCAATCACTGCGGCCAAATCGATATTGGCCAATCAACCATCTAAAGACATTGCCAATCAAACGTCCTACTGGTTAGGGGAGTTTTTGTTTGATGCGGGTAAATACGACGAGGCGGTCGGTCGTTATGGGTTTGTAATCGAAAATAGTGCCGAGGATTCACAGTTGTTGCCCGACAGTTACTACGGCAAAGCGTGGGCGTTATTGAAAAACAATAAACATGCGTTGGCCGAGGTCGAGTTTGATCACCTGATCGAGAAGTTTCCAAATCATACGCGATCGGCAGACGCGATGATCGGCCGCGGCATGACACGACGGATGACTGGAAAATTTGCTGTGGCCATCGAGGATTTTGACCGGTTTTTGGAGGGAGAGCCTTCGGAGAAGAACCGTTTCAATGCAATGTACGAACGAGGTCTGGCATACGTCGGGCTGGAGGATTGGGACGCGGCGATCAAGTCACTTGAGCCTTTGACATCCGGCGCAGCTGAAAACCCCGAACTTGCCGACGACATTCGATACGAACTGGCCTGGGCCAACAAGAAAAAAGGCAACGATCTAGAGGCCACGAAACACTTTCAGGCGATCGCCGACGATTATTCCAAAAGTGAGTTCGCGGCCGAATCGCAGTATCATCTCGGCCAGTCACTCTACGACGAGGAAAAATACGCTGACGCCGCGAAACGTTACGAACTTTGTCTGAAAGCAATCGCCGATGATTCGATCGCCGAGCGCGCCGCGTACAAATTGGGATGGAGTTATTTCCGCAACAAGGATTTCACCAAGGCGCGAGATGCGTTTGATAACCAGGTCGAAAAATACCCCAACGGCCGTTTTGCAGCCGATGGTCTATTTATGAAATCGGAATCCCTGTTTCGAGATGACAAACATGCCCTTGCCGTGACGGCTTACAAAAAAGCGATACCGGTCGTTAATTCGTCTGCCGAGGTCAAAGAAAATGTAAAAATGCTCGCCGCAATTCATGGGGCTCAGAGCGCAAATAAAGTAAAGGAATACAATACGGCACTCGAGTTTGCGGAGGGATTGATCAAGCAACATCCCGATTCCGATTTTATTGCCGAAGCGTATTTTGAAATCGGCATCGCGCAAAAAGGCCTGGGCCAGCGAGATCTTGCTGTCGATGCGTGGAACAAGGCCATGCAGAAATCGCTTGGCAAAACCGGCGCGCGAGCGCGCTGTATGGTAGCCGAAGATCTATTCGAACAAAAAAAATATGACGATGCCGTGAAACAGTTCAAACTCGTCATTTACGGCTACGGTGCATTGCAATCACCTGATGATGTCAAACCGTGGCAAGCATTCGCAGCTTATGAAGCGGCGCGTTGCAGCTACGTTCAGATCAAAGATGAAACGAATGCTCAACGCAAGAATGCGCTCGTTACCCAGGCAAAGGACTTGTTTGAATACGTCGTTAAGAATTTTCCGGACAATCAATTGGCCGCTAACGCGAAGAATCAACTTGAAGCCCTTAAACAAATCAAATAACAACCGACCAGTGATGCAAAACAAGAACCCTGAAAATCGTTGAGAATAGGAACATGGTTAGGCAAATCAGATCCACAAGCCGCCCTTTCGCGCAGCGACTGGCTGTCGTAGATAACGGCACGCGCGCGCGTTTGGCACTTGTTTTTTTCTTGTTTTTAGTCTGGTCGCTCGCCGCTATCTGGGTGTCGACGACTCATGCCCTACAGCCCCAAGACATCGAACAAGCGACGCCGAGCGATTCACCGATTCCCGGCGTGCCCGAGACAACGTCTCAAAAGACCGATAATTCCGTCGCGAAAACGGAAACTGAATACAAGGAAAAGGGACTTAACCTGCTGGTTTTACTGCGGCGTGGCGGTTGGTTTATGCTGCCGCTTGGCCTTTTGTCAGTGCTCGTCGTGGCGGTTGGAATCGAACGCGCGCTTGCGTTGCGCGAAGAAAAGATGCTGCCAAAGGCACTGGTTAAAGACTTGGGTCAGCTTAGCCGGCAAGACGATGGGTTTGATCCACGTCTGGCCTATCGTGCTTGCCAGGTCCATACGTCAGCAGCCTCGCGCGTGATTCGCGCAATGTTGTTGAAAGTAGGCAGGCCGCAATCGGAAATCGATCATGCCGTAGCCGAAGCCAGCGAACGCGAGGCAATGCGACTGCAATCGGTAGTCTCCTGGCTGACCCTGGCGGCCGCCGTCGCGCCGCTGATCGGACTTCTCGGCACAGTTTGGGGAATGATTCAGGCGTTCTACGACACAACCCAGTTGCTTCCCGGTCAAAACAAGGCGGAAGTGCTAGCGCAAGGCATTTACGTGGCACTGGTAACGACAATGAGTGGCCTGGTTATTGCCATTCCTTCGGCCATCTTGGCGCATTACTACGACAATCGAATTGTTGCCTGGTTTCATCGTATTGACGAATTGACAATGAGTCTGACGCCGATGTTCGAACAGTTTGAAGGCAAGCTGCGAACCACGGCCTCATTTGACGGTGGGGATGCGAAGGCGCCTGCGTCGACTCGTGCGGATTCATCGGAACTGGAACCGGCCGAACCAGCCTCAGGTAGTTTGCCACGTTAACAACCTAAGGGTCAGAAGATTCATGGCGGTCAAACTCAGAAAACGGGCAATCGGTTCTCTCAGTATCACTCCGCTGATTGATGTGGTGTTTCTGCTGTTGATCTTTTTTCTGGTGACAACCCGGTTCGCCGAAGAGGAACGAGAAATTGATCTTCAATTGCCCACCGCATCCGAATCGCTGCCGCTGACGGCCGAACCACGCGAGTTGTTCATCAACGTCGATCGCGAAGGTCGTTATTTTATCGAAGGCCAATTTCGACACGTCGAAGAGGTCGAACGATTACTGAATCAGGCCGCCGCCAACAATCCTTTGACACAAACCGTGGTCATTCGCGCCGACAAACAATCCCCTTGGGAGTTCGTACTAACCGCAATCAACTTGTGCAAGAAGTCCGGCATATACCAGTACACAGCGATGACAGACGAATAGAGCGAAGGACGAAGAGCGAAGGACAAAGGACGAAAAGAAAGTCGAAGGTCGAAAGTCAAAAGCTGACTGCTAATGGCTGACAGCTGACCGCTCTAAACTAACAACCAATGACTATCAACTAACAACTCCATGTAACAACTCCATGCCGCCCGACCAATTCCAAAACGTCCGATCATTTCAGCCGCCGCAAATCGAGCGGTTTGATCAACAGTTTTGGCCGATTTTCATGGCGCTGTGCGTGACCGCAACCGTAACGGCCGCGACCATTGTTTCGCTGTTGGACGGTGTATGGATGTGGGTCAGCTTGATGGTATTGCCGGCCGCATTCGCCATCGTGATTTTCGCGCTTCGATTTATGGACGATCGGCGCTGGCAACGGTCAGTTCAATTGGCGGTCATACTCAGCCTTGCTTTGCATTGCTGTTTTATCATCTTCGCCCATCAAACCAATGTGTTCGAAGGCTTTTTCTTAAATGTGAATCGAATTAGTTCATCCGTCAATCAACCACGCGTGCTGCACATCTCGCGGAATGTCGAAGAACAACCTTGGATGGAAATCAACGAAGTTCCGACCCCCGTTCCCGAAGAACAACCAGTCATTGAAAAACAGGCCGAAGTCGATACCGCAACGGTGCGGCCGCAGCCAACGCCGGTGGAGAGTCAACAGACGTCAGAGAATCCTCAACTCGTTCGGCGGCAACAGGTCAGTCGTACGGTTCCACGTCTTGGCGAAAATGTTTCGCGGCTTAGTCGTCAAACCGAAAACGTCACGCCTCGTTCAGGCCAGCAAGTTTCACCGTCCAAGCCATTGCCTAATGTAAACACGACCGCGCGGGCCACATCGCCGTCATCATCTCCCAGCCAGACAGAAATCACTCGCAACGAACCAAGTTCAAATCCCACGGAGATTCGACGAAACACTTCGCGCGCCGAGCAAACACCACGACCGACGGCTTCAACCGCCGCCCGCACCGTTCGAACCGAGCGACCCTCGTCCGCAGCACCCAGAACGACTCGATCCACTAGACGCGCCCAAGCCAATCCGTCGCTTGACACACCGCGACCAACCACGCGTTCCACCAGCGTGGCAACACGAACGAATCCCTCTCGTCGACTATCCAGCAGCGCCGCTAACGTCGAGCGCCGATCAACGCAATCAACGCAGCGACAACAAAATGTGCGACCCCAGGCTGTTACGCTGACTAGCCCGACGGCTCAACTTGCCCAGCGCCGGCCGCGCGATCAAAAAACGATGCCGAGCATCGCCAGTCAAAACAGGTTAGCCCAATCTCAGCGGAGCCAAAACACGGCGTTGCGCCCGACTTCATCGCAACCTATCGAGCGTCCTCGACCGAATACACGCACCGCCGAAAATCGTGGTATCGCAAACCTGCAACCGCAACCCATGGCGATCCAGCGATCAAGTGGCGGTACAGCGGGCGTAGGTCGTACCGCTAACCTCAATCGGGATCTTGGTTCGCGACAAAGCTCGGCGGTTACCGCGGCAGACTCGGTGCGTCGCAGCGAATCAACAACCCAGCGAGTTGATCCCAATTCAATGACGCTCAGGCAGGCGTCAAGAGTTCCGCGCACATCGGCCGGCGAGATTGTACCCAGTTCCACACTACAAGCCGATTCGATTCCACTGGCCAGTCGGGCCGCAACCGAGCGTCAAAACCAAAATACCGCAAACGCAAGTGCCGCGCTCAGCGAATCGAACAGTGACGCTCGCCGTTCCAACGTTTCAGCTCAAAAAGGAACGGGAAACGTCGACTTGGGATCGACAAAAATCGTGAACGAGACGCTGAACCGGCGTGTCGAAGGCGGGGGCCAACCTGAGATTCAAAACCAGCCAAGTCAGCAGCGAGTCGTCCGCGCCGAAGAACAGGGTAGTTCGACGCCCAGCATCGCAGCACCAACACCGGATCGCATTGCGGCGGTCACGCAGCAAGATAATGGTGCAAACCAGCTTGCCGATGAATCATCGGCTATGGCGGATTCCGATGTGATCGCTCGAGCACGCGCCGATTCGGCGATCTCCGGTGGTCCGACCGAGTCCACAGTTGACGCTTCGGATCCGTCGACAAGCACCGCTTTCGAATCAGCCGCTTCGCCTATCGGACGGTCGAACGATGATGACGACGAAGATGAAGAACTGGCCGGCCAAGGCAGCCGGATTGCCGAGTCCGCGCGACGAAGCACAGATAGTTCGAGTCCGAATGTGGCAATGGAAGTCAGTATGCCGGAACGTGCCTCAAGCCGGTCCAGTGGGAATCGCAGCGAGATTGCCGAGCGAACCGTTGAAGTGATCTCGCGAGCTAGCGGCAGCCTGCCGGGCAGCGGAATTGCCCGCGCAACCAGTCGCGCTTTGGCGGCAGCTGCGTCCAGCATGCCGGTGATCGAGTCCAGTCGTCGCGGTTCGGCCAGTCGACAAGCACCCACGGATGTTGCAAAGCCGACGACAGGTATCGCGCGATCGACCGATGACGCGTCACCTGCTCTATCGATGGAAGCGACTCCGGGTCAACCTTCCAGCCGTGTTGCTTCGCGCGGTATTTCGATGCAAACCGAAGATGCCCTGCGTGCCACTGACGTGGCCCAGAGTTCTTCAGCGGGTATCGCGCTGGACATCGAGGCTGAAATGGGGCCCGCAGGCGTCGGACGCGACTTACAGCCGGACCCGGGAATCGATTCACGCCGTGCGTCTCGGGACAGCCCGGCGATTCAATCGATGACCGAAACACGATTTCGACGTGAGCGGGCCGGGGGCACGCCTTCGGTTAATACTGCACCTGTGATTGCCAAAGAAGCGTTTCGCTCCCGTAACAACCCGTCTCGCAGGCGCTCGGCTCCACGAACCGAGGAAGCCATCGAACTCGGCCTGGCATGGCTGGCACGACATCAACAGGACGATGGCAGTTGGTCGCTGACAGGTTTTGACGACGATCGAAATGACCGCGCCAAGCAACTCAGCAGCGATAGCGCCGCAACGGCGCTCGCATTGCTGGCGTTCCAGGGTGCCGGCTACAACCATAAAGAATTCAAATATGCCCGGCAATTAGAACTGGCTGTAACCTGGTTGGTTGACAATCAAGCAGCATCTGGCGATCTGTATGTCCCGATGGACGAGGAATCCAACGGCGCGTGCCGGCTGTATAGTCACGGTATCGCAACGTTGGCATTGGCCGAGGCGTTTGGCATGACACAGGACCAGTCGCTGCGTCAGCCTGTACAACGGGCGCTGGATTTCATTTACGCATCGCAGCACGAGCGTCTGGGTGGCTGGCGGTATCGGCCGGGGAAAAGCTCCGACACGTCGGTAACCGGCTGGATGATGATGGCTTTGCAAAGTGGAAAGCTGACTGGTCTGGACACGGACGAGTCGACGTGGGATGGAATCAATCGTTGGCTTGATGGTGCGCGATCACCCGAACAGGCGCACTTGTTTCGCTATAACCCGCTTGCCGAAGATACAAAGCAGTGGCGGCGGAGTCAGGGCCGAGTTCCGACGCCTTGTATGACGTCAGTCGGTTTGCTGATGCGCCTTTATACCGGCTGGGATCGCAACGATAAGCGATTGCAGGACGGCGCGGCATATTTGCTTCAGCATCTACCGTCCGACGAGTCAATCAACACACGCGATACGTACTACTGGTATTATGCCACCCAAGTGTTACGGCATGTCGGTGGTCGCGCGTGGGAAACTTGGCACGGTCGGCTGCATCCGTTGCTGGTTCGAACGCAAGTCAAATCAGGCGACATGACCGGCAGTTGGGACCCGCTGAATCCCGTGCCCGACCGCTGGGGCGCGCAAGCCGGACGGCTGTACGTGACCACCATGAATCTGCTCTCGCTCGAGGTCGACTATCGGCTATTGCCACTGTACGACGACACCGTTAAGTAGAACTGTGTTGTCGCGCCTCATGGACTTTGCCCTACATTCGTTCTAATCGGATCGTTTTTTGGGCGAAGACAGCTTTGGCGGCCAAGGTCGCGATAGCGCGCGCTTGCATAAACGCATAATTCCAATAGTCCGTGATTGAATTCACTAGATTTTCCATTGGAAGAAGCGTATGAGCCGGTCCTCAAAAACGGCAATTTGGAAGCGAGTCCGTCCTTTTTTGGGGCAGACCAAGTATCGCGCTGGCGCGCCGATCCGATTTTTACAACAATGGTCGACCGCGCCATTTAGTTGGCTTCACGGTGGCCCTCGGCCGGCGATCTGTCGATTGCACCAACAATACGACATGACACCCGAGATTGTTCTTGCCGGCTACGCGCAAGGCATTTTCCCAACCGGCGAGCCGAACAATAGGATTGTCTGGCATTGCCCCAATGAGCGAGCCGTGATAGCGACTGACAAGGTTCACGTCTCAAAACGATTAAAAGGCTATTTGCGCAAAGAGCGGTTTCAAATTGGCTTTGACCGCCAGTTTGCCAAAGTGTTGGATATGTGCTCGGATCGAAAAAAAACTTGGATCACGCCACAGATCAAAGATGCGTACGTTTCATTGCATGAGATGGGATTTGGCCACAGTGTCGAAGCCTATTTGGACGACCGGTTGGTGGGCGGCGGATACGGCGTGGCCGTTGGCCGCATGTTCTTTCTGGAGAGCATGTTTTGTCGCGAAGACCACGCCAGCAAAATCGCATTTGTGCATCTAGCCGAGAAACTACTGGCCGATGGCTTTGCGGCGATTGACTGCCAGTTCATGACAGAACATTGGCGACGGTTCGGCGCGCGGTCCGTTTCACCTGACGAATTCCAAAAACTGGTGGTGCGAGATTTGCACCGTCCTGCGGAATTTTCTCAGTCTGCCTTAGAGGCCGGCGTTTCCAATTCCGAAAATAAGTTAATTGGCGTGTCAGTCTAACAACGCGCGAGCAAATGCACGATGAAGTCCAGTTGCTGGGTTGGTGTTCCCTCCCAGTTGCGAATTCAAAAGCCCGGCATTTGTAATGTCATTACGAAATTCGACTATGAATCGTTGACCAAAATGCCGGGCTTTTTTATTGCGGCCGATTACTTTCGCGATTTTGGAATTCGGTACGTTTCGCCCCCGCCGCTAGTGATCATTGCGCGCAATTTGTTCTTGTCGGTGGATTTGACAGGCAAGGTATAGGCGCTCGAGTCGGCAAACCCCGCATTGTAATTTTGCCCGTCAACGGGCTGGATCGTTGGCAACGGCCCGCCGGAGGTGAATTGCAAA
>CAJHZH010000081.1_pt1 | contig 12742 bp, 9 predicted proteins | sample 9198951 | NCBI WGS metagenome assembly CAJHZH01 (sample SAMEA7708381, study PRJEB35096) | sediment metagenome | biome: marine neritic benthic zone biome [ENVO:01000025]; feature: sediment [ENVO:00002007]; material: shallow marine sediment [ENVO:03000034] sea grass bed [ENVO_01000059] ...
CGCATTGAACGACGAATGTATTCTTATTACGTAGTCAAATCGATACCGATTTGATTTCGTACGCTGATTTTTTGAGGAGTCAAACAACCTGCCAAAGGCAGATCGCGTTATTTGGAGCAATAGTTTACGGTTCTATTGGGTGGCATACCAGTACACCTGAGACGAACTATACCGCGGACGAACGTTTTTTACGAAAACTGAACTAATTGCGGTTGAAAAGACGTTTTTCCTGCTGGCTGGTACCTGTTGAGCGGGGCTCAAACGAAAACGCGCTGCAAGATTTGATTAGCTCGTTCAACATCGTCATCCTGGTTCGCGGGTCCAAAACTGAAACGTACCACGCCGAGTTGACTGGTTCCAAGCGAATGATGGGCCGCCGGCGCACACTGAAATCCGCCCGATGTAATAAAGCCTTGTTCTCGCAGATCGTTTGCAACCTCGATAGACGGACGGCCGTCGATCGTTATCGCGACCGTTGGCATTTTCTTTTCGATTGGTACGTCGCCATATACATGTAGACCGGGATACTCGCGAATCGATTCGGCAAAGGCCGACGCAAGGCCACGCGCTTTTTGTAACCGATCCTGTTGTTCTGTTTCGCGTAGCCAACTGGTCGCCGCGGCCATACCGGCAAGCGCCACGAGATTCACCGAACCTGCGTCGCAATATCCAGGCATTGGTGCGCAAATCATCGCCGCCTGAGTGTCCGCTCGCTCGCAGGTCGCCAACGGACAATTCATTGAAACGTGCGGCGCCACGTATAAACCACCGATGCCCCAAGGTGCATGCGGACCTTTGTGACCGGCAAACGTGAACAAATCAGCATTCAGATCACTTAAATCAAGATCCCACCAACCGGCGATCTGCGCACCGTCTATTAAAACCAAAGCACCGTGGTCATGTGCCAATTCAATCGTGTCGCAAATCGGCAGGAGTTCACCGGTCACGTTGCATGCCGCGGTCAAAGCCAACATCTTGACGCGGCCTTTTCCAAGTTCTGACCGGAGTGCATCCAGGTCGACTAGTTCGCTGGCACCGTGGGGTAACGATTTGACGTCGACGCCGAACTCGCTCAGCTTGGTTAGGGCCCGCCCGAGGGCATGGTGCTCGTATCCGCTGGTCAACACACGGTCACCCGCAAGCCAAGCGTGGTCGGAGACCGCAAGGCTAAGCGCTCCAGTACAACTTGGCGTCAACACAAGTCGCGATCGTTCGACGTGGAAAAAGTCGGCGATCGTCTGGCGGGCGTCGCGAAACAGCGCCGGCCATTCGTTGGGATCCGAGGACAAAACCGCCGCAGCGGCGTCTACCACACATTTTGGTTTTGGCCAGCTCGTACCAGCGTGATTTAAGTAGACCTGGGACAGTTCATCCATAAATGTTATCGGCCCCGATAGTTCCGTCTTTGATCACGAATCGAACAAGAAACGATTGGGACCGTTCGATAAAAAGATCCCACTATTTAAATAACAACGGCGGCGAATCGACGCGTTCGATATATTGTTTCTTGAAATTAAAAAACTGCTGTCCAGCCGCGTTCATGGCTTTTCCAGTTGCAGCGCCATGTCGTAACGCTTTGTCGAGCAGCGACTTGTCGCCGAGGCCGGTTAGCTCGATCATTTCTACGACTGATTTGATCCGCGGATCCTGGAGCAGTCCTTTGGCTTCATCGGGATCCTGATCATTCACATTGGCCTTATCCGAAAACGTACCAATTATTTCCCACTGCCCCGGCTGAACCATCGCGAGGAATCGAGTTTCAACTTTTACCTCGGGCGATTGAATGTTTTGATCAAGTCGTGAGACTAGGACCCCCCGAAAACCCTCCTTTTCAGCCTCTTCCGTTGCCTTCTTCCACCATTTTTTGTTGTCGTCTTTTGATTCTGCCGGCTCATCAAAATCTCTTAGACCTAATTCTTTGGCAATTTGCTTTGTCATATCCAACCGCTGATTGCCCAACATCTCGCCGATTAGCAAACCGATATTCTGCTTGTCCCCTTTTCGCAGCATCATTTTGCTGTTGCCCTGATACTCAAGCGGCTGGCGGTATTCAAACTCGATTATCGCCACTCTGGCATTCCACTGCCTGTCTGACTGCCGCATCGCGGGAATCTCCGCAGAAAAATCGACGGTTTCGTTTTCGACGTCAATTTTCTTGCGTTTCAGTTGTCTTAGCAGAACGTCCGCCTTTTGAACGGACACGTTTTTCATATTATGCTTCCAGGCAACTGCCGCGATACGCCGCTGCGCCGGCGTTTGTACGACGACTTTGTTGAGCTCCGCCGCCGGTATTTCGACGACTAAAAATCGCTTATTTTCTAAGTCTTCTGCATTTTCATCCTGTGCAATTCGGCGACGTTCATCTTCAAGGAACAGTACCAAGTCTTTGTCGGTCTTTCGATCCTCAATCCAATCATCGACCCTCCTGACAAGTTCTGCCTTAATCGTTTCATAATTGCGTTTTTCAATTTGCAGTTGTTCTTGATAGAGCTTGGGATGCTGATTCCTGAACCACTCACGTTCAACCACGCATTTGACTGCCTGATCGTCGTTTTGAATCACCACGCCATAAAACCGCGTTCCACTGGATAACATGACGACATCCAGCGCCATGCTTTTCGGCGATCCTTTGATGCGCTGGGCAGCGGCTTGTGGTAAAGGCCAATGGCCAACCATGGCAAACCCGATTGCATATGGAATGCAATAGAGTAACAAAACAACCCTCACCCGCCCCGCCAAAGTCGGTGCGACCTTTCCCAAACTTGGGAGAGGACGACAAAGGCGCATTGTGGTTTTGCTGTACATTTTGAATCTTGTTTAGGGAAGCCCGGCTTTTTGAAAAAGCCGGGCTTCTGAATCGCGTAATTGTCTAATGATCGCCATTGTGTTTGTGTAGTTGTTTCAATCGAATGTCCTTGAATTGGACTTTCATGGGTGGCCCTGCATGAAGCTGGAGTGCAAGGATTCCCTTACTTGCGGCCTTGTCCTTTTGCCAGTCTGTCAATTCCGCGGTCACATATCCGTTGATGGATTGCGTAATATGGTCGCCCTCGGCCTTAATCACGTATTCGTTCCAGTCACCTTTCTTAACCGACTTGAGTAATTCTTGTTCGTCACATGTCGGCTTGCGCTCACTTTTCTTGCCGTCTTCGGCAACCAATATCGACTTGGCCCGAGGACAGAGTATTCCGCGTCCTCCACGTTCATCATAGATGATTCCTGTGTATGTATTACCGAAGTCAATGTCGGCCTGGTAGCCACCGACCCGAAATTCACCTAGGTCACGACTACGGAACTGAATGCCAGAATTGCCAGCCTCGATTTTGAATTTCAGCCGCAATTCGAAGTCGTCGATATCCCCTCCTTGCCAAATAAGGAACGTATTGCCTGATGTCGGGTTGTCAGCGGTCGTCTGACCGGTAATTGCGCCATCACTAACCGACCAGAATTTTTCGTCGCCCGACCAACCCTTGAGCGTCTTGCCATCAAACAGCTGTTTGACCGATTCATGATCGGCGTCGTGCCCCTGAGTGTGTTCTGAATCTTGCCCGTATGAGAAGTTAATCAATGCAATAAAACTCAAAACAACTCCGACGGTCGACGGCGAAATCACGTTCATTAAATCGACTCCTTTTAGTTATCAGCGATGGCGGCGAGCGGTGAAGTACCCATTGTTGCAGAAACGTTGGATCAAGCAAATCAGCGTCATTAATCGACAGAGCCCGCGTCGATTGTTCAGAGAGGCGAATAACAGTAGCTTGACTATCTGAGTCGAGCACCTGTTCAAATATTCGACTCAGAGAGTCGAATTACTACTTCACGTGCCGAAGCGCAACCAAATTGACTCGCGTTCTTGGGTTGAACAAAAACGGTTTTGCGCGTCCTCTGTGCTGCCTATTTCGACAGCCTGCTCAATATCAACTCGCAACCGCGATCAGTACAACGTGTGATTTGCAATTTGCCGCCGTCTATGATCGATCGAATCTTGTGGAGCGTCAAAACCTCACCGTCAATAACCGTCGCCACTTGCCGACCTAGATATTTTCGAGAAAAAGCCGCCATTCGATCGGACATCGGTTTGGAAAACGTTAAACCAACATCAAATCGCCCGTCATCTTTTGCAATCGCTTGCGGTCGTTTTTCAAGCTCGAACGGAATGAATTCAGTTTGACTAAGCGCGACATATTTCAGCGGCTGTTTTTCTTCGTCTGCTAGTTCAAAGAATTTGGACTCGTCGTATTCATAAAACGTTTCGTTTTCGAACAACGGAAACAAGTCGTCTTTTTCGACGGTCCACCTTTCAACGAGATAAATTCCGTTTGTAGGTTTTGCAAGACTAACCGATGACTTGTCTGATGCCGATTCTTGACTCTGCCGGCAACCGATGGCGGCAACCGCAAAAATCATCACGCACGGCCAACACCACTGGGATCCAATCATTTGAAAACGCCCTGCCGTAATATCTACACCATTAGCAACGTACGAGCAGACTAAAATGTCGACTCTACAGTTGTGAATCAATCAATTACAAGCCAGTGGCTTTATACGGTTTTTGTCTCTGTTTCAACAAACGCCTTGAAGTTGTCGAGGTATTTTTGAACCTGCTTACGAAACACCCAAGGCATGATCAATGCCATGATTCGGACCATCAATCCATAAAACTTATACTCAATGGACGCTTGGTAACGCGTTTTATTCTCGCCGATTTGCGTAAAACTGCTCTTCATTGTATTCCAGCAAACGCCTTCCGTTTCATATTCGCCGCTGAATTTTTGCGGTGGCGCACTCTCGATAATCGTTTCAATCAAATCAAATTCGTGCTTGCCGTTTTTGTATTTTAATCTTGATTTGGCACCCGGCTGACGCGGCGTTCCACTCAAGTGTTCGATGCTCAGCAGGTCGGGTTGCCATTTTTTCATGTTTTCTTGGTTGTCAAACAGTTCAAAAACCTTATCGATCGGTGCATCAATATTCACGGAACAAGTGAACTTCACAGCCAATTCCTCGTTAACTTGGCTCAATCGCACCTACGGCAATAAATGACCTGATGATTGACACGTTCAACCGGCGGTCGTTAAAACGCACGATGTCATAAGCCTACTAAACTGGTTGTAAACAAAACAGTCGCGATTGGATACGCAAAATGGCACCAAAAAGAATTTTCCTCTTGGCAAGCCTGTGCTTTTCCCTGAGCAGCCTCCTTGAATCCGCCGGTGCCAACGAAAACAAAAACGAGATTCAAAATGTATTATTCATCATTTCCGACGACCTCAAAGCGAGTGCTCTCGGATGTTATGGAAACATGGTGTGCAAAACACCTAATATCGATCGTCTTGCAAGCCGCGGAGTCGTTTTTGATCGCGCATATTGCCAGGGAACCTGGTGTCTGCCTTCGAGGCTGTCGATCATGTTTGGTCGCTACCGCGGCTTTTCCAAGGGACTGCCCAACATAGGAGGACACCCGAGTTTTGCCGAACTCTTGAAAAACCACGCTTGGCACACCGCGCGTGTCGGCAAGATCTACCACATGCGGGTGCCCGGCGACATCGTTGACGGCACCAACGGACCAGATCACGAGCCATCATGGACCGAGCGTTTTAATTGTTCTGGTCGAGAAGCACACACGCCGGGTTCGTACGCACTACTTAACAAAAACATCTTCACGACAGAGTTGGAAGGTCGAGAATCGACCGGTGACCCCAACCGCATGTTTGTCGCGGTGAAAACTGATGGCGACGGGTCCGATCAACCGGACTTTCGAGCGGCATCCAAGGCGATCGAACTGCTTAATCACAACAAAAACCGACCATTTTTGCTTGCCGTCGGATTCGTGCGACCGCATTACCCAATGGTGGCGCCGAGCAACTGTTTTGACGCGTATCCGCACGACAAGATTCGGCTACCCACATCCGTTCCAAACGACCTTGATGATATTCCAGCGATGGGTCGAGCGAAAACACTGACGGAAAGCTGCGGTCTTGGCAGCTATCCCGAGAATCAGCAACGCATGTGGGCGGCGTACTATGCATCAGTTACTTTCATGGACGAGCAGGTTGGGCGAGTGCTGGCAGAACTCGATCGCCTTGGTCTTGCAGATAAAACTGCTGTCGTTTTCACAAGCGACCACGGTTACCACCTGGGCGAACATGAATTCTGGCAAAAAAGCAATCTTCACGAAGAAGTGGCGCGTGTTCCATTAATTATTGCTGTACCGGACAAAAAATCTGGCCGCAGTAGCGCGATGGCAGAGTTAGTCGACATCTATCCAACAATTACCGAGCTAGTTAGGTTACCCAAGCCTGACGCCGTGCAGGGATCAAGTCTTGTTCCAATACTGAATGACTTGGGCGTAACGGTTCGCACAGCCGCATTTTCGATCAAGGGCAACTCGTACTCGCTTCGCACAGCCGATTGGGCGTATATGTTCTATCGGAATAAAAATCTGGAAATTGCTGAAGAGCTTTACGACATGAACAATGATCCAGGCCAATTCCACAACCTCGCGAGCGACGACGCACATTTTGTAACGCTTAACGGATTTCGCAATCGCCTAGCGCTCAAACTCGAGGCAATTCGGTAGACGACTTTATGCGATCACGTTACCTGTTGTATACCGGGTAAACCCGATCGACGGACCGTTCATAGCAAACCTTTCCCTCTACGATCGCTTGCTCGACGTGCGTGCGATAGTCCAATGGCTGGCCACTGAGAATCAACAGATCGGCATCTTTTCCTTTCTCGATGCTGCCGATCCGATCTTGCAGCCCTAACATTCGAGCTGGAACGATGGTCAACGATTCGAGTGCCGTTTTCTCACTGGCGCCACCGCGGACCGCAAACGCAGCTTCCAGTGGCAAGCTCGTAAGATCACGTCCCGCGATACCACCCATGCTGACCGAACCGCTCAGTGCCGCAGTGGCAAATGGAACTCCGATCCGGTCAAAAGTGCCGGTCGATTCGATCGAGCTACCGGAGTTGTTTTCCCGCCCAGGCTGCGGTCGCCGCCGCGATCTTGGCGTATAAATTACCGGAACCTTGGCCTCGCTCAATTCGGACGCAACCAGCCATGCTTCGATGCCGCCTTCGATGACGAGATCAAAATCCAATTCCTTCGACAAGGCAATCATGTCTCGGATTTCGTCAACTGTATTCGCAGAGGTACGGAGTGAGACTTCTTTTTTGACCAATCGCATTAAGTCTTCGTTCGCGCCGGCTCGTGAACCGCGCGAACGACTGGTAGCGCCTCGTGGTCGTTGCCTCGGCGTTTCGCCTCCCGTTTGTCCACCCCCGCGAGCGCCGCGGGCTTCAGGCCTGCCAGACGCTCCACGACTTTGTGCACCGGCCGCTTGTTCAACTGCTTTTTTGGCCCGCTTAACGTCTCGCCGAAAATTGTGACGGTTCAGCGCCCCAGACAAACCACCGCGTGCCGGGCTATAAAACACATTCTCTTTGACCAGCATCGAATCGAGATTGCCGTAGCTCAATTTCAACACGGCATGCTTCCGCGGTTGAGCCTGAGTCGGCGGCGATTCGGTGATCGGTTCGGTCGGCAGGATCGGCAGGCCACAGCACGGACACAATGAAGTGTCTTCATCGCCGTAATCCAACTGCGCTTCGGTAACGAACTGTTCCGCCGGCGGTTCGAGGCCCAGGAACCGTTCCTCCGGCTCACCGTTACGTCGCCTGCGAAATCGACTGCTACCGCTGGAGAGTTCGGCACAACCGGTCGTGATCCCGGAGCCTAATGCAAATTTCATGTTTCGGTCAAGCGGATCCAGCGCGTCAGCCAGCTTGTCGGTATTTTGCGGCGCTCCGCGAACTCCGATGCCACTCATGTTGATAGCGATAAATCCGGGCGTAATCACTTTGCCGCTGGCCTCGATTTGTTTTGCGTCCTTTGGAATTTCGATCGATTGTCCGACGTCCAGTATCTTGCCGTTTTGAATCAGGATTATACCGCCGCGAATCACCTCACCGGTCACGGTATGAATATCACCGCCAACGATTGCGAGGACCGGTTGCTGTTTCTCCGACTGCTGTTTGCCGTCTTGCCCAATCACAATGTCGCAAATCAACGCGACAAACACGATCGTCAATGTGAGAGATTTAGTTTTCATGGACAATTCTCCCTTTCAAAACGACTTGTTCCAAACGGCTTCCGGTTGCCAATGGATCGCCACTAAACACAAGGAAATTTGCCACCTTGTCTTTTTCCAACGAACCATGGGTTTTGTCTAGCCCGAGCATCTGCGCCGGCACGATCGTGATCGCTCGCAGCGCGGTTTCACGAGGTAATCCCGTTTTAACAAGTGCGGCCACAGGGAACAGGGGATCGTCCTGCGACGCCCGCATTTGAGACGTGTTTAGTGACATCGAAAACACGAACGGAATCTGTTTTTCGGCAGCCAACTGCGGCACGTTCATTCGCCGCGTTGTAAACGGAACCTGGTCGATACCCGGCTGCATAACGAGCGTCACGTTTCGCGGGACCTCGTCAATCGATTGATACAAATTAGGCCCCGAGCCGATAAGATAGAGTTTGACTTTGTCGAACTTATTCATCAGTTTCAGCACGTGCGGAACCGTCGCCGCATTGTTCACGTTAACGACCAGCGGTTTCTTTCCGTCGCGAACTTCTTTCCAATACGACTTGGTTGAATCGTCGTCAGCGGTGTCCTGTTCGCTCGTTTCTTTTGTGTCATTGTTTTGTTTTGGATCGCCACCTCGACCACCTCGACGTCCGCCGCCTCGACGACCTGCGAAACGCGACCGCGCGCCGCGCTGGGCTCGGGATGCCGCTTCCGGGTCGAGCCCGTTGCGAATGATGTCGATGGCGCTGGTCTGGTTTGTGACTTTGGCAAACAGAAAGCCTTCCGGCTGAAACAACATCGCTTCGGCGGCATCCGAATCCATGTCGGCCAGCGCCGATAGGCCTCGCCCGTCAGTTACCAAATTTGCGGTCGTGATGCCGGTGCGGATGGCAGGTTTGAAATCGGTGTCATACGGATAAAAGTATTCGCCAACCTTCGTGAACGAGCCGGCGGAAAACCGGGTTTGCTGGCCTCCACGAAACCGCCGACCGCGGCCGAATCGCGATGGCGTCGGCTGCGGCGTTGGTCGTCGTCCAAACACGAAATACGGATCGACCAGTCCGGGCAGGATAGTTTTCCCAGACAGCGAAACAACTCGCGCATCGGCGGGGATCTCGATGTCCTTGCCCACCGCCACAATTTTTTCGCTCCGAACCAGCAGAGTACCGTCTTTGATTCGGCCGCCAGCTCCCATGGTTTCGATGAACGCGTCGGTGTAGGCGACCGTTTGCTGGCCGCCGGCCTGGCCGCATTTCAACACAGCTATTCCGGATGCCAGAACCGCGATGCAAATGATCAATGAAAGTTTTGTTCGCATGTTACCGATCCTAGAATCTTCGCCGATCAACTTTTGTGTCATAAACACTGCGACCGTCGATAAACACTTGAGTCACATAGTTTCGAGGATCCAAAATTGATCCTGTCGTGATGATGATGTCGGCGTCCTTACCTTTTTCAAGCGAGCCGACGCGGTCGTCAATCATCAACGCCTTGGCGGGCTGAATCGTCAGTCCTCGGATCGCGCGATTCTCGGTCCAGCCCAATCGCACGGCCATCGTCGCCTGGTAGAACAATTCCTCTTGAGGCACGACTGGTGCGTCCGTGTTGACGCCAAGCACTTTGACACCGCGCTTTTCATATTCGTTGACGATACCGCGTACTTGTCCGATGTCTCGGTCCAGTTGGAATCCGCGTGGTCCGGCCATTACAGGGATATCTCGTTTCACAAGCTCTTTTCCAATTTTGTAAGCGTCAAATGTGCCGTGGTCGATTACGATTTTCAGATTCATTTCGTCGTGCAGCATTCGCACAGTCGATTGGATCACCTGATATTGCTGGGTGTGAACGACGACTGGAATTTCACGATGAAATAGCGGCTTGAAATTCTCGAGTCGAAGGTTGAATTCGGGTTGCGGTGCCTCGCCCTTCGCATATGCATCCCATTGCCGCACATACATTTGGCCTTCACGTAGCTGTTGACGAATCACGTAATTCATGCCCATGCGGCCCGAGCCTGTTTCACCGGTGCGACGTTCCGGGTTTCCGGCTTGCGCGATTTTTAAAACGCCTGGCGCACGGATAATCACGTCCTCGGGTTTTCCTGGCCCAGTTTTCATCAGAGCGCCAAATCCGCCCATGTTCGTTCCGCTTCCAGGAATGAAACAGATCGTGGTGACGCCGCCAGCAATTGCGTCTTTAAGTTGATCGTTGTGCGGAATGATTTGGTCCCAGTTGCGCAGTTCAGGATTAGTCTGATAGACCATCTCGTTCAAGTCGCGAGATCCGCCGACATGGCTGTGTGCTTCGACTAAACCCGGCATGGCAAACTTGTCCGAGTGATCGATGATCTGGTAACCTTCGGGAATTTCGATTTCATCGCGCGGACCGACCGCTTCGATCTTGCCGTTGCTTATCAAAATCGTGCCATGGGAAATCGGATCCGACGCACAGGTCATGATCTTGCCGACGTGAACGGCAATATTGGGTTTAGTCTTGTCGCCTGTATCATCGGCCGTCAGCGGCAAAGGATCGGCAAACAACAAAATGAATAATGCAATGCCAAATAAGACTTTCATTTTTGTTCCTTTTGATCGTAAACCCAGCGGCCGTCGATCATGACTGCAAGCACCTTGGTGGAAAATTCAAAAGGTGGCCCGCTCAAGACTACCAGATCCGCATCCTTGCCGGATTTCAAGCTTCCAAACGTCATGGCTGGCGAAAGCATTCGTGCCGGCGAGTCGGTTAACGCCTGAAGGCCATCGGTTTTGCCAAGACCCTTGCTGACCGAATACTGCACGGCGCCAGGAAGTTGAGCGACTCCCGTCGTGCCCTTTGTATAAAACCCAAACGGGATCTGTTCGTTCGCAAGCAATTGAGGCAAATTGGTCTGCTTCTTGTCGACCGTGAGCAAAAGATCGGGTCCGACGCAAACGGTCACGTTTTTGCCGTTAAGCAAATCTGGAATCCGGGCCAAGTCATCGGCACCGACGATTACCGTTCGCAGTTGATATTGGTCGCAGAACAGTTTTAGCGCGGCGCGAATCGCGTTAGCGCGACGAGCTTCTACGAACGCGGGAATTTCGCCGGAAAACAATGCCCGATAAGGTTCCAACTCAGGTTTGGTATCGGGTTTTTTGGGCGCATCATCGTCGGTCTTTTTTTTAGTCTCCTTTTGCTCGTCCGTTTGTTTGTCGGCCGACTTCTTCTGATCATCCGATTGTTTTTTGTCGTTAGATGCTTGTTCTTTTTTTCCGTCGCCCTGTTTCGGTTTGTCGCCGGGATCAGTGCCGCGCTGACCGGGTCGCGGCTGTCCCTTGCCTGGTCGCCCGCCTCGTCGGCGTCCGGATGGTGGCTGATTTGACTCAGCTTTTTCGTCTTTAGTTTCCTCTTTTTTTGCTTCGTCTTTTTTCTCGTCGCTTTTTTCGTTGCTATTTTCCTTGGCTTTTTCGTCACCTTTTTCAGCTGCGGATTTCTGGTTTTTTTCGCCGGCCTTCTTACTGGCCTCGTATTTGGCGAGTTCCGATTCGTATTTATTCCACGACTCAAAATACTCTTTGCCGCGCTTTAACGCCCGATCTATCGACGCGACTGATGAAGCCGGATTGTTACCTATCTTGAATCGCAATCCGACCGGGTCAGCAATCACTCGCGTATCGTCGCCCAGTTTGAATGCGACCAGTGGCGTTGGTGAATCCGTATTCATCGAACCCAGCAGTACGGTCGTCACGCCGCTGTTGCGAGCCAACTGTATCGCCGGATCATCTGCAAATAGCTGTTCGCCCAATTTGGTTTGGACCGAAACATTTCCGCTGAGTGTGCCGCCTATGCCGAGACTGGATCCCAGATCGACAAAACCGGGAACCACAACTGCGTTTCCGAATTCTCGGACGTCCGCGCCGGCCGGCGCAGAAACGTCAGCACCAATTCCGCGAACAGTTTTTCCTTTGACAACCAAACTTGCCTGTTCAACGAATTCGCCAGCGCCGGTATAGATTCGTTTGGCTCGGATGACGGTTGTCGCGGCCGCTGGTTTTCGCTCGTAAACCTTGCTGCCGCCAACATATGTGGCGGTTACGGCCGTACCCAGTTCAAACGGATCATTATCGAGCACGACAAAATCAGCGTCCTTGCCTTTGGTCAGCGAACCTACGCGATCATCGACGCCGAGCATTTTCGCGGGCCAACTCGTTAACAGGTTCAAGGCGTCGGCCTGGCTCAAATTGTCTTGCATAAACTGACCGGCGACAAACAACATCTCGTCGAGGTCGCCATCTTCGGCAGCGCGGACCGCGATGGGAATTCCGGCATCGATCAATTCCCGCGCAAACTTCCAGGGTGAAACCCGTCGCTTTGCGTCGTCAACCGTTGGATTGGTGATTTTTCCTGGCACTTCGCCAACCAAGACGATGCCGCGGACCCGATTTCTCCAGCCTTCGAAACTGTCCTCAAATGGCTCGAGGCCCTCGCAGCCGACCAACAGGGCTTTCAAGTCAAATGTATTCGCGAGGCTGAGCGCGCCTCGAACTTCCGGAGTCTTCACAGCCGTGAATCGGACCGTACGGTTTTTGCTCAAGTAAGCGGCAACCAAGTCAACGATTTCGTCCTGCTCGGTTCCCACAAATCGACTCGTCGACGTAGAATTTCTAAACAGC
>CAJHZH010000224.1_pt1 | contig 12579 bp, 7 predicted proteins | sample 9198951 | NCBI WGS metagenome assembly CAJHZH01 (sample SAMEA7708381, study PRJEB35096) | sediment metagenome | biome: marine neritic benthic zone biome [ENVO:01000025]; feature: sediment [ENVO:00002007]; material: shallow marine sediment [ENVO:03000034] sea grass bed [ENVO_01000059] ...
AACGCCAACGTGCATAGCGACGTTACTCCACCGGTGTGATTTTCAAAAATCTCCCAACTGCCGTTGGAGTTTTGTTTGCTTTTAAGGTAGCGAACTCCTAGATCAATCGAACGCTTCACACGCCCGGCCGTGAGTTGTGGTTGTTGCGCATGAATCGATGTTGACCAAAATACGCTGATCAACAATCCAGCGAAAAGAGCAAATCGACGCACGAGAACCTCGCCTTCGCATTAAACAATCTATTATACCAATAGTAAGATTCGTGGTTTTCGACAACAAGACAAGTCGTGATTCCTCGTTGCTGATTCGGCAGACGGACCATAGAATTCACCTGCGGAAGTTGCGATTTGCAGCTGTATTTGCTGGCAGATTCGACAACTGGCGCAAGCTTATCAAGAAAATGAACGATTCGACATGAACGATTAAACACGACAGTTGTTAATTCGTTTAGAGTTTGGGCAAACGATAGAGGAAAACGTGTCAACCAAACAACGCAGCCTTGGCGATGTTCTGCAGGAGTTCAGCCACCACCGCAAATTGATGCTGGACGAGCTCGGCAAAATCATCGTGGGCCAAGATGAAGTCATCGAGCAAGTATTTGCAGCGATATTTACACGCGGGCATTGTCTGTTGGAGGGAGTGCCCGGCCTGGCAAAAACGCTGATGGTCAGCACGATCGCCGACATCCTGGACGTCAGTTTTAATCGAATTCAGTTTACTCCCGATTTGATGCCGTCCGACATTACTGGCACAACGGTTTTGGAGGAAGACGAACATGGCCGACGCGAATTCCGTTTTGTCGAAGGACCTGTCTTCACCAACATTCTGTTGGCCGATGAAATCAACCGGACGCCGCCCAAAACACAAGCTGCTCTGTTGCAAGCCATGCAAGAACGGCAGGTTTCCGTTGGACGAACGACGTACGACTTGCCCAATCCGTTTTTTACCATTGCAACTCAAAATCCAATTGAACAGGAGGGAACTTATCCGCTTCCCGAAGCGCAGCTTGACCGTTTCATGTTCAATATCAAGGTCGGTTATCCGTCGGCCGCTGAGGAAGAACAGATCCTGTCAGCGGGCAGTCGCAACGAACCTCAAGAGGTAAATAAAGTCCTCTCGGCAAAAGCCATCGTTAACTTGCAAAAGCTGGTTGGATCAGTTGCCGTTACTCAGTACATCATCAGGTACGCAGCCAGTCTCGTTCGAGCGACACGGCCCGCTGACGAATCGGCACCGGAATTCGTGAGACAGTGGGTCGAATGGGGCGCGGGGCCGCGGGCGGGGCAGTTTCTCATTTCTGGCGCAAAAGCAATTGCAGCTATGGATGGTAGGTTCTCGGTAAGTTTAGAGGACATCCGTAAAGTCACCATTCCGGTGCTGCGCCATCGCGTCAGCACAAATTTTCAGGCGCAGGCCGAAGGCATGACGACCGAAGATGTCATCAACCGACTTGTCGACGAAATCCCCGAACCCAAAATCGACAAATTTGAATAGTTAAGGCGACCCTAGTTCGGTCAATGGCCGATCCCCCGACCTGTCCAGATTGCGCGAATGCACAAATGACAGAATGTCCGTTGAGAAATACCTAAAACCGGAAGTCATCAACCAGATCAAACGGCTCGATCTCCGCGCTCAATTTGTAGTCAAAGGATTTCTTCAAGGACTTCACGCCAGTCCTTATCACGGATTTAGCGTCGAATTTAGCGAGCACCGAAGATACACGCCGGGCGATGATCCCAAAGATATCGATTGGTTGGTCTATGCCAAGACGGACAAGTATTACGTTAAGAAGTTCGAAGCCGAAACCAACATGACCGGAATGTTGGTGATGGATTGCAGTGAATCGATGGGGTACACCTATCGCCAGGAACTCACAAAATTTGATTACGCGATTTGTTTGGCCGCGGCGCTTGCGTATTTGATGATTTCGCAACAAGACCCCGTCGGGCTGGTCACGTTCGAGGAATCGATTGGTAACAGCTTGCCGCCAAAATCGAAGCGAAAACACTTGGGCGATGTGCTTTCACTGCTTGCCCGATTGGAACCGAAAGGAAAGACAAACCTTGCCCACAGCCTAAATCAACTTGCGGCGATGCTAAAACATCGAACACTGGTCATGATATTTTCGGACCTGATCGAGGATACGGATCCGATATTTGACGCATTATTCCGACTGCGTCACGGCAGCCACGATATTATTCTTTTTCATATCCTGGACGAAGCGGAAGTCAACTTTCCGTTTACAGGACTGTGCGAGTTGGAAGATCCCGAAACCAACCAAACGATTCGTGTCGATTCGAATGCCTATCGAAACGATTACAAGAATCGCATCGAGAAGTTTCGCGATGGGCTGCGGGAGCGATGCGCTCAAGCGAACATAGACTATGTTCCGATCGATACGAGTATGCAGTTTGACAAAGCGTTGATCGAATACCTTCACAGTCGACGATCGAGGTTTTAGGACCCATGGCGCTGATGCACGGATTAATACTTGGTTTGGGGGCCGTGTTAGTGGGTGTGCCCATACTCATTCACCTGCTCATGCAGCCGAAGCCGAAACAATACAAATTTCCTGCGCTGCGGTTTGTGCGGGAAACGCATCGTACCAATCAAAAAAGCTTGCGGCTGCGACATTGGCTTTTGCTGCTGCTCCGTTGTTTGTTGATTCTGGCTTTGGCAGCAGCATTTGCCAGGCCCAGTACAGCGCTTCCAGCGTTTGGAAACTGGTTAACGTTTGGGGCCGGGGTCCTGCTTTGTATTCTGGTCGGGTTAATTTTCGTTTATTCGATTGTCTGGTCGAAACCACCTAACGTGCCATTAGCTGTCGTTCTGGCGGCCATCCTGGCGTTGGTTTTGAGTTTCACTGGGTACATGGGATTCACGGCCATTAATCAAGATACGAGTCACATTTTGGCCGATCAGCAAGCGCCGGTTGCCGTTGCGATGGTGGTCGACTCGTCACCGACGATGTCGTATCGATTCGAGAATCAGTCGCGACTTGAAAAAGCCAAAGACGAGGCGCGTTGGATTATGGATCAATTGCCTTTAGGCAGCCGGGTGGCGGTCGTTACATCGGATGGAGAAAAGCCATTTTTTTCGGTTGACATCAGCGCCGCTCGGAAACGCATGGCCACCATCGAAGTGAATTTCGCATCCACGCCGATTACCGAAGTTTTGGCTGATGCAATTAAGTTCCTGGCAGATTCTGAACTACAGCGAAAAGAATTGTACGTGATAAGTAACATGACGAGAAATTCTTGGACTGAGTTTCGCTCGCTGACCGAACAGCTTGCGGCGAATGCGGGTATCAGCGTTTTCGTGATTAACGTCGGAGTTGAAAACCCCAACAACCTCTCGCTGTCCCCATTGCGATTATCGGCAACTTTGTTGCCCTCACGTGGGCAATTGGAAATCGAGACTGATGTTTCAGCGCAGGGAAGTGGAAAAAAGACACTGGTCCAGCTATCGCTGGAACGGCCCGATCCGTCACGTCCTCGACGCCGTGATGGAAAGACGTTGTTGCCGGAGGAGCACTGGACGCGACCGATGACCGTTGAAGTTTCCGATAATTCATCGAAATCTGCCCGACTCGTTCTTCAGGAGGACTTGCAACCGGGAATTCACCACGGTTGGGTCGAAATTGAAACAGGCGATTCACTTTCGATTGATGATCGCCGATATTTTACGATCGAGGTGCAGCCCAGTTGGAGAGTACTCATAGTCCACGGACCCGGCGTGAATCCGGCTAATCTGGTCGATGCCCTTGACCCAAGGTTGGATGACGATGAACCTGCGGGGACTTATGCGCTAGACGTGATTGACGAATCGCTGTTGCCGCCTCCGGACTTGGAAAAATATCGGACCGTCTTTTTGCTTGACCCGGCAAGTATTTCGGATGCGGTTTGGAATTTATTGAAGAATTATGCGGAACAGGGTGGAACGCTTGCCATTTTCCTCGGTCACAATGCAACCGATGGAAATTCAGTCAAGGGTGAATTCGTCTCGGAGGCTGCAGCGTCTGTTCTGCCCGGCGTACCATTACGAACTTGGCGACGCGCCGGTGTCGGTCTGACCATCAAGATGGACCAGATGTCTCATCCGGTACTCAAAAGATTTCGTTCGCTGGCGACACTGGGCGTTTGGCAGGACTTACCAGTATTTCGACATTGGGAAGTGGACCTAGACCCGGCGGCAACGGAGGTGATTGCCCGATTTACAAATAACATGCCATCGGTCGTGGAACGTAAGATTGGCGATGGATCGGTAATTTGTATGACGACACCGATTACCGAACCACCAAGACCCGAAGGTCGTTCTCGATGGAATGACTTGTTTAACTACGCCAAAAACGTGTGGCCTACATGGATGCTGGTGACCGAAATCAGTAATTATTTGGCCGCCGGATCTCGCGACCAGTTGAACATAACGGTCGGACAAACAGCAAGCCTTTACAATGATCCTGGCAAACAACCGTTAGAATATCGGTTGTTTTCTCCACGTGACGAAGATCCTGAAAGAATACGACCCACTGCAGATCGAATACGTTATCGATTTACTGACGCTCCGGGCAATTATCGACTGAAGGGAGAGGTGGACGGTCCGGTGCTTAGAGGTTTTAGTGCAAACCTGGCCGTTGGTGCAACGGATTTGACAAGGATCGACAGCGCGGATCTCGACAAGTTGCTTGGCGAGGACCGTTATCAACTGGGGCGCGAGCGGGACGAAATTCAACGCCAACAGGGTGCCGCCCGAGTTGGTCAGGAGTTTTATCCAGTATTGGCATTAATGATGAGTTTATTTGTGGCGTTAGAGTTGATCTTGTCAAACCGATTTTATCGCAAAGCGAACTAGCCTGTGGAGCGACTTACCATAGAACCGGTCGCGAGCTTTTGGATCATCGGCCTCTTGGCGACGGTGATGATCGTTACGCTGTGTGTCGGCCCCGGATTTGCAAAGTTATCTCGTCAGCAAAGAAAAACTTTGCTCGTGCTGCGCGGGATCGTTATTGCATTGGCGTTGTTGGCGCTATTGCGACCGGGAATCGTATCTAAGATTTCGCAACAACAAACGGCGGTACTTGCCGTGCTGTTAGACTTCTCCCGGTCGATGCGGCTGCCACATCTTTCAACGGGTCCCAGTCGATGGGATTCGATGCGCAACATGATTGACGCAAATCAGGCGTTATTCGATGAAATTGCTAGACAAAACATCGAGGTGCGGTTTTACGGGTTCGGCAGCAGTTTGATGCCGCTCAATGAATCAGCTGAAGTCATCGACTGGCCGCAAAATGCGACGGCGGCTGAGACCGATTTAGGAAGTTCGATTTATTCAATTATTGATTCGGTTCGAGACCAAAGATTGATAGGAATCGTGGTGGCCAGCGACGGTGTCCAAAATGCACCCGATCCGGAAATCGAACTTTCCCAGGCCGCTAAGTTTATGAGTGATTCCCAAACACCGCTGTTTGCGGTCCCCTTCGGCCAACCGGCGGAAAACGAACAGTTCGCGGACATTGCCCTATCCAATATGGCCGATCAATACACCGTGTGGGTCAAGAATGACCTGGTTGTTAACGCCACGGTCGAAGCACGTGGATTTGCAAACCGTGAAATTCCCATTCAATTGATCGTGATTGACGAAAAAGGCAATCAAAAACTGGTTGATACAATTCGTCAAAAGATAACCAAACAAAGTCAAACCCAAACAGTCGAACTGAAGTACACACCGAGCGAAGCGGGACAGTTTCGATTGCTGGTACGCGCGCAGCCTCAGGAAGCGGAGGTTTCGCCGCGAAACAACGAATTGCCTGCATTTCTAACAGTCAACGAAGGAGGCTTGCGAGTACTTTACCTTTATGGAAGCCTCAATTGGGAGCAGGCCTATTTGAAACGATCGTTAGGCGCGTATCAGGATATCCAATTGGATATGTATTACGTGGACGCTCGAAGTCTGGCTAGTACCGGGCGACCATTGAATCTGCAACATTTGTTTGGCGACCCGCAATACGATGTGTTTATTCTTCACGACGTCGATGCGCGTGCGATTTTTCAACCTGATTTCCAAGAGGAAAATCTGAATTTGTTGGCCGACGCGGTTGTAAACCAGGGCAAAGGTTTTCTGATGATTGGCGGCTTTCATAGTTTTGGGGCCGGCTTATTCCACTCCACACCCTTAAAGGACGTTTTGCCAATTGAAATGGAATTTTGGGAGCGTCAGGATTTTGAACCGGCTAAAATCAGCAAAGACTTGCATATCAATCGGCCGTTGAGTCTACGCGTGGCAACGCGGCATTTTATTACCCGTCTCGGCGGGCCAGACGAAAACGCCGCAATCTGGCAGCAATTGCCACCGCTGGGTGGCGCCAATAACTTCGTTAATGTCAAAGACACTGCTGGCATATTGCTTGAGAGCACCGATGGCGACCCAATATTGGTTGCAACACAAGTTGGCGGGCGCGTTCTGGCTTTCGCGGGCGACCAAACCTATAAGTGGTGGACGCACGGTTTCAAAAACCATCACAAACAGTTCTGGCGGCAAGTCATTTTGTGGCTTGCATTCAAGGACGCCTCCGAAGACGAGGACATTTCCATCGACTTGCCGCAACGCCGCTACCAGCCGAATTCTCAAGTCAAGTTTACGGTCAACGCGAGGACGCAAACGCAAAATGAAATTCGCGACATTCAGTTAAGTGGAAAACTAATCACACCCGACGGGTCAGAGAGCGCGATTTCGATCAGTCCAGGACAAAATCCTTCGCAAATCGACCGCGCGCTGATCAACGAGCCTGGTATCTACGCGATTGAGGTGGAAGGCCGGCGCGGCAATGATCTGATCGCAACGGCCAAACGCGAATTTGCAGTGTTTGACAATGACAAGGAGCAGGCGACTCCCGGCGCGGATCCCGATCAACTTAATCGACTGGTTGAGCGCACCACACAGTGGGGTGGTAAAATGGTCGAACCACCCGAATTCGATGATCTACTCAGGGAGTTTGCTGAATACTCTCCGAAAATGAAAATCGACGTGCCATTGAAGTGGCAATTAGGGGATACGCCCTACGACGCGCTCACCTACGTATTGGTCTTCGTTGGACTGATTACCACAGAATGGTACCTGCGAAAGAAATGGGGCATGGTTTGATGCCGCTGTAACCGCAAAAAAACCAACTCCCCCAAGTTCGTGATGATTGATTGAACAGTAGGAAACGAAGATAACAAAGGAACTCTGTTTTCTCATTTCGCTTTGTTTTCTTCATTGAAGGCGTAAATGCATCATCGGTCACAAAGCATCGGAAATGAGCCATGATGTCATTGGCTCGGCAATCGAAGTCCACAAGGAGAAGGGGCCCGGACTGTTGGAGTCGATTTTGAGTGATATCTAACCACGGAGCTTCAATTACGAGGCTACCAAGTGAAATCGGGAGGCAACGGAGTACTTCGTTCCCTCTGTTTGCTCATGTTCAAGAATGATCTACGTGACACAAACCGGAAGTTGTTTTTGAGTCATTTCTAAGCATGGCGCCTATCGAGCAAACGTCCAATCATGATTCTCGTATTTGGACGCTGCTAAAGAAGCGATCTCTTCGAGCCCTAAATCGATAGGCTGTGGCTTCGCGTTCCACGCGTCGATGAGGTTGTCTTGCAGAGTCTCTTTGGCAATGTCGAGGTTTGCCACAAATTCGTGATGCGAACGGCTTTGTCGATAGTCAGGTTGTCGCGGTGGGTTGAGCAGGCAATCCTGAATCACGTCAAGGGGAAAGTCGTACAAGAGTGTGCCGTGATACAGCAAGCTGTTCCGCTTGCAGCGAAGACTGTTCCCTGAAAATTTCTTGTTATTGATGGTCAGGTCGCAAGTTCCTTGAAATTTTGCCGATGGCTTAGTTAGGCTAACCGCTCGCAGAACTCGTTCCATCACAAATTCGTGTGTCTGATCAAGCAGGCGAAACGGAGGCGGATGCAATCGATAATCGAGCACGATCGAATACATTAAACAACCGGGCCCGATCACAACCGATGCACCGCCACTGCTGCGCCGAAAAACCTGAATCGAATTGGCTTGGCAATACTGCAGATTGACTTCTTCGCCAATTTTCGAACTGCGACCGGCGACCACTGCAAGCTGCGGGTTTTCCCAAAGTCGCAGTACCTGCACCGGTGTCCCAAGTGCGTCACAGTGATTGAGCAACGCCTCGTCAGCGGCCAGATTTTCAGCCGTCGACGATAGTGTTAAGTACAGCAAATTCACGAATCAGTAACGCTAACAGGACTGCTGGCAAGTTTTTTCGATTAGGTAAGATTCTGTCACAACTGACAGCCGCACAAACGGTTGCGTCAAAACAGGACGCGTACGACCTTTACAATCGGCATTCCCCGAAAAAGATATCGAAAATTCCGTAAGTGTTTGCGCTGAGAACATTTGTAACTAGTTAATCTGGAATTAAGGCGACCATTGATTTGCATACTGCCGTGGTTTTCGCCAAACTTAAGTATCTTAACTGCGTCGCTGCTTCAAGTGATTTGTATTCAGGCAATCTACAGGGCTTTGTTGTAATGAAAAAGGGAATCATAGTTTGTTTGGTCGGATTCATCGGTTGTGCGTGTCTGACACTAAATCCAGATCGGGCTAGTGCCCAAGATGTTTGCACCATGTATCGACTGGTTCCGCAAACCGTCTACCAGCAGCAACAGGTTACCGCTTACCGTGACGTGACGGAAACATCTTACGTCACACAACGAACCACAACCTACAAGCCCGTTTGGACAACCGAGCGCCGAGAGCGCAGGTACACGGTGCTCAAGCCTGTCGTTGAAACCTCGTATCGTGAGGAGAGATACACCGTTTCGAAGCCCGTTACCGAAACGAGTTACGAGGAACGATCTTACGACGAAACGGTTTGGGAAACGACAACGGAGATGCGCGAACAACAAATCGTCGAGAATGTTCCCGTTGTTGAAACCTCGTATCGCGACGAAACGATCACCGTACGAAAGCCGGTCACCGAAACTGTGATGCGAAGCGAAAACGTCACGGTGTTGCGACCCGTTACAACTACGGAAACGCAGATTGTCCAAGGAACGACTGCCGTGAATCAATGGGTCTTTCAACCGGGGCGAACCAGATATCGACTAAATTGGCGCCGGCCGTCGTTTGTGCAAGATCCATTGAGCGGACAAATGGCATTTCAGCCGCGCGGATTGTATTGGATGCCGACCAATACCGGTTCGTATCAAATGCAGACGACTTTGATGCCGACCGTCACGCCGCAGCAAGTTCAGAGAACGACCATGGTTCCACAAACCGTTACGCAACAAACGCCGGTCCAAGTGACTCGATTCGTCGACGAAGTGCAAACCCGGAGAGTACCGGTACAAACCCACAAAATCGAACAACGAATCACAACAAACAAGGTTCCCATTCAGGTTCGAAAACCGGTCACCCGTCGAATAACGAAAAAAGTACCGATCCAGCGAGTGCGCTACGAATCTCAGGAAATGGTTCGTCAGATTCCCGTTACCCGCCAAACCTTTCAACGCGAGGAGCGAGTCGAACCGTACGATGTGCAGGTTTGCCGTTGGCAAGCAGTTGAATCGGAAACGCAGGTGCCGCGCACAGTTACGCGTCGCGTACCGGTACAAACGACACGCTTGGTGCCGAGAACCGTCATGCGATACGTACCGGTCGATCCTTGGGGAAACGCGATCATTTCCTCAACGGTGCCATCGAGGACGTACGTTTCACGGCCTGCGGTGACTTACTCGGAAGTTCCTGGATCGAGTGTGATCGTCCGAGACTCTTATATTGTTCCGCAAACCAATTTGAAACCCGTAGAACCGGCAGAGAAACCCGCAGACGCTGACCCGCGATCGGGTTCCGATGACGTCGAGGATGATAAATCAAAAACCGGTGCAGCCGATTCCAAGCCATCGATGACGAAAGAAGAGCGAGACGAGGCCCTGAAGAAGGAAAATGAATCTGAACGGAATTCGGGTGCCGGCGACCAGGACGGCAAGAATGATCAGGGCGAGGCGAAACAGCAAGGCGATCAGGCTAGCGGCCAGGACGAAAAATCCGGTGGCGCTGGCGACAGCGGCGACAACAACAACACGAAGCTCAATCCGTCAACGTTTTAGCTTAACAATTGTGCCGCGTGTTGTTGTGCGCAGCTTTCGATGATATTTTTGCAAACGTCATCCGCTTGGTTGCCCGTAAGCGTGCCTTCCAACGACCTGAGTATTACGGAAAGCAGTATTCTTTTTTTGCCCGCTCCGTCTTTGGTTGTGTCGCGAAAGGTTTCTTTGTACTCGATTGACTCGATTAGCTCTCCACCGGCACGTCTTACAGTCGCCTCCAATGCGCCCCATCGAATGGAATCATCGACAATGAAATTGAAATCACGGGTGATCGCCGGAAACGGGCTGATTTCGTGATGAATAACGTTTGTGACAGCCGATGAAATCAATAACGGCAAGTCAATTTCGGCGACAGACGCGTCACGACGAAATCCAAACAGTTCCTTTCCGTGATCCGACACCTGTCCAAGCCAACCGAGCGGGCGTCCGTTGATCGATAGTTTTGCCGAGTACGTGATATCCAAGATATCCAGATCACAGTTGTCCGCGTCCACAATCAACCGTGGGTTGAGCAACGATACAATTGATTCGATGACACCCTTAAGCGACAGGTAGTCGCGACGTGTTACCATGGCGAATTTCCAGGGTTCATCCGGCAATCCATCCGGCCGCGTCAAATAAACTTTCGCTATTTCAAACAGATCGACTTGTTCGTTCTGCTTATATTCGTTGATGCGAAATACTTCGAGCAAGCTGGGAACAATGCTTCGCCGCAACAGGTTCACCATGCCGATATTTTGCGAAGCCTTTTCCAATACACCGAGCATGGGCTGGCTGCTTTGTAGCGGAGCTGCATCGCTCCACGGCGAGAAAGCTTCAGACCATTTTTCGGGCACCAGGCTCGCCGTCATCGCTTCGTCGAATCCGGCTGCGTTGAGTGAGTGTCCAATTTTTTCGAAAATTCGCTCCTCATGGCTGATGACGCTCGCCGACATGGGAACATCTTTATTGTCCGGGACTTTGTCGTAACCGTAGATCCGCCCGACTTCCTCGATCAAATCGATCTCGCGAGTTACATCCAATCGCCAGGTTGGGGGAACCACAACAATTTGCCGATCATCCTGTTTCTGGATTTCAAAACCCAGCGATTGCAGAATTGGCGCAACACGATGTTTGGCCACCTCAATGCCCAGTATGCGATCGAGCTGAGCATAACGTAAACCAACCGGTTCTCGCGGTTGCGGTGATTGCCCCACGTCGATGATCCCCTCGGCTAATTCGCCTCCGGCGATTTCCAAGATCAGTTCACAACACCTTTGACTTGCCCAGTCAATTTGATGCGTGTCGATCGTACGCTCGAACCGATGCGAGGCCGCGCTGGGGAGATTTAGTTGTCTGGAAGTATTGCGAATCGCGACCGGATTAAAAAAGGCCGCTTCGATTAGCACGTCGACTGTGGAATCGGAGATCTCGGTTTCCGCGCCACCCATCACACCTCCCAAACCGATGGCGCGATTCTTATCTGCAATCACGCACATGCCGGGCTGGAGTTCGTAGGTTTCGTGGTCAATGGCAACCAGTTTCTCGCCAGGTTTGGGCTCGCGGACAATAATCTCTTGACCTTCGATTTTTTGGTAGTCAAAGACGTGGAGCGGTTGCCCACATTCAAACATCACAAAGTTCGAGATATCAGCCACGTTATTGACTGTTTGGTACTCCTCGATCGAGCCATCCTTTTTGCGTTTGAATAAGATTGAGCGAAGTCGCTGGACCAACCAATCCGGGCTGGGGCCGATTTTGACCCCGCGTATCAGCCGGGCTGTGAATCGGTAACAAAGATCCGGGCAATCAATCCGGACTCGAAAAAGGTCGTTAATGTTAGCAACGCCCGTAACTGGATCTGGTCTGGGAACTGTTAGATTCTTGTCGAATACAGCCGCGATTTCGCGCGAAACGCCGATATGACTTAAACAATCCGGTCGATTACTGGTGACTTCGAGGTCGATGGTTTGATCCGATCCGATCTGCTCGGTCCCCTCATGGTTGAGACCGGTCATTGTCAGGCGGTCCACCAAATCGTCATGCGACATGTCGAGGTCGACATATTCACTTAGCCAGTCATGTGATACCAACATGGTTGTTCTCAGCTACACAAGTCAGATGCAAGCAATCGTTTCAAAATTGGCGAAGGAATCGTACGTCGTTTGTGAACAGATATCGTATATCTGTGATTTGATGTCGAATCATGCAAAGTCGCTCGACACCAAGTCCGAACGCAAATCCTGAGTAGATTTCCGGGTCGTAATCCACAGCAATCAGCACGTTTGGATCGACCACGCCAGCCCCTCCGAATTCGACCCATTTGCCATTCCAGTAATAGTCTGCTTCGACACTGGGTTCGGTAAACGGAAAAAAAGATGGACGGATTCGGACCGGGACATCTTTGCCAAGGTAATCGGTGGCAAACAAATGCAGCACAGTTTTGAGGTCTGCCAGCGATACATCTCGG
>CAJHZH010000942.1_pt1 | contig 12536 bp, 13 predicted proteins | sample 9198951 | NCBI WGS metagenome assembly CAJHZH01 (sample SAMEA7708381, study PRJEB35096) | sediment metagenome | biome: marine neritic benthic zone biome [ENVO:01000025]; feature: sediment [ENVO:00002007]; material: shallow marine sediment [ENVO:03000034] sea grass bed [ENVO_01000059] ...
CGCGATGTACGGCGGAACCTTGTTACAGGCTGTATCGGTGACACACGCCATCACATGTTTCTGGATCGTGCTCGTCTCGACCATCGTTTTGATCGGCCAATTGTACCGTGTCGAGCGGCGGGTATTATTCCTTGAGCCCGACGCCACGTTGGTGATCGCGCTGGTGATCATAGCGTTGCTCGTAGTCTACCTGGTGCGCTGAGTTGTCGAATTGCGGCGTGCAAAACGCCTGGCATTTAGCCGACAAAAAACAGTTTAGATATAGCCGAATGTAAAACAAAAATTCCGGGCTTTTGTCTATAAGCAATTGGCGCCCATTAAGAATCCACCGTCTCCGGCACTTGCGCCGTTGGCCGCAACACAAGCAACGGACACGGTGCCTCACGAACCATGGACTCGGCGACGCTGCCCATCAAAACCCTGCGAAGTCCTGTTCGACCGTGTGTGGTCATGATGATTAAGTCGATTCCGAGTTTTTGGGCCAGACGGCGGATTTCTGCGCTGGTGTTCCCCTCAAGTCGATGGTGCTCGAAATCGACTTCAGGATCCGTCGGCACAATTGTCTTCAAGTGTTCTACTTCAGATTCAGAATCCGCATGCACATCTACAGGGTAGTCGCGACACCCGCTGTCAAAAGGTCCGGCCGGGTCCAGGCAGTAAGCAAAGTGTATTTTGGCGCCATTGCTCTTGGCCAACTGGGTCGCAGATTCGAGTGCGGCCAGGCTAAGTTTTGAGAAATCTGTTGGGTAAAGAATATTTTTGACCTTCATTTGAATGCCTCCGGTAGCGTTTATCGACAGGTAGTCATTCTGCCGTCAATTTGATCTGGACTCGGGGTGTGACAATTTCCTTCTCTGTTTTCTTTTCCGTATTTTCTGCTTCCGTCTCCGATTCAGACTTGATATCGCGGGGCTTGTCTAGCCCTCGTAAAATTAACACAGCACAATGCGCCAAGCGGACAACACGTTCAGCCACTGAACCAATCGTCATACGCTCGACCCATCCTTTGCCTTGCGAGGGAATGATCACTAATCCTGCGCCAATCTCGTCAGCAAATTTGCAGATTTCTCTGCCGGGATCACCGATACGAACCACGAAATCAATCTCTTCAAACTTTGTGCCCCGCACGGACTCTTCGAACCGTTTACGGGTATTCTGTCGAAGGAGATTCTCGTCCAATCCACCCCAAAGCACAGCGGGTTCTGTCGTTCGTAATCGAGGCGCAACATGAACAACCATTATCCGCTCGCCCGATTCCACAAACTCGCCAGCCGCTTCGAGTCCAGCGCGCGACATGTCGGAGAAGTCCCAAGTCACCACAACCGGCTTGTGCGAATACCATCTCATCGATCTGTTCCATTAAAAATAAAAATCTGATACGGCATGCGTTATCAATGGTGCAGGCGTCTCGCCCGCAAAACCCAGCCAAGACGGCCGCATCAATGGTCGAATTAGAATCCAACCTAACACGTGTTGCACTTTGCATGCCAAGGTCCGAGCTTCACAGATTCATTCCAATTCGCGCTCCCACTGAAAATGCCCCCACCGGCAAAGCAGATTTTTAAGTCGAAGTGTGCCAAATTGGCGCGCCGTGGATACTGGTTTGCACAGATTCTTCCAAACGGCATAAACGTAGGGCTAAGGATTTTTAATTGCGTTTTGTTAGAAGTCGACCAGTCCGCTGACATCGTCCGAGCCGACGCGCACTGTTTCCATTAACGGTCCCACAGAATACAAAATGAGAATTAATGAGCCCCGTGTGTTGCTGGTAGCTCATGGCTGATCGCTCGTCAGTTTCTTCAGTTCGCACGAAATCTCTTTTTCATTCAAACTTTGGAATGCTGGCTCTCGCCGCAAAGCCCATGCCGTGGGTATGACGACGGCGCGAGGCTCGACCGTTTGGCCAACGATTTTTGCAGGAGTAACCGTAATCCAGCCAGAATCGATTAGCGCCGTAATGGTCGGGTCAAACTGGTGCACAGATTTGCCAAACGCTTTGGCCAATTCCTCGAACGTGAGTGAGTACGGAACCTCTTGATCATCCAAACTGACGATGGCGATTTCTAGTACATAAGAAAGAACCTCTCGTCCGAGCTTAGTCAAATGTTGATCGGGCGGCGTTAGTTGCTCGGGTGACTGACGTTCGCCTGGATTGCAATCCGGACAATAATTCAGTTTTCCTGTCGCATGCTCAGAAAACCACGCGGTTAGTTGATCAATGTCAATCGCACACGCTTTTTGTTGCTTGCCTGTCGTGAAATGTCGATGGGACGTGCGATGTGCTCGAACCTGAGAGCAGTTCGCACGATGTAACGTGCCACTGCGAGGGAGTCGGCTGGTTGCCAGGACGAACCCGTGCCGGTGATGTGTTACCCATGAGAGGTAGGAAGGATCTTCATCGAGATATATGATCATCACAGCTTCGATTCAGGAACGATGTAGTTCACGTCGAGACAAAAATGCCTCCAATGAAATCATAACATGAACCGCCCCGTTCTGATCTGCGGTTGTCCTGGCGCGGGGACGTCCCTGGTAACCAAGATGTTGCGACACGCTGGAATGTTTGCCGGCGCGGACGCAGGACCGTTGGACGCTCGGAAATTTCACGAATCCAAATGCTTCCGAGATTACAACAAACAATTCCTTGTCAAGACGATTGAGTTTCCTCATGCTCCCAAGGGCGTTCGGCAGTTTGAGCGCCACATTGCCTCCGCCCAAGACCAACTTGAAAGTCTTGTTCAACTGGTCGACAAACTGGAATTACTCCAGACGTTTTGTGGCGAACAACAAGCGGTTGACATATGGGGATGGAAGGATCCGCGCAATTCGGCGACTGCATTGATTTGGCGGGAAATCTTTCCCGATATGCGAGTGCTTGTAATCAAGCGTGACTGGAATCCTCAGATGCGTTCGCAGTCCAGCGGCTCGCCCGCCGGTGACTGGTTTCGCCGTGAGTCTAGCGAAAAACTCAGAAAAATGTACATGCAGCCACCCGGCATTGCAGGTTTGGATTCACACAGCGTTGATTTCGATAATTTGTTAACCGATCCGGCCGAGCTCGAGTCACTATTGCAATGGGCCGAATTGTCGCTCGAACCTTCCCAAAAGTTCAAAACGTTTCAGCAACAAGTTGGCGTTGAACCCTTTTAACAGATGTCACGAGAGATTCAGCAAAGGGAAATCGTATTTAGAGCAAGCTGGATCCCTATACGCTAAGAACCATCCGGTTTCAATGGTTCGGACGATTGGTCGATGAGTTTGCCCTCATAACCGATGCCGGCAAGCGCGGCGAGGATTTCGTCGGTTGGTACGTCGCGTCCCATCTCCGTTCCGATCGTTGCTTGCCTGGATTCGTATTCGACTTTGACTGCCAGCACACCCGGTGCTGTTTTGATGGCCTGTTCGGCCTTGGCCACTCACGTAGGTCACGTCATGCCTTCGATATGCAACACCGTTCGCTGCATGTCCGGAGTAAAATCGTCACCGTCACCCGAGGCCATCAGGTCGGTCACTACATGTGGGAAAAATAAAAATACGACGGCGACCGCCGTTACAGCCCAGAGCATGATCTTATTGAAGACCATAATCTTGGCTTGCGGCGCGCTTCCTGTATTGCCGGCCAAGTGACGCGGCCGATAGGTCAGGTAAAACGCCCCGGCCAGAAAACCGAACGTTACGACCATAAATATGGGTCGATAGCCTTCTATTAGAGTCACAACCCCCGCACCGGAGATTCCGCCCAAAATCAATAAGGGCGGTAACCAACATCAGCTCGAGGCGATGAACGCGGAAAGCAATGCTCCAAAACTGGCAAAGCGCTCCGAGCCAATCGCGCCTTCACCGACACTAACGGCTTGACCGCTTGTCGCACACTGCGACTTTTCGGTCTTGGTCGCTCAGCAATCTGCCGCAGTTTTTTTGCTTTCAATATTTTCGGCCATTAACAACTCTTTTTGATCAATTCGTTCTTGTAGCTGAAGTCGCTAGACGTCGCAAGACTTCAGAACAATGCGAAAATCGCAATATTCTCGACCGAATTCTGGCGAATTCGGCTACTTAACCAATTGGCTACTTTACTCTTAACTCTCCCTTCAGTCCGTGTTCTTCTATCGTTTCCAACATTTTCTTAACCGTGACCTGTGACGCATCGTACTCCACAAACAACAAATCTAACGCTTCATCCGCGTCCAATTCTCGATCCCATTCGTCTTCGACCGACTGAACACCTTCAAGCCCTGCCAGGGCCTGTTTGACCGGATTCGGTCAGTCGCCTCACAATATCTTAAATCGATCACTCATTTCCGCGACATAAAAGGTAGTTGCGTTTGAGCCGTTTTCACCGCTGGAGACTGGTCCGGATGTCGAAGCCGGCTCGCATCCCGTCACAATCATGGCAACGGACCCCAACAGGGCGATCGAGAGCATCGTGTATTGCGTGTATGTGTTCATTTAGTCTCTTATTTCGATCCGATTTCGCAGACGACTCGGAAACCGATCAAGCGGTATTGCGTTGCGGGCATGGCCCGGTAACGGTACGCCGCTCGGCAGGCCCTTGCTTCGTCGAGCCAACATCCACCTCGAACGACGACAAAAAAATTGTTGTCAAAGTTAGTTTCGACAACGCCGAACGGCGGTCCCATCGGGTCTTGCTCTGGGCTGTCAGCGTAATATTCGGGGTCATACCAATCGGCACACCATTCGGCAACGTTTCCGTGCATATCGTGCAAACCGAAAGCATTCGGCTCGTAGCTTCCGACCTTGGCGGTTTTTCTCAGGTACGGTCCCTTTTCCGCATCGCTGCTTGGGAAATTGCCATTGAAATTGGCATCGCGTGAAGACAGAGATTCGCCGAAATGAAAAGCTGTCGTGGTTCCACTCCGGCACGCATATTCCCACTCGGCTTCGCTCGGCAGTCGGTATGAGCGCCCGGCCTTTTCTTCCTCGTCTCGAGCCGACAACCGTTTGCAAAATTCTTTTGCCAATTTCCACTCGACGTTTTCCACGGGATGCTCCGGGCCACCCCCACGATTTTCCTTGAACACTGAGGGGTTATTGAAATCTTGACCTTTCATGACCTCGGTGTATTGTGCCTGCGTTACTTCGTGGACCCCAATATAAAACGGTTTGGAAATCGTGACTCGATGTTGAATCTCTTTGTTATCTCGGTCCGTTTCATTTTTGGGCGATCCCATCACAAAAGTGCCGGCCGGAATTTCTGCCAACTTCATATCGATCGAATTCGAAATGACCTCAACTTGGCCATCTTGAGATTCATTGTCGGTCGCAAGGCAATGGGAGAGGGACAACCCAAATGCAATCATCCAGGCACCGGCCAACGTTGGAACTAATTTTGTTGTGCTCATCCAATCTTCCGTTTATCTGAGTACGCAGGTTCAGGCGATTTGTTGTGAAGTTTCGTAGCGAGTGGGTTATCGGTTACGTGCTGCTGATTATCCAAAATACTGTTGGCGGTCGGTCGCTGGCGCATCAGGTGAATTGTGGCTTCGTCGAATGCAACCTCGGCAGGCAAAGGACTGCCGTGGAACAGCGCTGGCGACGACCACAATCCATAAGCACCGGCATTGCCAAATGCCAAAACGTCGTTCGTTGATATGGGTGGCAACATACTGGATTCCGCCATGATATCGTCCGGCAGACTGAGACAGCCCAACACGTCTGTCGCCGAAAGCTGTGAGGGGGTATTTTGCGAATCCAAAGACCCATCAAGTACCAGCGGCGGATCGGCCCCGGTTCTGAGATTCAGCCCGCACATGTCGGCTCGTTGATGAACACCTCCATCGACAATCACGGCGTTACGTCCGTTGTGAGTTTGGTGCCCGATCACCGATGTCAAGTACCACCCTGCTTCGGCTACCAAATACCGGCCAAGCTCAAGTACCAAGCGAGCGGTTCCGGCGCGTCGGACCAGTTTTTCCAACTCCTCACCGACGCATGTCAAATCGAGTTGCGGGTCAGTTGATATGTAAGGTATACCGAAGCCACCACCTAGATTGAAAAGAATGGGACTGATTCCCAGCGTATCGGCTGCACGAAGCGCAAGTTCCAAAGAACGGCGCAAGTGACTGTTGCAATTCTCGGTATCGAGCACCTGCGATCCGGCAAATACGTGAAACCCGATTACGTTCAAGTCGCTATCGGCGAGATAATCTCGTGCGAGTTCCAGTTCATCATCGACAAAACCGAAGCGAGACTCACAACCAGCCGGTACGACCGCGCATGATCCAAAATCCGGTCGCAATCGCAAAACCAATCGATTCCGCAGTCCGCTTTCGCTAACAAATCTAAGTTCGCTAATTGAGTCGATGGATACCAAAGCTTCGGGCACTCCAACGAGCTGTGAAATGGTCTCATGCGATTTGAAGGGTCCGGCCACAAATATCTTTTCTGCTGGAAATCCGGCCGCCATCGCGGTGGCCAACTCGCCTTCGCCGGCCACGTCAGCACCGATACCACACTGGGCGAACACATCGCAAATTCCAAGCGAGGCATTAGCTTTCAACGAGTAAAGAATTCCAATAGTTTCCGGCAGCTTGGCTTGCAAATATTCAACTTGCTTTCGCATTCGCCGGATATCAAACGCATACGTTGGCGTGCCGTAATCACGCACGATTTTCAACAGGGCATTGACCGTGGATTTTTCCAACTGGGTGACGCTGATTTCCTGGTTATTCGATTTCATCGAGAACTTACCCAAACCACTGCCAGGACCAAAACCCAATAACCAAAACAGTTGCAACCCAAGTGATCACCATCGAAGTTCGATTCCCGCGCTTGAGTATGTACAACAAGTAATGCGCTCTTCCCAAAAGCAACGCAGTGATTCCAATCAACACCGGCGACAACCAACCGGCAACGGTCGCAGCTGATCCGCCTGCTAACCCGAGCAGAGCGAGAATACCTGCTGCCGTTCAGTTCGGAACGGTGGCAACCACGCCGGTTATTACACCGAGAACGGTTGTGCCCTTTGCTTTATTCTTCATTTTCCATCAACTCAAAATCTGTCACCAAAATACACCGCGGTTTTTCCGGCACGGCACTTAGCATCGTCGGCCATCTACCTTTCCATCCATCGAGGCGACCTGTCACTTTCACAACTTGATTTATGTTGGGACTTGATGAATTCAACGCGTCAAAAATCTCGCCGTACTTTTCCTCCGGATTTTTTTCCAATACAAAATACGCATCAGAACCGACAACTCTCAGTACCGTATGCCCGTCCTTTTCTCCTAAATCTCCGATCGCCGTCACGACCAGACTAACCAAACCGCTACGGGTTCCCCCGGACAAACGCGTTGCCCAAACGCTTTCGTGCATCTGATCAAGATCAATTAGCCGGCCCTTTCTGGCCCGAAACGTTATCGAACCGTGATCGTATTTTTTTGACTTATTGAATTTCTTGAATACTACGGAATCTTCATCGACGTCATACAGACGTGCAGTGGCGCCGCGCGCCACTCCTGCTCATCAGTGCATCTCAGCGCCGGTGACCGTCATCACGCCTCCGATTATTTGTCCATCGCAAGTCGACCATATTGAAACTGAAAGCAGGATCGCGGCCAGACAACTTTTAGCCCGCATGAGGTGACTCCTTAAAACCAAATTGTATTGTTGAAATGATTGCTATTTCTATACACGCATACTGTGAAATTCTTCCAACTCTCGATTTGCGGCCGCGATCTTCGTCAAATGATCAACAACGAGATCGAGCTGCGGCCCGGAAATCACGAAATAAAGTTCGTCGTCGGCCAACTCAGTGTAAACGCGATTGCCGATGCACCCGAGATTGGTCGCCGTCGTTCCCGATTGCATCACGGCCGGAATCGCGGCGCATGTCGGGCGGCCCACCATGGATGTATCATTGGCAATGCCCGCCGAATGTGCCGCCTCGGCAAGCAGCATCATTTGTTTCGCGTTGCCACAGACCAGTACGGCATCGGGTTGATAATCGGCACTAGCTGCCGGCGCATATACGACAACACCAAACGGCTCATCTCGATGAGGAATACCCGGCACCTCTTCCATCTCGAGATATTTGAGCTCGACCATTTTTCCGATTAGCCCTTCAAGTTCCTGCGCGGTTTCGCTGGGCAGTTCAACACCGTGGGTGTGGGCACCGATCGGGCAGCCGTAATGGTCGGATGCCTCGGTATAAAAGGTCCGGCCTTCCGACGCGTATTTCCAATAGGTACACCCCGACGCTGCCGCCGATTCGATTCGTGTGACGCCATCGGGAGCCGTTTCAAAAAACTTCACGGCAACCGGCTGTTTAGTCAACTTAAGCAGTTCAGCAATTTGCGTTGCAGCAGCACTCATTTTTTCTATGATTCCTTGAACATTACGACTTCGGTTGGCATTAAGATTCGATCAATAACCTGTATGAGATGTTTGACTAGCTGTTTTGTAAAGCGGGTCCAACTGACCCTCGGTGGGTTCCGCTCAGCAAAACCACGACTCGGTCATACGCGGGGCGCGCACACGCACGATAGGTAGCGGACTAACCACGCCTTCCGCTGGGCGACCCCGTGCCAAAGCGAGTACGCGGTAAAACGAAAGCGCGCTGTCCACGCCTTGCGCCGCATCTCGTTCAATGATCTTGGCAACTTCCTTTTGCAGCTGGTCCATTTCTGGATCGGGGTGTGTCCATCGATAGGTGAATGCGGCTTCATCTAATTCACCGCGATGCGGCAGTGTCTCGGGATGATCGGCGAGCCACGATCCCGGCGGAATCAACAGACGAATGGCATACTGAACCGGATCGACGTGGTCAATCAAACCTGCGTTTTCAATGAACTCAAGCACCTCCCGGAAATCGTCGCGCGTCGTCCATGGTGTAAACATCACCCAAGTCGGGCGCAGTGCAATTCCACAATCGTGAACAATGTTTAGAGCCTTGAAAACATCGTCACGCGTATGTTCCTTGTCAAGAATCTTGAGCACGCGTTCACTCAACGATTCAACCGCCGAAATAATAAACAGACAACCGGCATCGGCAAACTCGGCCAAATCGTCTCCGCGGTTCAGCAGATGCTCAATCTTTGCGGTAAAGTCAAACGTCAAATCCGGGAATTCACGGTGCATTGCCTGTACAACACGTAGCGAATGCTTGGGGCCGTTCAAAAAATCCGGATCGCCGAATGAAATGTGCGTTGCGCCCGCCTCAACCTGCCCACGAATATCTTCCAAAACAATGTCTTGGGGCACGACGAAAAACCTACCCCCGTACACCGGAGGAATCGGACAATGCGTACAGAGGTGCAAACAACCGCGACTTGCCTCGGCATATCCGGCCGTGCGACGCTCGCCTTTGTGTTCCAGCTGGGCGTATTTGTCCAAGGGAGGTAATGGCAAGCGCAACGGCGCGGCAAAATCAAGCCTCTGGAGATTCGGTGACGACTTCTTGCCGCGCGTGATGATTCCCGCGGTATCGGTCGCCGTTTCCAATTCAAGATTCTCAATCAATTGGACCAGTGGCCTTTCATATTCGCCTCCAATACAAGTGTCCGCGCCGTGATCCAAAAGATATTCTGAGTTCAGCGAACCGTATAATCCGTAGAAACATATGTGACAATCAGGGTTAAGTTCCTTGATCCGCTCGGACACTCGAACCCCTAATCGCAAGGCCGTATGCATAGGCACCGAGATTCCAACAAACCGTGCTCGCTTTACCTTGGCCGCATCAAAATCTTCAACGGCAATGTCCATTGCTTCGGGTGTATAGCCGTTTCGCTGCAGAAAACCCATCGGCATAGCCACACCAAGTGGCTGGTGGCCAAGTTCATAACACGAAATGAACAAGATCGCGCCATTCGATCTCAAATCCATAGATCCGCCTCCGGAAAATTTAGAAACCGGACGTTGCAGCCTGTGCGCAGAAAACCATGCGAACCATCATTGTACCCTCTCCTCCCATATAACGGCAAAGTGTTACACAAAGATTCACGCAGGTAAAATACGTCGTTTGAACAGATTCTAAGAGAATTCTTGTCCAGCGATGCGTCTTGTACGCGGCATTCTCGGTGCGATTTGATCCGAGGGGTCGTTAAGTGCAGTAATTAACTGACGAGACCGATAGTTAGATGAGTCCCAACCGACAATGAGTGCTATTGGCGGACACGTTTTTATTGGTATTTGCCTGGTCGCTGTAAGTGGAAAACGATCGTGTAGGTCAAATTGGGTAATCGGTTCCGTCGAATCGGTATTTGCATGAATTCAAACACCAAAAACAGAGACAAATCAATATTTCCATTAACCTTGTCGGACATGGAGCGATTTCACTGGTATCGACACAACACTGAATTTCCAAATGTGTTGTTTTGTCGGTTGAAATATGAAGGAGAGGTCGATCGAAATTATTTACAAACTGCATCCGATTATGTTTTGTCGCGACACAGATTACTGTCGGCGAAATTAACCAAGTGCGCAGGTCGATTGGCATGGGAAGCTGATCACCGGCCGGTACAAGAGATTCGATGGCATGATTCGGAATTGAATTTTGATGAGTTTCGCGCAGGGCCTATCGATCTGGAGGACGAGCCGGGTCTTAGGTGTGACGTATTTCAAGCGAATCGAGCAGGAGATTTTGTCTATCAAGGCCATCATGCCGCGACCGATGGACTGGGTGGGATGATGGCGGTGGCAGATTGTCTAGTCGCCTATGACAATTTGTGCCGCGGTCGACCTGTCGAGTCAGGATTACGAAGACTCGATCCCTATTCGATCATTCGTCGCAATCGCATTGGGTTGTTTCGCACAGGGTTCTGGAAACGCTTGAGCGTGCAGTGGATTCCGATTTTTGGCGCGATCAAGTTCGGTTTGACCTCCGTCGCGCCGTTAGTCACAAGTGACGCGCGCGATTCGTCGATTCGGCCGTTGCCGCCGGATTACCCAACAATAATCACTAGGCCGTTGCCAAGTGGTCTTTACGATCGCGTTCAACAGTTTGCGACGGAAAAAAATGCATCGACAAATGAAATATTGTTAGCGGCATTGTTTCTCGCGGTAGATCATTGGCAAAAGGATTCAGAAATTGACCGGCACGGCAAAAAGATTCGCATCATGGTTCCGATTAGTATCCGTGAGTTGAGCGATCGTTGCGCATGCAACCGAATTTCCTTTGTGCAGCTCGATCGAGGCGATAAAGACTTCCGCCATCCATCAGGTCTGGTTTGGGGTATCAATTATGAACTCGGTATTATTCGCAGGTATCGGTTTGAAAAATCGCTACTGATTGGTTTACGTTTGATGTCATTTGTTCCAGGAGTGTTGCGATGGAACGTAGCTCGCCGTAAGCGCCGCGCAACGACGTTCTTGACGAACGTTGGCGCACCGTTTGACCGATTGCGGCTGGAAAGGGTAAACGGAATGATCAAATGCGGTGGATTGTTATTAAAGCAGCTGGAGTTAACCGCCCCGTACTATGATCAAACACCTGCGGCCTTCTTGGTATGTGGTTTCGCTGGAACATACTCGATCACCATCAATTACGATTCACGCGAGCTGGATCACGCCGACGCGACCTCATTGCTGGGTGAGTTTGAAACTCAAATCACAAATCTCGTCAATGACGCTTAGCCCTCCCTAAGCATTGACGTCAATGAACCGCACAGCGAGTTTCGGTGGGTAGCGTGCTCCCGACGGTAGGAATTAACCACGTAATCGCGGCAGCAATCGATGGAAGCTGTGGTCCTGCGCTGTTATCCTGTGAATTGAGTCGAGCCGCCAAACTAAAACCCCCGCGCGTCCGGGAGACCCGAAAATGTACCGCAAGAATCGCGTAGGTCGCTGCCACGAGTTAATTAAATGTCATCGCATCATTTTGTTTCTCGCCACGATCGTTGTTGTTAATTCTTTATTCCTTGATCACACAAGCTGGGCACAAGAACGCAACCGAAACGAAGAACAACGCCGTGAAAGGCTGGCAAATATCGAAGCGCTTCTGAAGAAGGCTGAGGCGTTGCAGGATGAAGGCAAACTCGAAAAGGCGCAAGAAATTCTCAAACAAGCACGTGAATTCAAAAAACAAGTTGAACTGGCATCGAGGCAAAAAAAGCAAAAAGAAAAGGATAATCCCGAGCAAGTCGTCGAAAGATTGGATATGGGCATCAGGGCACTGCAACAACTCGGTCGACTCGAGTTGGCCGAACAACTGCAAGAGGTCCGAGCGCAACTGACGCGCGAGCTGCTACGTGGCAAAGCAGGGAGAAAACGAGCGGAAAACGAGCGGAATCGAGCACGTGCCGCGGCAGAGCGCGAAAGAGCGTTGGCCCAGCGCGCCTTGGCCCAGGCGGAACAGGAACGCGCCCGCGCGCTGGCCGAACGCGAACGCGCTCGGGCGAAAAAAATGGAAGCTGAGGCACATGCGCGAGCAATGCAAGAGGAGTTAGTACAGCGCGAGCGTGCGATGGCCGCACAGCAGCGTGAGCGCGCGCTCAAGCAAGAGTTGGCACGGCGTGAAAGGGCTCGCGAACGACATCGATCGGAAGATGAACGAGCCGCCCGAGGCTCTAAACAAGAAC
>CAJHZH010000959.1_pt1 | contig 12533 bp, 8 predicted proteins | sample 9198951 | NCBI WGS metagenome assembly CAJHZH01 (sample SAMEA7708381, study PRJEB35096) | sediment metagenome | biome: marine neritic benthic zone biome [ENVO:01000025]; feature: sediment [ENVO:00002007]; material: shallow marine sediment [ENVO:03000034] sea grass bed [ENVO_01000059] ...
GCTAGTCGAGTTTGCCGATGCGTTACGACAGTACCCGCCAATGACCAGGAAAAACGGCGGCGTTCAAATTCAAATGGACCATCGCGATAACCAAAAATTACAAGCCCCGCAGCCAACACGGCACCTATTGACGCCGCGGCGACCACCCATTGCCATTGTGCCCCACTAAAGACTTTCATCAAGTAAGGCGTAGCTTTGCCGATCGTCAAAGCACCGACAACCGTACCGATCGCTAATCCGCGTTCATTGCGAAACCACATCGCGATCATCTTCATGGCTGGGGGGTATACGCCTGCCAGAAATACACCCGTCATAAATCTCGCCGCCAGCGCAAAGCCAAATTCGTCAACTACCAGTAAAATTGCATTTGCGGCGGCACCCAATAACGCGCATCCACCAAAAAAGAACTTGCTCGGCAAAATGTCTGCCAAATTAAATATCGCGGTCAGTGCCGTGCCAACCACGAAACCGATTTGCACGATCATGGTCAGCATGCCCGCCTGCGACGGATTAAGCTGCCAGAGATCCGCCAATTGCGGCGATATGGCGCTGGCGGTCATCCACAACGACATTCCAAGCAATTCGGCGACCGACAACAGTACGAGCATCCACCAACGGCGCGACGAACCTGTTTCGTTTGCTGAGTCCGATTCGTTGGCGTCCGGCATTGGCATTCCCCCGTCTATCAGCGGGGGCGAGGGGGGGTTGTAAAGCGCAAAGTCCAAGTAATACAAAGGACCAAAGACGAAGGACGAAAGTCAAAAGGTAAGTCAAAGGCCGCGTTTCAATCAAGCCGACGCCTTGACTTTACTTTTTGTTTGCAGCGAGTCTTGTTCATCGGAATCGCTTCCTTGTTGATTTTTTTCCGCCTCTTCCGCAAGCTTCTTTTCTTCTATTCGTTTTTGCAACTTGGCAATTTCCTGTTTCAGCAAATCCATTTCCTCGCTCTTTTCTTGCAGCAACACTTCGAGCTTTTCCAATCGCCATTCTGGGTTTCGACTCAGCAGTTTCTCGATGAATTCAAGAGCCACAAACCCTCGCCACATGCGAATGGCCAATCCCCGCAATCGATAGACGCGAGCCGTTTTGGCCAGTGACTGCAGTCGAAACAATTGTGTTAACCGCGCGGCACGCAAGAAAGAGATAGCCGGCAACAAAATGATAGCCAAATCGATCCAATGTTTTATAACGTATCGCTTTTTCCGCTGTACGACAGAAATCATTACGATAAATTCAATCGTAAACGCGGCCCATATAAAAGCCATTGTGGTTTGCATCGCGACCTGCCAATCGGTATCGGCGGCGATCGTCTTGTACCAGAAAAATTCTATGATGATCACTGGCAACAGCGACAAAGCGACCACAATCATCGGGATGCTAAAAAATTTGGCCAGGTACCGCTCTAGCTGACGATCGACCATTTGCCAACCGATTACGGGTAACCAAATGCGTCGACCATTGACATGATCCCGAGCCCCAACTCGAAGTATCGGAAGAAAGCAAAACCACCAATGTTGCTTTAGGTTCCGCCCACCTGCCAACCAATGAACCAAGGTTTCGATCCAGAACACTGGGTAGGTTATTGCCAGACCGATCAGGCACCAGCGGACGATTTCATTTCGATTTTCGACGTCGAACAGATTGAACAACGCCGCAAATAAAGCCAACACGACCAAAGACATTGCGAACATGGGCGCCGCAAGCACACGGTCAAGTTGATATTCTGGTTGCTTGGTATGCATCATCCTGTGTTTGGTTGGCTACCCTTCATCTATTCGTTTTCCACCCAAAAATATTGGGGCCACGTGGTGCTCCAAGGTTATATTATCGTCGCATGAAACTACTTTCTGAACAACACAAACCGTGCCACAACTCGTCGACTGGGGTTTTTTGCGGTGGCCTCTGATTAAACAGCTGATAAGATGTTTTTGGGGCAATTCGACGGAATCACGACAATGCAGTTCTTTCAATTCTTCGTTGCGCGCCCAGTCGCCTTCACTATTTGTTTGGTCCTTGTTGCAATCAATCACCAGCAGAGCGAGGCGCAACTCATCTCGCCGCCAGCCTCGACCGTTCAACTTCCGACGTTTGGAGTCGCTGTTGATCCCAAAGGGTTGTTTCAAGTTAAACAATTTGCTCCCCCGGGCGGCCAGGCATTCATCCAGCTTGCACTCAATGCCCATGTGAAGTTGCCGAGAAAGTTGCAGGCTCCAAGCAAATTGCGCAAGGTATCTTTGCGACGTTTGATGGCCGCAATCGAAAAACAGCTTGACCAGGGCCTGCCACTTTCCGATACGATGTTGCATTTGGCGGGCCTCACTCAAATCAATTACGCATATGCCGATCCGGCGCACAACGATATTATCCTGGCCGGTCCTGCCCAAGGCTGGTTGATCGACGCCGGCGGTCGATCGGTTGGGATGCATTCGGGAAAACCAATCGTTTTACTCGACGATTTGATCGTGGCGCTGCGGTGTTTTCGCGAGCTCAAACCAAAGCATTGGGTCGGCTGTTCGATTGGCCCTCCTGCGGAATCATTGCGCCGGTTGCGCGAATTTCAAAAGGCGCTGCCGGACCGGATCCCGCGACACGCCGAAGAGCAAGTTGCGCGTCAAAGCGTCACGGCAATCGAGCAGGCACTCGGCTTAGCAAATATCTCGGTATTCGGTGTTTCGGCATCGTCACATCTTGCGCAAGTGATGGTCGAAGCTGACTATCGCATGAAGCTAATCGCAATCGGGCGCGAACCGCCTCCGATCGACATGCCAACCTTTTTCAGCGAACTTCGTCGACCCGGCAAAAACATGTTGCAGCGCTGGTGGTTCACACCGAAATACCAACGCGTGATTGCAACGGTTGACGAGCTGGGCATTCAACTTACGGGACCGCTTGTGAAACTAGGCACGGAAGATTATCGAATCCTTGTCGATGGCGGGCTCCAAAAAATTGACAACAAAAAACCAATGCAGTCGAGTCGGCGATACGCGGAATCTTTTACGAAGAACTATGAGAAAATTGCAGAAATGAGCCCCGTTTTTGGACAGCTTCGCCATGTCGTCGATCTGCTCGTCGCCTCTGCCTGGATCAACAACAAACTGTGGTTTGACCGAGTCGATTTCAACACGGACCTGCTGTTCGACGCACAGAAGCTACCGGCCAAAAAACTGAATGTGCCGAGGCAAGCGCCGATGATGGCCAATGCCGTCTGGCGAAAACACCGCTTGATTGCCCCCTCCGGCGGCGTGTGCATACTGGCCGAACACGCGATCATTGATGCCAATTTGATTCCCGACAAGAACGGGCAACTCGCTAAGTCATTGGACGACAAACTGGCTCAACCTCCCGGCGACCAGTGGTGGTGGGACTGAATAGAGGATGAAGAGCGAAGGACAAAGGACGAAAAGAGAGTCCAAAGCAAATAGTCGAAGGTCAACCTCTACAGCCGATAGCTGACCGCGGAAGCTCCGTCAAAACCTCAAGAATGCCCGCAGCTGGTGAAAAGTTACGGCCAACTCACCCATTTTCGCCCCAATAATGCCGTTATTTTGGCGAATTTCAGGAATTGGTGCGACTTAATTAGTTTGCCCCGTTTTATTTAATGAAGGCCCAATTCGGCGCCAAAATCGCCTTCGGACAATCCGTTTTAGTGACCATCGATGACCTCCCAAATCAAATCGGCTGAATCGGCAAGTTCGCCGTCGGTTTTGATATCGCTATTTCCTGAATACCAGGCGCGCGCCCGTCGGTACGCCTACTGGTTTTTGGGCAATCGCAATGATTCTGAGGAGGTTGTCCAAGAGGCGTTTGTTCGATTGGCGCAACGAGAGCAAAACGGCAAACCCATTGCAGACGAAAATGGATTTGCTGGTTTGTTGTTTACGACCGTTCGAAATCTGTCGATCGATGTGCTGCGAAAAGGCAAACGAACGCAGAATGTGGAACTAACTTCCGATCGGATGCCTTTGGTTCGGGAATCGGATGACATGGTCTCAAGTGAGTTTCAGGATGAATTAACTAAACAATTGCGGGAGCTGCCGGAACAATGGGCTGAGGCACTCAAACTAAGGACATCCGCGGAACTTTCGTATGACGAAATTGCCAAAGTACTTGGTTGCACTCGGGCGCAGGTCAGGACATGGATCTACCGAGCACGAAAACGGTTGGCGGAAAACCTCAAGCGACTGGGATGGCCGTAACGACGCGTGCGGACGGCACCCAGGAGAAATACAATGAAAAACTGTATCGACTATGAAATGATGATTAGTGCGTCGATTGACAATGAACTCTCGAGCGATGAACAAACGCAGCTCGATTACCATTTGCAATCGTGCGGACCATGTCGCCAGCAGTTCGATACGTTTCAGCTGCTCGAGGTTCAGTTGCGGCAAGACGACAACGCATCGGCCATTCCCATCAATGGAACCATGCTGATGGCACGGGCTGCCGACGCAAAACGCGATGTTGCATACGCGCGGCCGCGATCACGCGCTGGCAGAAATTTCTTGATGCTTTCTGGCGCTGCCGCAGCGCTGGCCGCGATTGTCGTCCCCCAATGGAACACGGAACAACCGCAAAACTCAATTGACCACGATCTTTTCCGGCCGATCAGCGAGCTTGAGAGAATCAACGAACAATCGACACAGCAGCAGCGAGACCTGGCGCGATCCATGGAATATGAGCTCCGCGCAATTCGACTCGAACTTGCGTCGTTTCGTGAAGATCCGGATACCAATGCTGCACTAAATGACAAAATTGATTCGATGCTCACCCAGGTCCGGCGCTGGAGCAATCCTGCTGCGGAGATAAACGATAATTCCGTAAATGAATAGTCCCGATTTATTACTCAAAGGATTTTCAATATGAATGCAAAACGAGCCGTACTGATGCAGTTGATTCTCACGCTGATCGCCGTCCCGGCGATAGCGTCAGCGCAGCAGTCCGAAGACAAAGAAGCCGAAGCCAAAATGCGCCGGCAAATGGAGAAACAAGCTGAAGCGCTCGAGCGATGGTCCGAGCAACACGGCGAAGAGTTCGAACGATGGGCCGAGCAGCATGGAGAAAAATGGGAATCTTGGGCCAAGGAATTCGAATCTCATTGGGAAAAATGGGCCGAAGAACAGGAAGAAGTTTGGGAAAAATGGGCCGAGAAATATCAGGGAAATTGGGAAGAGTGGGCCAGGCGGTTTGAGAGCGAAGAGTTCGATCCTGACGAAATGGCCGAGATGCTGGAAAAGAACTTGAAAATGCTCGGCGACATGCCGTTGGGACAGCTAATCGAAGGTGCACTAAAAAACAGTACCGAGGGTCTGAAAGATGCGCCGTGGGAAAGTCTCGGTGAATTGAACTCGATAATTGGTGGCGCCATCGAGGAATCTCTCCAACAGCTTGAAGGTATGGAACTCGAGGACGCCGTCGATCAAGAAAAGCTGCAGCGTTCCGTTGAACAAATGCAGCGGGCAATCAAAAAAATGCAGTCCGGTATGGATGCAAAACGTGCGAACTTGGACGAAAACGCTCGGCGGCAATTAGAGCGGTTGTCGGAGCAACTTGAGCGCAACAAGGCCATCACCAACGAAAACTGGTTGAAAGCTCGGGAAGCCTATGACCGAGTGATAAAGCAACGAAAACAGGCGGACCAAGGTCGACAGGCACGTCAGCGCGAGGCCCGCAAGTCCAAAGCAAGTACCAGAGAAGCCGATCGAATCCGACGAGAGCTTGACGGCCTGATTGGTGACAAGAAAGACGACGAGGTGGAAGCGGAAGACGAAGAATCCGATAGAGCTCGCACGGCCCGTAACCGCCGCACTTTGTCCGAAGAGGCAACGTTGCTTCGCCAGCTTTACAAAGAACTCGAATCCGAGCGCAAAGAAATTCGTAGCAAAGATGACGAGATGGCCAAGATGCGTGAAGAAATTCGCGAGCTTCGAAAAGCACTCGAGCAAATTCGGCGTGAACGTTCTCGCCGCGACCGCGGCCAGCAAAAACGCGATCGCGACGATGGCAATGACAAGCAAGACAGGAATATTGTCTAACAGTCTAGTGGTTTCGCTTTTCAAGGCCTGATTATTCCCCCCTTTTTCAAAGCGGGGGTCAAAGGGGTTTGATCGTGAAAGGTAAACGACTCTTAATACCAGTTGCAATCGTCCTTGCGATACTCGCCGCGTCGCTTGTATTGATAATGAATTTCCTCGTAATTCAACAGCCGACAATCTCGACCACACCAACCCGGGGACAAAATGCACAAACAGCTCCGTCGGCACAAGAGCGCGCAACTGCAGCTGAACTTCACGCCAATCTTCTGCGACACGGCTGGCACTCTGCGGTTACCCCTACAAGTAAGTGGGAGGTAATAAAACAAGAGAGTCCGACTGAAATCGAACAAGGCATGAAGGCCAGTGAGCTTGAACATCGAGATCGAATCAGAAAGATTCTTGAGTCTCGCTAACTCTGGTTCAGGTTTACGCGTCGCGTCGGTAAACCGGCGGTTTACGAATCCGGGCGAGCCCCATCGGCTTCCACGGCTGGACCAAACGCGCTGCAAAAATAAAGATCCTGTCTCTCCTGTCTCTATTATGAATGGAATCTCCGATTCGGCGTTCCAGCCGGTTTAATGAGCGCCCCCCAGAACGCCGCCTGCCCAGCGTCGTTCAGAAAAGGGGGGACGCATATTGCGTGAGATGTTTCGAGCCGCGGTCAAGGGACGGCTCTACCGGTCCAGCTTTTTGCCGTTAACAAGCAAAAAGTTCTCGGTCCCAATGGATCGAAAAGGTGAAAGTCGTCCCTCGACGCGCGAAACCTACTCGCTAAGTTACAAATCCCCATTACGGGGGCGGTGACGCAAGAAAACGCAACGTATTGTTGAAAAAAATCAATTCAAAAGTTGCGCGCAAATCCTTCGTCCAACCATGTGCAATCAATGACGATCAAACCGCCGGCAGGCGAGCGAATGGAATTTAGCGTCAATTTCTTTCAAAAGTGCCTCGAGATCGTGCTCGCCGGTGTGCGCGCTGCCAATCGTCACTCGTAGCCACAATTGACCATCGATCGTTGTTTGCACGATGTAAAAGCGGCCCTCAGTTAACAGGTACTCGCGGATGCTGGCATTGTGATCGTTGACCCGATCCACAGGACAATTGATATAACGAAAGCAAACAATATTTGATTGAGGCTGCGTAAGCAATTCAAACGCGTCCGATTCGATGATCTGCCTTGCAAAATACTGCGCCAAATCGTGTAAACGTGTCACGTTTTCGTCCCAAGCCGCCGGCCCGTGATGGGCCAAAACGCTGAACACCTTGAACCCCATCATGAATTTCGTGCATTCCAGTGTCCGTCGAGCGAGGTTGAACCATTCCGGTCGATCGGGATCCTCAAACAAGTATTCGGCATGCTGTGCAAATGTGCGGTAACTATCGCTGGCATTTCGAAACACCAGCGCGCTGGCCAGCGCGGGCACTAACAACATCTTGTGAAAATCCAGCGTCACACTGTCAGCCAACTCGATACCATCAACCAGCCATCGATATTTTTGCGAAAACGCCGCCGCAACTCCATGTGCACCATCGACGTGAAACCAAAGATCTTTTGCTTTGCAAAACTCGCCGATCGATCGCAAGTCATCGAATGATCCGGTTGCGGTCGTGCAGGCGCTACCAACCACCGCAATTACCTGTCGTCCGCTATTCGAGGCGCTGGCATAGGCCTCATCTAACAATTCGGTTTTCATTCGAAACTGATTGTCACACGGGATTTGTATCACCCCGGCATCTCCCCATCCCATTATTCGCGCTGCCCGACCGACACAATAGTGAGCCTGCTGGGAGACCATGAGTGCGAGATGGCTGTCCCGCATGCCGTGTTGCCAGACGTCCGAACTGGATTTGATGCTCCGCGCGGCCAGCAACGCCGTGAGATTCGCCAGGCTGCCACCGGAGGTCATCACCCCACCAGAATCGTCCCCATATCCCATCTGCTTCGCCGCAAATTCTATAACGATGCGTTCCAGCACCGTGCCAGCCATACCCATTTCGTAGACACCCATGCCGTTATTGACCAAGTCACTTAAAAGGCCAGAAAGTGCCGCAACCGGCGCCGGCGGACTAATTTGATGACCAAGATATTTTGGATGATGCAACCGAATGCACTGACCCAAGACTTCCTCAACAACATCCTCCCACAACGGGTTAGTACCGATTAACGATTTCCATTGATCGTAAAGCTGATCGGGCTGCTCATACGACAAAACCTGATCGGCACTACCGGTGGCCGAATCGGCAAGGAAATCCGCCAGTCGATCGACTAGCTTGTGTCCTCGGTCTCGAAACTCCTCCGGATGAAATATCCGGCATTTATCATGTTTCATTTTGTGATTCTGCCTTGGCTCAATACATGTTCGTCAGCGCCTGTAGTTTGACGGCAAGCCGCGGGGGTTGGCGCGAATCCTAAATCCGGCGTTTGTTTTTTCTTCGCTTGCGCAACCCCAAAAAAACTGTAGCTTCCGGCATAATCGTTAAGTGAAGAGGTACTTCTACCAATTCGAGCTTGCACTCGCATCGTCCCAACGTAGCGTTTCTGTAGTCGTGCGCATATGAGCTCACGCCCAATCCAATGAGGAGAATATATCGTGAACCTAGACGAGAATCTTGGAATGGACAGCACGAACGTCAAGACTTTCCAAACCCGACGATACACAGCCGATGGCGAAGGCACAGTCAGCAGCGTTGTGGCGACCCTATTAATGGGCATGATTTCGGGTGCGTTTTTTGGAATCCTTGCCTCCGTTGCCGGCTATTACGGATTCTATCTCGTCATCATCGTTCCGCTACTGATTGGAGCAGGGATCGGTGGCGTGATGTCTCAGGGCGTGCAGATCACCAAAAACCGCGATCCTTGGGTAACTGCCGCCGCCGCACTGTCAGCCAGTTTGGTGGCCATCACGACCATCCACGTTTGCGACTACTTTAGTTTTCTAAATGAACGAGAACAGACCGTATCAGAGCGCGACATCAAGGACGCCTTGTCGATCAAAAACCAAACTCGTCCATTATCAGGTCGCGCTCACCGAATGATCGCTAACGAAGAACCGTCTTACGTTGCTTCGCTGCAAGTCGAGACTTTTGCCGAGTACATGTTCTGGCAAGCCCAGCAGGGAGTCAGCATTGGGCGCGCGGGTCCTCCTGGTGATTCGGGAATGAATCTTGGGTTTTGGGGTACGATCATTTATTGGGTGGCTGAAGCAGCCGTGATTGCCTTCATTGCGGCGTCCATGGTGTGGGGCAGTTCTAGTCAGCCGTTTTGCCGTTCGTGTGACCGGTGGTGTGACGCCAAGGTGCTAGGAGAACTGGCAGTCGACGCTGCGCGGGTTGCCAATATTCTGGAATTCGGCAACCTGAACGGCCTACAAACACAGGTGGCCGATGCAAACCAAACGAGTCTCAAGTTGTTTCGGTGTAAACAATGCGGCTCGCCAGACCTCTCGGTCCTCGCGGTTGAACAGATCACCTGGTACAACGGCCAGCGACAAGTCAAATGCATGGGCCGTTTCGTCGTTTCGGATGAAGCGATCTATTACCTCGCGAGCGTCCTGAATCAAGCGAGCGAGGAACTAGCAGTTTTGTCGGCCCTCGATGAACTAAACAGCGAGATTCGTTTGTGCACCTCTCCCGAAATGGCAACACCAGTCAACGTCGCCACTGAGACGGATCCGGAGGTTTCAGAATACATGGCTCGCTTGCTTGAAAAGCAAGACGAAAATGCGGGCCAATCATCTACCACTTAGTTCGAACTCTTCAAGTACGTACCGTCGGCCCGGCGGTACCGCGCGGTGAGTTTGATTCTGCAACACATAAATTCACTCACATCGCTAACTTTGAATCCATCCCGTTTGGAAATGAATTGCGGCCAGTGCACAAGTCCCGTCGGGCCGCCGGGACCTACTTTAATCAGCCTCAACCGGCTGCAAACTGCTATGTGCCAGACGAAACTTCTTTTGTTCGGATCCAAAGAATTCGACGGTAGCCATGCGCTTCTTTCCCTGTCCGCTTAGCGCAACTATTTTTCCGGCACCATATTCTGGATGCGAAACCAACATACCCAGTTGGAAATAATCGGGCGGACAGCGTTTCACAACCGATTGCTTTTCGCTTGAATCCCCAAACAGTTCGGCCGCTGTTTTGATTGGCCCGATCAACGCCGGATCGGCATTTGCCCGGTACGTTGCCGACTCGGTCCGCACGTGAATCGTCGGCTGTGATTCGAACCAAGGTTCGTCAACAACGTCATCATCAACTGATTCGTGCGCCTCTTCATAGGTCATCCCGCTGGGCTCGATCACGGTCATTTGGTGCCGTGGCAATTCCATTAGAAAACGGCTGGCGACCGTCGGCCAACTTGCCCCGCGACGAAAACGATACAGCGCCCGACTCAATTGAAGCTCCTGTTGCGCTCGCGTGATTCCGACAAACAGCAGCCGTCGCTCCTCTTCGACTTGCTCATCATTATTCATGCTCCGTTCGTGCGGCAACGTCCCTTCCTCGAGTCCCACAATAAAAACGACCGGAAATTCCAAGCCCTTGGCGGCATGCAATGTCATCAGCGTGACAGACGAATGGTTGGCCTCCCAGGCGTCAGTCTCGTTGACCAGCACCGCCGTTTCCAGGTAGGCCTCCAAGCCTCCATCGTCCGGGTGTTGGGCATCAAACTCCTGTGCAGCCGTCAGCAGCTCGTCGACGTTGGCAACTCGATTGTCAGCTTCTTCGGAATCTGCCTGCTTTAAGTATTCGATGTAGCCAGTCTCGGAAAGCACATGCCCCAGTATCTCTTCAACACTCAATGTGGCCACAATAGAAAGTTTGTCGTACAACGCAACGAAAGCAGCGACCTTCGCGGCAGCCTGTTTGGACATCGTTTCAATTAGCCCTGATTTGCGGGCTGCCTCTAACATCGAAATACGATTATCACTTGCGTAGTCGCGAAGCTTTCCGAGAGTGACCTTGCCGATCTTTCGCGGGGGCACGTTGATGACGCGTTGTAGCGCCAGGTTGTCCCTCGGATTGTTCAGCAAATGCAGGTATGCCAGCAAGTCTTTGATCTCCTTTCGTTGATAAAACTCCTGGCCGTGCACAACTTGATACGGAATGCGCAGTCCTTGCAGGGCGTGTTCGAAACTTCTTGAAAAAGCGTTGACTCGATAGAAAATTGCAAAATCATCTGGATTTCGATTTGCGGATCGAATTTGGTACGCAATGGTCTCCGCGATCGACGTGGCCTCCTGTTGCTGGCTCGGGTAGGCGACCAAGGATACGGGTATACCATCTTCGTTATCGGTCACCAGTGACTTGTGTTTTCGCCTTTCATTGTTGACGATCAGCTGATCGGCGACCCCCAAAATTGATTTGGTGCTGCGGTAGTTTTGCTCCAGCCGAACCACAGTTACATTCGGGTAGTCAATTTCAAAATCGAGAATGTTTCGCAAACTTGCACCGCGCCAAGCGTAGATCGATTGATCCGGATCACCCGTCACGGCCAGATTGGGATGGTTCTGCGAAAGACCTTTGAGAATCAAGTACTGCGCTGTGTTCGTGTCTTGGTATTCATCAACCAAAATGTAGCGATAACGGTCGTCAAGCGTCGATCGCAGCTGAACGTTCTCGCGGAGCAGTTGCACGACGTAATAAAGCAAATCGTCAAAGTCCATTGCGTTTGCATCGCGCAACAATTCTTGATACGCGGGATAAATCTTGGCTGCAACTTTTTGCAAGTGACCTCGGGCGACTTGCCCGAAATCTTCCGGAGCAATCGCTTCGGATTTGGCGTTGCTAATTTGCGTGAGAACTTGCTCAGGTGTATGGTGCGACAATCCAACATCTACATCATCCATCGCCTGTTTGACGACGCGCCGGCTGTCACCGTGATCGTAGATCGTAAAATTCTCGTCCAGTCCAATCATCGGTGCATGCACCCTCAGCAGCTTGGTACAAAACCGATGAAAAGTTCCGGTCCAGCAATGATGTTCGTCAACGAGCCCATCCAAGCGATCTCGCATCTCGTCGGCGGCCTTGTTCGTAAACGTCATCGCTGCAATCTGGTGCGAGGGTACACCTTGAGAGATCATGTGCGCAACTCGGTGAATCAGAACCCGCGTCTTGCCACTGCCGGGCCCGGCCAGAATCAATAGCGGACCCTCCACGTGCGCAGCCGCTTGCCGCTGACTGGGATTTAGCTCGTCGAGCAGTTGCTGAGGCGAATCATCGAAGCTCATGTGGCCTTGACGCTAGCGATAGCCGAGAAATGCGTGAGTTTGCCTGGTTAACGTAGACGACAGACTGACACGTTTGGTCCGTATGGGGCTCCGTCAACAGAGATTAAATGTTATACTTCCCGGCCATACGAACAAGGACGCCATCGAGTACTCACGCCGCGATGCCTTGAATTGACCCAGACATTTCGTATTTGGGAGGGAGCCCCATGTCACGTACCCGAGTACCTTTAAGCCAATCCGAAGAACATGCGCGCAGTATGCGCGAAAAACTCGA
>CAJHZH010000798.1_pt1 | contig 12472 bp, 8 predicted proteins | sample 9198951 | NCBI WGS metagenome assembly CAJHZH01 (sample SAMEA7708381, study PRJEB35096) | sediment metagenome | biome: marine neritic benthic zone biome [ENVO:01000025]; feature: sediment [ENVO:00002007]; material: shallow marine sediment [ENVO:03000034] sea grass bed [ENVO_01000059] ...
CTGTTGCGTCAAACCCGCTCGGGAGCCGGCCTGAATCGCTAGATATTGGCGATCGTCTAGTCTAACCATGCCCACCACTTCCACCGCACTGGCAACCGATTCACCGCTCACTGCCGCCGCCGCAGCCCGCATGGCACGGCAAGGTGGTAATGTGGTCGATATCGCTGTAGCCGCCTCGCTGGCGGCAACCGTTTGCGAACCCTTGATGTGTTCACTCGGTGGGTCCGGCTTCTTCATGGTTAAGTTGGCTGGGCAGCCGCCGGAACTGATTGAGGGTGCCGATGTCGTTCCGTCGCTAAACCGGGCAGCAACGGTTGAGTCGGATGCCTGGCGAACGGTCCACGTACCGTACGGAGATGGTATCGAGGTGATCGCGGGCCACGCCAGCATCGCCGTCCCAGGAATGTTAGCCGCGGCCGAGCTGGCTTGGCAACGACATGGATGTTTGCCGTGGGCAGACGTCGTCGCACCGGCGCTTGAGCTTGCGCGAAGTGAAGTTCCGGTTAGTCCCACGCTCGGCAAATGGCTGGCAATGTCCGGACATGCGTTATTTGCGCATCAAGCGGCAAGCCGGCGTTGTTTTTTTTCTGCCGATCACAAACCCCTCAAACACGGTGACCGACTTCATCTCCCCGGACTCGACGATGCGCTCGAGCAGGTTGCCGCGGAGGGCAGTTCAGCGTTTTACAAGGGCGAACTCGGACGGCTATTTGTCGATGAGATTTGCGAGCATGGCGGATTTGTTACCCAACAAGATTTGGCGAGTTATCAACCTGTGATTCGTCGACCTCTGAGGATCCAATCGCAAGCGTTTGAATTGGCGCTCAACCCGGCCCCAGCTGTCGGCGGCGCGGCCGTTGGATATTTGATTCAACTGATTGAATCAAATTGGGAAAAAGCAAACGCTTCACCGGCCCAGCGGGTTGCGCTCAACGCCTGGGCGCAAACAAAACTCGCCGGTGCGCGCGGGCAGATCATGTCGAGTGCTGAGTTTAACGATCAAATTGCCAATCACTTGTTGAAACAAGCGGCTTTGCAGAGCCCGCACGCATTGCGATCGCCTAATACAACACATTTGTCCGTCGTCACGTCCGACGGAGGAATGGCCGCGGTTACGTTGAGTATGGGATACGGTGCCGGTGTCACGGTGCCCGAATTAGGAATTGCCTGTAACAATAGTTTGGGCGAGCCGGAACTCAATCCGCAGGGTTTTCACGCCGCGCCGCGCGGAATGCGACTCGTTTCAAATATGGCGCCGACGCTGGCGTGGAATGTCGACGGCCGATGTCTGTCAATCGGTTCACCGGGCGCAAGCCGAATTACCAGCGCAATTGCCCAAACGTGGATCCGCATTGCACTTGAGAATATGTCCCCTGAACAAGCGGTTCAGGCGCCCAGAATCCACATCGAGACCGACAAGGGCGATTGTTTGGCCCAGTATGAACCCGGACTAGATGTCAGTCTGTTGGACGATGCATTGACAATTCGACCATTTGATGAACCGAATATGTATTTTGGAGCACCCAAAATCGCCGGACTCGGTTCTGGACGTCAACTTTTGGCGGTAGCGGATAATCGTCGAGAGGGCGCTATCGAGATCGTACGCGCACCGTAATTCTTAGCATATGCGAAATGCCCGGCCTGCCGCTTCGCTGGCTAAGTTCTCCACAACTACAAATGCCCGGCCTGTGAAATAGGAATCGGGTCGTTCCGATTCTCACGATTGTTTCACGTCGGTTGCAATTTCCGTCTCAATTCAGTTGCAAAATTCTAGTACCGACGAGTTTAGCGAATCCTACTCTTCAGAGTTCGAACATCTTGTTGAGAAGGCTTAAACGCAAGCGCGGACGAGCACACAACACCTCCGCTACAAATCTGAAACCATCGCAATCCAAAATCGGAAAAATGAATTTCTCAGATCGTTATACGCAATAAAGCCCAGCATCCGGAACCAATGCAATTCTGTCACACCTCAATTTACAGGCACAAGCAAACATGAACTCTAATAATTTCAACCCGATTCTTACCGATGTGGCAAGCGCTATTGTCGCGGACAATTGCGAGTTGGCGCGGGAGAAAATCAGTTCGGTTATTGCCGATATGAACAATTGCCCTAACGCATGGCTGATGCGGGCTTGGACCTGCCAGTCCATGGAGGAATGCGAGTCAGCCATTTGCCGAGTGCTGGAAATTGATCCGAATAACGAAATTGCAGTTGCCGGTTTGAATTGGTTCCATGGAATTCAAGCGCTTGCTGAGCAACAAATCGAAACCGCCAAGCAGGCCGAAGAAGCGGCTCGCCAGGCTGAACTCGAGCGTCAAGCCGAACTGGAGCGTCAAGCGAAGGTAGAAGCTGAACGACAAGCCGAACTTGAGCGCCAAGCTGAATTGGAACGTCAAGCGAAAGCTGAGGCCGAGCGTCAAGCCGAACTCCAGCGCCAAGCCGAAGCCGAGCGACAAGCCAAGGCCGAACTACAGCGTCAAGCCGAACTCCAGCGTCAAGCCGAAGCCGAGCGTCAAGCCAAAGCGGAAGCTGAGCGTCAAGCCGAACAAGCTTGCCAGTCGCAGACCTTACCGAATCACGAGCAAACAGCTTGCGAACTAGACCTCGAACACCTTCAGAAAAGTGTCGACGAGTTGGCAGATGAAGTTCGACACGAAGCAGACATGCCAGCCGTTTCGAGCACGCCTACGTCTACTACGGCCAACGACTCCCAAAAACAATCATCTGGCAAGCCGCTGGTTCTTGCCGTTGATGATAGTCCGACGGTTCGAAAACTGGTTTCCCTGACGCTGAGTGCCAACGGTTTCGAAGTGATTACAGCTGAAGATGGAATCGATGCCCTGAATGTCCTTTCGAATCAGTTGCCCGACATAATTTTGTGCGACATTAACATGCCGAGACTGGGTGGATACAAGCTGTGCAAGTTTGTAAAGAAACACGAGCGAACACAATCCATTCCCGTTGTTATGTTGTCGGGCAAAGACGGCGTTTTTGACAAAATGCGCGGCAAAATGAACGGGTGTGATGATTTCATCGGAAAACCATTCGAATCGGAAGAACTCGTCGCGAAAGTTCGCGAGCACCTGGCCGCAGCTGTCGATTCGAGCAACTAGGAACAACCCGCGATTCGGTTCGATTCCGTATTCCCTTCAATTCTCCAATTTATATCACTTGTAAACTTGAGTTTAGTCATGAATCAAACGAACCTACCTTCGTTAGCCTCCAGTGATGTTGTTTCTGACATTGAATTCGCCATACCTGAAGCAGTTGAAAGGCGATCGATTGATCAAAAAACATTGGAAATCGCCTGCGTCGATCTTATTTGTAAGCTCGAAAACATCTTCGCCAAGGCGAAAGAGGTGGACAAAGAAGAGTTCGTGGATGAGTCCGCAGCGACCGCACGCAAAATGCTCGGTTTGCTGATTGAATTTTGTAACGAACACCTAAAAGGTAAACCCCAAGCCCAGGCACAAGACGAAATCGAAAAGGCCGTCACGGTGAGCCATTCGTACGACCAAGTCTTGAAAACTCGGTCGTTGGGTAAATCGATCATCCGAACTTTTTGGAGTATCGAAGAACCTGCAGAAATTAAAGAATCTCATGCGCAGCTAGTCGACGCGCTGATTCGTGCCTGTGCGGCCACTTTTTACCACGCCATTATGTCGGTCGGATTTGAATCCTCGGTTGGTCAACAAATCGATCAAAGTACCCTGGTTTTCGTTTCTGAGCTTAAGCAATCCTGGTAACGCGCTTGCAACAACGCGGCCATCATTTGAGATTGACTGAAAACAGCATGACTGAAGCAGATCCCATTACACCGGCAAGCGACGACGACTTGCAAAAAGCGCTGGCTGCCGCATTTGGCGACGATGCAATGCAAATGCTCGATGATGGAGATGAAGACGATAATGATCAGGATGCCTTACTTGCCGCTATTGCCGCTGAAAAAGTTGTAACAGCGGAGGATGAGGAACACTCTCAAAACACAGATCCGATCAGCCAGTCGACAAACGACTTGTCGTTGTTAGACCTAATCGATGCCCTTGGTGCGTCGGTTAACGCGGATGGCTCATATCCATTTCCTGCGGGCGCGCTTGATCCAGGTGATCAGTTACAACAAGCCCCTAAGGAAGTTCGATACGTCGTTTTTGAAGTCGGCGATCACCAATTCGGAATTCCACTGTCGGGCGTGCAAGAAATTGCTCGTTGCGGAACTGTCACTCCTTTGCCGCGAACTCCGGCCTGGTTGTCGGGTGTAACGAATCTCAGGGGAAGGATTTTTTCGGTGACCGAGTTGCGAAATTTGTTCGGTCTTTCGGATACTCCGCCAGCCCGGCGACACAGCGGCAAAAAAGTCATTGTTGTCTACAGCGACAGCCTATCCATGGGCACGGCCGTTGAGATTGACCGTGTGATTGGAATACGAAGCCTAAGTTCAGGCCAGATGGAACTTTCGAAAATCGATGATCGCTTCGCCCCCTTTGCTACGGGCATCGATTTAACAGATCAAACAACAACCGTTTTGATTGATCCCGACCGGTTACTTGGGTGTCCCGAACTCAATTCGTTTGCGATTTGATAATAGACCGGCAGTTACAGAGCCAAAACAGGATAAGACAACCCCTATTCCCCATTCACTTGCTAAACCACCAGCACACCGTACAGCAAAATATCTGAGGTAAATTCCCATGTCCAATATGCCTGCTCAGTCGAATCAACCGTGGACAAACCGGATTCAATCCAAGTTAATCATTACACTAGTGATCGTCGCGATCATTCCGATGCTTTTTCTTTTAGCCGTTGTTACAACCGGCATGTTTCAGTACATCGGCATCGGATTGGCGATGGCCGTCCAGGTGATTGGTGTGTTCATCGCTTACCGCATGTCGTCGGACATCATCTGCCAGGCAAAAACGATCAACGAAACACTGGCAAACATCAAAAGTGGAGGCTTTGAAGCACGTGCCGATATTGTTACATCTGACGAACTTGGGCAGGCGGCGATCTCGCTCAACGCGATGTGTGACAATACGTTGAACCTAATTCAATCCATTGACGAACGCGATCAGATTCAAACGTCAATCGAATGTCTAATCGCTGAGATGCAAGAAATCGCAGCTGGCGACTTGACCATCGAAGCCGAAGTTAACGAAAACATAACGGGATCGATCGCTGGATCCGTGAATTACATGACGGAACAACTGCGTTCCATCGTACAACAGGTACAGTCCGCTGCTGAACACGTGACAAGTTCCACGGCTGACATTTGTGAAGTATCGACAACGATGTCACAGGACAGCGATTTTCAGGCAACCCGAATTAACGAAGCCTCGGAACAGATTTTGGAAATGACAACGTCGTTCCAAAACGTTGCCACGCTCTCCAAAGATAGTGCCCAAGTAGCGGTCGAGGCACACCAGAAGGCCTCCAAGGGCTTCAAGGCCGTCTCCGATACGGTCGACGGGATGCAGCGAATTCGCGATCAAGTTAAAGCCACATCCAAACGCATCAAGCGCCTGGGCGAATCATCACAGGAAATCGGCGAAATCGTTCAATTGATCTCGGATATCGCTGATCGAACTTCGATTCTTGCACTTAATGCTTCCATCCAAGCTGCGATGGCCGGCGATGCGGGACAGGGGTTTGCGATTGTAGCAGAGCAAGTCGAAAGTCTGGCGGAGCGATGTACGGACGCAACCAAACAAATTTCGAAATTGATCAAATCGATTCAAAGTGAAACCAGCGAAGCGATTTCCGATATGGAAGAATCGACTAGAGAAGTTGTCGCGGGCTCACAATTGGCAACACAAGCTGGTGAAGCGCTGTTCGAGATTGACAGTGTTTCGAATCAGCTGGTGGAGCTTATCCAAAACGCATCCAAATCGGCGCTTCAACAATCGGAGGCGGCGACGAAAATCGCTAACCGTATGACCAGCATTTCTACGATCACCAAAGATTCGGCCGACAAAAGCCGGCGGGCTACGCGGTCCGTCAGCCAGCTTGCTGATATGGCCAACAAGCTTAGAGAGTCGGTTTCACAGTTTAAGGTCGACACCCCGCGCGGGCAACGAAGCCAAGCCATTGAAACGAAACCTGCTGCAAGCATTGATGACTCCAGCGACCAAGAGATTGAGAACGATATCGTCCAGCAACTCAGTGCAGCGTTTGAAACGATTAACGAAGAAAATTCCAAATCGCCCGAACCAGACAAAAAGAAGCAGGTGGAAAGTTCCACGCCGAGTCGAAATGACGGCCGGCCGGCACCGACAATCATGCTCGACGATATGTAATAGCAACGAGGGAATTGATTTTCGTGTGGCGACCCGCCCCACGCACGTCAATTTCCCGGGGTCGACCTCTCCGCCAACAAATCAATATTGAGCCAGGAAGATTTGCTTCCCATCCAATCATCCTGAGCTTGTTAGGAATCATCATGTCTGCCAATCCTGACAATTCGATCGACCTCAACGAAGTAATCGAACAATTACAGGCGAGCGGTTCGATGCCGGCGGAATTGTTAGAAATCTTCGCCGAAGAGGCCGAAGACCACCTGCAAACCATCTACGACGGCCTCAATCGCTTGCGCTCCAACCACGGTGATTTCGGCGCATTGGCTGATGTCCGTCGCGCCTCGCACACACTCAAAGGAGCCGCTGCTGCCGTCGGGCTAAAAGCGGCGACACGGCTCGCACACCGGATGGAAGATCTGTTGGATCGATTGGCAGAAAACAAACAGGCCGCAAACCAGGAACAAGTCAGCCTGCTTTTGACCACAGCCGACCAGCTTCAGGCCCTGACCTCAGGCGACGTCGATGTCCAGCCGGTAGCCAGGCAATTGGTCGAGATCTACGAAAAGTATGCAGCGGAATTGAGCGTGATTCAGCCGTCGTCGGGCCCTCCCGTCGTCGAGCCAGAGGAGCCACTTGATATCGCAACAACATCCGTGGATGAACCGATTCAATCGACCAACCAGATCGAATCCAATCAGACCGGTTCAGCTGCAGCAAAGCGTACAACTCAATATCTGCGGGTTCCAATAAATCGTCTCGATAATTTGGTCCGTTTGATTGGTGAACTGATCGTTAACCGCTCCGCAATCCACGAACGACTCGATGAATTTGAGTCGCGGATCGAAGACATGCATACGGCCTTAGATCGACTTCGCCACGTGACGCATCAATTCGACACAGATTACACGACCAGGGTATGGCACAAACCCATCAGATCCGGTGAGCAGCCTCTTTCTGATCCCAACGCGATACGATTGGCAAGTGGTACCGACGCCAACCGGATGAACGAATTTGATGCACTCGAATTTGACCAGTACACCGATTTTCATCTGCTCACACATACACTATCCGAAGCGAACAACGATGCAGAAATCGTCGCCAGTGAATTTAGAAACTTAAAGGCCGCTCTCGAAATATTGTCGACCCGGCAGCAACGACTCAACCGTGATGCGCAAAATAGCTTGATGCGGATTCGCATGGTTCCTCTAAGTGGTATCGTCAGTCGTTTGGAACGCACCGTTCGTACCGTATCAAACAAGCTTGGCCGCGCGGTTGAGCTTGAAGTCGTTGGCCAGCGGACCGAGCTCGACAAAACAGTGCTCGACGAGATCGTCGATCCGATCCAGCATTTGATTCGCAACGCGATCGACCACGGAGTTGAAGAGCCTGACGCGCGCTCCGCTGCGGGCAAACCTGCGACCGCACGCTTGAAACTCGAGGCAATCAATCAGGGTACCCAGGTCACGATCCGAATTATCGATGATGGCGCCGGTATCAATCTCGAAAAGGTCCGCGCCCAGGCCACCGCTCGGGAGCTAATTACGGAAGACCAGGATCTGTCGAGCGAGGAATTGCACGCATTGATTTTCGTGCCGGGATTCAGCACCGCCGCATCGCTTACCGACGTTTCCGGTCGAGGAGTGGGTATGGATGTTGTGCGCGACGCTGTTCAGCGACTTAAAGGAACAATTCGAGTCGACAGCGAACCCGGACTGGGAACGACCTTTACGATTCAGTTGCCGACAACCGTTGGCGTGGCGCGAGCGCTGCTTGTCGAATCCCATGGCCAGACGTTTGCAATTCCGATGCAGTCCGTCAAGCAAATCGAACGGCTCGAGCGAAAATCCATCTATTATGACGGCGATAAGCCAATGCTTGGGCTTAGTGGCAGGACCATGCCGATCAAAGATCTGTCTGCACATTTACAGCTTGCCACGAGTGAGGATGCTTGTTCGTTTGAACATGCCAAACCGATGCTAATTGTTTGTGTTGGCGACGACGAAGCTGCTATCACGATCGATACGATCAAAGGTTGTCGTGAAATCGTGATCAAAACATTGGGAGACCACCTGAAAAAGGTACCCGGTTTGATTGGTGCAACGTTAAGCGGTGACGGTACGGTCATTCCAATTCTCGATCCGGCCGACCTCATCGGACAATACGCATCGGTCCTCAGTCCGCCGATGATCCAACAAGATCATCATTCGCCGGTTATCTCCCGTAAAGATTTAGCGATGGTTATCGACGACTCGATCAGTGTACGGCGAGTGACAACGAGCCTGCTTCATTCCGCTGGCTGGGACGTTGTTACCGCAAAAGACGGTGTTGACGCTCTGGCAAAGTTGGCCGAACTCGAATCTTTGCCGGATGTATTCCTGTGTGATATGGAAATGCCTCGTATGGACGGCATTCAACTGATTAAACAAATCCGCAAACAGGATGAATTTGAGCTTACACCCATTGTGATGGTCACCAGCCGCGCCAGTGAAAAGCACCGGCATATGGCCATCGACGCCGGTGCAACCGATTATGTCGTTAAACCATACAACGACGATCGGCTGCTTGCGCTGATTACCGGCTTAGTCCAATCGGCTCGCGAAACAGTCATCGCCTGAGGACCTCACTATGTCGACGATAACTAGATCGACTTCACCTCGATCAGAAGATCCGGCGCACCTCCACGAGAGGCTAATCGTAATCTGCGACTCCGGAGGTCATCGTTTTGCCATTGACGCAGATTGTTACACTGGCGTAATTGAGCTGACGCCCGAGCAGGCCGCGAACCATTTGGAAGAATTCCACACGGATAACGCGACGATTCCGGTCATCTCATTGGCTGAATTGCTTTCGCATCATTTCAAAACTGAATTCCTGTCGGCTGACGGCGAAAAATCGTTGATGACCATCTGCATTGGCGACCAGCATGCGGCAATCAGAGTCGCACGTGTATCGCAACCTACAACACTGTGCGGTTCGGAACTGCACGCCGTGCCGAATGTCGCACGAGGGAATGATGTCAGTGGACTGATTAAGGGGATCGCCGTAATTGACGCGAGTTCCGATTCTGCGGAGGCGATATTGCCACTAATTGATCTGGCACTAGCATTGGGTTACCAGCCAAAAAATGAAGATGGAGCAGCGCTGCATTTGCACCAAATGCCTGAACACAAGCCCGTAACCGGCCGCCGACCTCAGCCCAGGCAATTGTTGGCGTTTGTTCCCGAAGAAATCTCGCACGAAGATTGTGATAATTACGTTTTTTGCCTGCCCGTGAGCACGATAGCCGAAGTAACGTCTCCTCTTGAATTAATCAAGTTGCCATTCGGATCGGAACAGTGCATTGGATACGTCCTTTGGCGGCAACATCCCGTTCCCGTCATCAACCTCGGCGCGTGTCTGGGTCTGCAGCAGCAGGAGTTGCCAACCGAGGATTCAAAGCACAAGCGCCGTTTGATAATTGCTCGTGTGTCGGGAAATCGCTTCGTTGGGTTTTATGCTCGACACCAGCTACAAATCATTAAGACACCTCCCGATGTGGAACGGTCGCCGCATGATGAGATTGCAGATCGGCCGTTGCTGGGTGTATTTGAATCCGAAGATGGTCGCCTTGTTTTTCCAGATTTGGACGGCATTTTGGAGGGTGGTTAGAGCCGTTTTCGCCCGAATTCTTGGGAAGGCTACAGGTTTGGAATTCGCGCAGAATTGGGAACTCCACAGTCAAGTTTTTGGCTTTTTTTATGTTTGGATGGATCGTGTAACGGATCGACACGCCAAATGTTCACGTTGTAACCGGTTAACTGGAACATTACGAATTTTCAGGCGCTTGACAGGGGATCAAACTTGGCTTGTTAATGTTTTTCTTTGCGGTCATTAAAGCGATGCTATCTTTCAACGGGTGCATTTCCGTCTGAATTCGAGGCGGTACTTGCACTGCAAAAAACGAGCGAAGGCCAACTGCGGCCAGATCAAAAATGCAACAATCAATACCTTTATCTCTCAATGCAGCTGCGTGGTTCTTTGTCGGGGAATCTGACGACGCCGGGTCGGTGCGCAACGTGGCGATCAATCCACCGTTCAAAATCGGCCGCAATGCCGATTTAGATTTGACGCTTCCCAGTCGAAGTGTATCGGGATTGCATGCACAAATTGTGGAAGAAAACGGTGGGCTGTGGCTTCACGATCTCGGCAGTACCAACGGCACTTTTGTAAATGGCAAACGCATCAAAACAAAAATCCGCCTTGCCGAGGGCGACACCGTACAATTCGCTGCTAACTTGTTCCATATCTCGCGCGACCAAAACTCCGGCAAAAACAGGGCGGCTCACGACGACGGGGGCGGTGATGAAGACGCGATCACAAAGATTCAAAACAAACAGTTCGATCAACTGTTTAAGGGTGGAGTAGTTCCGTTTTTTCAACCGATCGTTCGAATTGACAATAATCAGCAATTTATCACCGGTTACGAAGTACTCGGCCGCAGCAAATTGTTCGGCCTCCGCACGCCAGCCCAGATGTTTGCCGCCGCTTCGAGAATGGAAATGGAAGCGGAACTAAGTCGCGTACTTCGCAATCAAGGAATTGAGGTTGCAGCTAACAACCTTGCCGATCATTATTCGCTGTTTGTCAATACGCATCCTGCCGAGCTTCAATGCGAAGGACTTGTTGAATCGCTGCACGAAATTCGCGCAAACTTTCCTGTGCGCCCGATTACTGTAGAAATCCACGAGTCGGCGCTGAATGGATCCGTCGATATGGCGATGATTCAATCGGAGTTACACAACCTCGATATTCAACTGGCCATTTATGATTTCGGTTCAGGCCAAACACGTTTGGTTGAACTTAGCGATATCAGTCCAGACATTCTAAAATTTGACGTCAAACTTGTTCAGGAAATTGACAAAGCCACAGCAAAACGACAACGATTTGTTGCCGCAGTAGTGAAAATGGTCAAAGAACTGGGAATCACGCCTCTCGCCGAATGTATTGAATCAAAGGCCGCGCACGAAACGTTGCAGCAGCTTGGGTTTGAACTCGGGCAGGGCTTTTTTTACGGTAAGCCAAGTGCGTTACCCGATTGTTTAGAATCCGTGTCGTCGACAATGTCGCTCGAGTGTGGACTAAAAACGACATCGGGAGCAAATCCCATACAATCCACGTCGCCGCAATCGGATTCGCCGGCAGCTTCGCATAACCCTCAATCCTCGGCCAACGCAATCAAAGCAGCTTCTGATTCATTCAAGAACGCGGATTGGTTGTTATCCCGGCCGAGCAACCATTACACCATCCAGGTGTTGAGTGCAATCTCGCAGAAAACCGCTGAAGAACATATTGCTTCTCAGGATAATCCCGAGGATTTCGCGATATTTCGAAAACAGGGTAAAACGCGAACTCTTTATATTGTTGTATACGGCGTGTTTGAAGATCAGGCGACTGCCAAAGCAGCATCCGCCAAACTCGCCACATCAGCCGTCTCGCCCTGGATCCGCATGCTAAACGGTGTGCACACCGAAATTCGCAACACCATGCAGCACGACGGCTAGCCAACCGCCTCTACCCTTCGGTGTCGAGGTCGCCCTGACTTGTGCTTGTCTATACTATGGAAAGCGGATCGACAGACCTGGGCCAAGGAAAAAATCGTCGGCGGCATCGCTCAATCCAATTCCGGCTCGAAAGTCCATTTGAACGTTGTTGTTAACAAGGAATGTAAATCCGCCGTTTACGAAATGCTGCGTAGACGCCGTGTCGGCGCCAGCAGGAGTTAATACGAACCATTCGGCGTAGCTGCCCAGACAATCGGTGACGGAATAAGCAATCGTCCATGATTGCGCTAGTAAAGCGAAGGGTTCGCCAGTTGTATCGTCGAGCGCGCGGTTTATCTGTGTCGATCCCGCAGTAGCGAGTCGATCAGAAATATCCCACGCATAAATCCAATTAACACCGGGAAGGACTTCGCCGCCACCGAGGACGGGATCATCAGAAATTGGCACAAACATTTGCGGAATAAGGGCCATCGCTGGCAAGATTCGCTCCTGCGGAGTTAACGCGATTTTTGCACCTACATACAGGTCGCTGGATCGACTGTTCGTGGTTGTAACGTTTCCCACCGTCTCAGAGTCGCTCAACCAAGTCCAACCAACTCTCCATTCGAACCAGTCGGTAAACATACCACGTCTGATTA
>CAJHZH010000888.1_pt1 | contig 12472 bp, 11 predicted proteins | sample 9198951 | NCBI WGS metagenome assembly CAJHZH01 (sample SAMEA7708381, study PRJEB35096) | sediment metagenome | biome: marine neritic benthic zone biome [ENVO:01000025]; feature: sediment [ENVO:00002007]; material: shallow marine sediment [ENVO:03000034] sea grass bed [ENVO_01000059] ...
GCTAACAACGATATCTAGTCAGTCCATCAATCAAGTCTCGGTCCGTCTGTGAGATGGGTAACCCTCAACAAGACATGTCGATTGATTAGATGTATTGAATGCAAAATCGACTAGAATCATCGGTCAGTTAATCTTTGTTTGCCCACCAATGTGGTTTGATTAGACCTATGTCAACTCATCGCCTTTGCTGGATTTTCATAGTTGTCTGTGGATTGGGTTGTAATAATCAATCTGGTCAATCGATCAGCGGGCGCGGTGAAAGCAAATCATCTACTTCGGAATTGGTCAAAGACGAAGGATACTCGTCGTTTAACCCGAAAACAATCGTCCGCCAACCTTTCCCTGTAATCAAGGACGTGCCAATTGGTACCGTCGAGGACGCCAGCGGGCAAATCGCGGACGACGATCTCGTACTGGGAATCCATTGGAACGGAATTGCGCGTGCCTATCCAGTTGCAGCGCTCGATAGCCCGCCCCGCGAAATAATTAATGATCGAATCGGCGACACAGCTGTGATGGCCACATGGTGACGGCTTTGTTTCAACGGCATAGTGTATGCGCGTACGATTAACGGCGGGGAATTGGAATTTGCGGTTTCCGGAAAGTTGTGGAATCGCAGTCTTGTGATGATGGATTCTCAAACACAAAGCCTCTGGGCACACCTTTTGGGCAAGTGCATGCAGGGACAGCTGAAGGGTATGCAACTGCAAGTGTTGCCGTCCTCGTTAACGACCTGGAAATCTTGGAAGCAGGCCCATCCGGATACCTCGGTGATGATGTTGAGTCCCGTGGCGCAAATGAACGTCAGTCGATTTGAGCAGACGGCGGATTTTGTTTTTGGCATGGTCAAGCATGATGCCGCCAAAGCCTGGACATTCCAACAGATGATCGAAACCCCGTTGATCAACGACCAGTTTCAGGACACACCCGTCCTGATCGTCTTTAACCCTGAGGATTACACGACGATCGCGTTTGAAAGGAACGTTTCGGGAGTGCTGACGTTTCGCAGAGGAGGCGCTGCGGGGACAATGGTGGATGACCAAACCGGTTCCAAATGGAATGCGTGGACTGGGCTGTCGATCGAAGGTCCGATGAAGGGCAAACAACTCACCCAGTTACCCGGCTTCGTATCTTTCATTCATGCCTGGAACCAATTCCATCCACACTCGAAATATTGGAATGCAAAATAGATTTTGGCCTCAAGATCGCCACGACATCCTAAGTTCGTACGCTCTTCTCGTTATAAACCGCCATTAGCTGTCAAGCCATTTGCTGATAAGATGTGAGCTGATAGATCGTTGACTCCCGCGCAGAGGTTTGCGTTGAAAACGTTGATTGTGATTCCCGCCAGGTTGCATTCAACGCGATTGCCTCAAAAACTGTTGCTCAACGCGACCGGCAAGCCGTTGATCCAACACACATACGAAAACGCGCAGCAATCAAAATTGGCCGATAAGGTTTTGGTCGCTGCCGATGATATCGAGCTTGTTAATGCCGTCCAACAATTCGGTGGCAACGTCTGTTTGACTGACAAATCACACCAGACAGGTACGGACCGAGTGGCGGAAGTGGCGTCCAAAGAAACCGGCGCGGAACTGCTCGTGAATGTACAGGGTGATGAGCCCGAATTAGATCCACGGGATATCGATCACGCGATCGAGTTGTTGCAAACGCATCCGCACGCCCAGATTTCGACCCTGGCAACGCCAATTACCGACCCTCAGATGCTCCGGGATCCGGCATGTGTCAAGGTCGTCATGAATCAGAAAGGACACGCACTCTACTTCAGTCGTAGTCCAATTCCTTATCCGCGAGACGAGTCAAAAAACTGGTTTGCCAATGACGAACCTGTGTTTTTTCAGCACGTTGGCATTTACTGTTTTCGTCGTGAGTTTTTGCTGGAGTTTTCCCGGCTGCCGCGCCCCTCTTGCGAGGTCCTGGAATCATTGGAGCAGCTCCGGGCACTTCACGCGGGAAAAACCATTCTCGTCGGCACCACCACACGGCGCAGTCGCGGCATCGATACGCAGGCGGATTATGACGCGTTTGTCACTCGACAAGCAAGTTGTTAAGATTTGAGAAAATCTTGAAAATCTTGTCGCCCTCCCTGACTATTTTCATAAATGATGCATTTGACCCTAAAAAAAGCTCCTGGCGAGAAAGGATCCTCGTAATGACTAAATTCATCTTCGTTACCGGTGGCGTCGTAAGTTCTTTAGGAAAAGGGCTGACGAGCGCGTCGATTGGTATGTTGCTCGAACGACGCGGCTTACAGGTTCGAATGCAAAAGCTGGATCCATATATCAACGTGGACCCTGGGACGATGAGCCCGTACCAGCACGGAGAGGTTTACGTTTTGGATGACGGTAGTGAAACCGATCTCGATTTGGGACATTACGAGCGATTCACCAACAGCCCATTGACCCGGCAATCGAATTATACGACTGGGCAGATCTATCTAAACGTCATCGAAAAAGAGCGACGCGGTGAATTCCTTGGGAAAACGGTCCAGGTCATTCCGCATATCACTAATGAAATCAAGAGCTGCATACGCAAACTGGATGGCGACGATGTGGACGTTGTGATTACCGAAATTGGCGGTACGGTCGGCGATATCGAAAGCCAACCTTTTCTCGAGGCCATTCGTCAATTCTCGCTTGATGTCGGTAAAGAAAACTGCCTTTACATTCACTTAACGCTGGTACCGTATTTGAAAGCCGCCGGTGAACTCAAGACCAAACCCACACAACATTCGGTCGGCCAGTTGCGGCAAATCGGTATTCAGCCCGATCTGCTGATTTGCAGAACCGAGCGTCATATCGGCGCTGAGGAACGAGAAAAAATTGGATTGTTTTGCAACATTCCAGTCGAGGCGGTGATTGAGGAACCCGACAAAGATTTTTCGATTTACGAGGTGCCGCTGAGTTTGGTGGAACATGGATTGGACGAAATTATCGTTCGGCGACTGCAACTGGGCACCCGTTCACTGGAGCTGGACGACTGGCGAGAATTGCTGCACCGATTGCGGAATCCTGAAACGGAAATAAGCATCGCGGTGATTGGCAAATACGCCAAACACAAAGACGCGTATAAATCGATTTATGAAGCAATCGACCACGCCGGTATGGAGCATCACGCGCAAATCCGCGTGGGACGGATTCAAAGCGAAGAAATTGAGCGGGAAGGCCCCGAACGTTTGCTGGCTGGGTACGACGGAATTCTGGTGCCCGGTGGATTCGGGGAACGAGGCACCGAAGGAAAAGTCGATGCGATTCGCTGGGCTCGCGAACGCCGCATTCCGTTTTTTGGAATTTGTCTCGGCTTGCAGTGTGCCGCGATCGAATTTGCCCGAAATGTGGTTGGGCTCAACGGCGCAAACTCGACCGAATTCGATAAAGACACCGACCATCCAATCATCTGTTTGTTGGACGAACAGAAAAACATAACTGATAAAGGCGGCACGATGCGGCTTGGAGCTCAAACATCGGATTTGGTTGGTAACAGCCGCTCGCGCAACTGGTATGGCTCGAGCACGATTTCGGAACGTCACCGTCATCGATACGAGTTCAATAACGTGTACCGGCAACAATTCGAAGCCCACGGAATGTTGTTTGCTGCTACCAGCGATGGCGGCCAACTGGTTGAAATCTTCGAATTGCCCGATCATCCGTGGTTTGTTGCCGTTCAGTTTCATCCGGAATTCAAAAGCAAGCCGACCCAAGTGCATCCACTGTTTTCAGGATTCATTCAAGCGGCCTTGAGACGGCAAGATAAAGACATTACACAATACACTGATCCCGTGACTCAATAACTTGGCTTTAATCATGAACAGCTCTGACTCCAAACCGGAAAATGAATCTGATCCCGCCACATCCGATCCCAAAATCATTGTCGATGACGATTGGAAATCGCAGGTGCAACGTGAGAAAGAAGAACTCAAAGAGAAAATGGCTGCCGAGCCAACAGATTCCGATATTCCCGATGCATCGTTCCCCATGCTAGTGACGACGATGGCGACCCAAGCACTCGCGAATCTCGGACAACTGCCCGATCCAATTGAGAACAAGCCTGTGATTCGCAAACCGCTTGCCAAACACTTTATCGATACTTTGGATATGCTTGAACAGAAAACAAAGGGCAATCTCAATGATCAAGAGTTGGGATTGTTGAGCGAGACGCTGCACCAATTGCGTATGGTATTCGTGAATACACCTGACAAAATGCCCGACCCACCTGGCGACCAACCGACGTCGTCAACCATCGAGATTCCCAGCTGATCGAATTAATTGGTTCTTTGATCGCGTTGATTGTATCCTTTGCAGGCAGGAAAAGTTGCATTTACCTGCCGGTGCACTTCAGCTAATATTTCGCACCTTTTTGTAGCGCGTTATTGGTTAACATCCTGCCGGCAAGTGAGGCTTTAGTCCCCCCTTTTGCAAAGTGTTGTTAGGCGGTTCTAATCGTAGCGTGCCACCACGTTTTGCTCTTTGCTCTAACGGTCGACGGTCTTCGATGAAACACAAAACCACCTCCATTCACTGGATGATCGTAATTTGCGCGTTGCTCACTGCTGGGTGTACTGAAAAGGCGGCAGAAACGGATCAGCCGAACAAAAAGTATCAGCTAGCCGACGAGCATAATCCATCCACAGCCATTGCCGATTCGATCAAAGAATCGGTACCTTCGCTGACCAATCCAAGTAGTTCGACGACCTTGCCCGATTCGGTTGACGAGCTGATCCGTTTCCTTGCTCAAAAACAAGTTGAGCAGCGACGGACGGCGGACAAACGGCTGCAATACACGATTCAGACGGATCGCGAACGAGCGGCAACCAAGCTGCTCAACATGGATTTGGACGCTCCCGAGCGATTTCAAGCAGTTCGCGCGAAACTCGATGCACAGCTCAGGTTGATGGTCCTCGGTGATACGGAGGCCAACGGTCGTCTCCGAGAGTTTGCCAGCGAATTCGTGGACGACCCGCAGCAAAATGTCGCCGAGGGCGCCAATGTTGCGCTGTTGGCAAGCGATATGTCGAATCGTTTCAAAGATCCCTCAAGTAATCTTCAACCGGTCGTCGAACAGGCTAAAAGGGTGGTCAACCGATTTCCCAATAGCTACGAAGTCTGCAAAGAAATATATGGACTTACCGAAGGAATGTTGCGAGTTAAGCGACGCGACGAAGCTATACAATTGATGCGCGTACTGGAAGATAGGTATGCAATGAACAAAGACAAGAAAATCGCTGCTTTGGTTCAGACGATTTCAAATCGAATTCGACTTGCCGCGTTGGAATTTGATTTGATCATGAATGATCTTCGTGAGAAAACTCCTGGTGCCATCGAAAAATATCAAGCAGCGATCACCGCGCTCGTTTCATCCAGCAACATAAATACGCAAATCTTGCAAGAGATCACGAAATCCCTTCAATGGTTGGAAGCAAATCAATTGTACGTGGAGGCCCTGCAGGCAAATCAGGTCGTGCTTGCGGCAGCCGACGATATCACCGATGTATCCCTTAAGAACGCAATCCGCCGCCAGTGCATTCTGAGATCACGTCGAATCGGCATGCTCAATAAACCGATGAAATTCCAAACTTCCACGGCGGCAGGCAACGAATTGGATTGGGATCGCTTCCAAAACAAGGTAGTGTTGGTGCTTTTTTGGGCCACATCCGAGCCGTCATCAATCCAGCTACTGCGCCAATTTGCCGGCCTGTATGAAGCGAAAAAAAATGCTGGACTTGAGTATTTAGCTATAAACCTGACACCTGATTTGAACCCGATGAATACGCTGTTCGGCAATACATTTCCGGAATGGCAAATCGCTGTAAACGACCAGCCTGCGAAAATAACATCGTTTAACTTGTTGGCGGACCGTTTTGGCATTATTGGTGCGCCGTATTTTGTCCTGGTCGACCGAAAAGGCGACGTGGTTTATGTCTCCGGCAATGTCGTTGATCTGAACGATCTCAAACAACGAATCGACAAATTGCTAAATAACCAGTGATCGCAGTTAAAAGAACCCATTCTATTGTCGGACAGTAGTTTCAACGGTTGTGTTTCAGATCGCTTCGAGGACAACCGGACTGCACTTAATCAAAAATCCCGGTCGTTCTGCCAAACGCAAGTTCCGGTGGAAAAATTCCATAGAAACCCTGAGTAAAGTACAAATTGATAATATCAGCAACTCGCTGGATAGGTTTCTTGGGAACCAGCACGATATCCGAATCGCGAAGCCAGATTTCGTCGGACGGATAGGGTCGCTGTCCTTGTAGCCCCCCGGCCAGATCCAGTCGCAGCGCCATCAGCCGCCAGTCATAATCACGTCGAAAAACCACAATCTGTCGAAGGTTGCCGCCGATGTTCCAGCCGCCGGCCAGCGCGATTGCTTGCATAGCGCTCGTCGGACCCGTCAGCTCAACTCGTCCAGGTGTTTCAACTTCACCCAACACATAGATAAATCTCGGTGCTCGTTGCGATAACACGGGTGTCACTTCGATTCCCGAAATCAGAGCGCGGTATCGCATATTGATTTCACGCTCTAGCTCCGTCAGCGACAAGCCAATCGCTGGAACAGTCCCAAGCATCGGCAATTGAATTGTTCCATCCGGCGATACGACTGCCAGTCGCCCTTGGCCGCCGGTCCCAAATCGAGCATCCACGGCGTCGCGTAAGTCTTCCAGTGCGGTGTCTGTTTTGGTGCCGCGCACCACGATCTTTGGTTCTGTTTTAAAGTATTCACCGTAACGTTCGTTTAATTCCTTCTGCAGGTCGACGATCGTCTTTTTTCCAGCGATTACCCGGCCAATTAGCCGCAGTGAAATCGAACCATCCGAAAGGACGGTTACGTCGGTCTGGTTCAAATCGGGATCCGTAACCGATGTAATTTCTATCTGATCGCCAACGCCTAATCGGTACGGTTCACTCGTCTGTTCGCGTGTCAATTGATAAACAAACTCTATCTGGTCGTTAACCCGTACACGATATTCCGGGACATGAGGAGTTCGATATGGACCAATGTACTCGCCATAGGCAAACGCTTCCCAAGGGATCATATGCGCATCTTTCCATAACGCTTCCTTGTGAATCCCTTTACTAGAGTACTGATCGACACCTTGATAGAACTTGACTCCCATGCAGCTGCCGCCGCAACTGGACTGGCAATTTGGACAGACCTCAGTGGTGTGAGCAACCTGTACGTTCGCGCGGGCGTCAGCGGAGTCGTCTTGCGATGATGGTATTTTTATCACGCGGGCAAGCGGATTCTTAGACTCGTTTTTGACTGGGGACACCTCATTGGACCTGTTGTCTTGTTTCGAATGATGTGGCCATCCAAATTTGTCTTGCGCAGACACATTAGAAATTAGGAATAGCGGGAGCACCAATGTTGAAATCATGCAAAATGGGATGCGCTTCATCACTTCAATCCGTTAGATAAAGTTTGTCGTGAAAACAAACGATTTAAAACCAGTCCTTGATTTGCTGGAGAAGTTTATTAGTTTTGCTTTTGGACACCGAGACATCGGCCGACCGAACAGCAGATTGATTTGGTTCGATAAATTCAGACGCGGTTCCTCCCTTAGCAAACTGATCGGAAGAAACTAACTGAATCGGGGAATTGCCGGTTGCCGAACCGCCGCTGTTGACGAGCGTTGTGTACTCGTTAGCAGCCAGCGCCGCTAAGTCATTTTCATTTAGCTTTCGATGCACGACCTCAAGTCCTTTCCAGGACTCGGGCATTTGTCGGATTCGCAAACTCTGCTTAAACAATGTTTTGGCCCGATTCCACTTGCCGTTTCGCGCCATCAGCACACCCAATTCGTGGGCGCTACGATAATTTTTGTCATCGGCAGCCAAGGATGCTTGAAACATAACGATCGCCTTGGCACGATCCATTGGCTTTCCAGCTGAATCATAATTGGCGGCTGTGCTGAGAAGTTTACCGAGACAATAAAGTGCTTCGCTCGCCGTCTTTGATTGCCCGGCGGCATCCGCGAGGTTTTTGCTGGCGAACGAATAGTATCTTCGAAGTGCCTGAATCGCGGTCAGGTCACTAGCATTGGCATCTTCGATGACCCGACTCGTGTGTGTGGCAATGATCGCATCAACATCCAAGTTCAATTGACGCTCGCTGTCGTCTGTCACAAAATCTTCAGATTCTGCCAATGCACTCAATGACTTGGCGAGATGATTGGTGTGCTTGCGCCCGTCCGAATTCATATCGTACGCTTCGGCAATTAGCCGCAGGGCCTGAAGGAATTCTTGACGCGCCGCAAACATGCTGCCTCGGCGGGCCAAGGATTTGCCGTATGCAATATGCTCATGAGCCCGCTGATTAATGACCGACGAACTGGTTGCAATCTCCTTCGACACTGGCCGTGCGAACGATGGAGCTGGAATTGCCGGAGGTGAAAATGTCGAGCTTCCACCAGCATCTGTTGGAAGCGGGCGTGGCGCGTCCAACGGCGGTTTGTCGTCTATGGCAACCGCAAATGAACCGGAGTCGTTTTCTGCCGGTTTACCAGTTGGCTTGAATACCGAATTTGCAATATTGCCGTCTTTCGAGGGAGTTTGCCATGGTGGCAGTGAACTTGGCTGTGCAGACTGCACTTCTCGGTTTGGCTTAAACGACGACGTCAAACCGACGGGTTGTTTTTGATCCGACGGGCTGGACGGAGTCGGTGCTGCATTCTTAACGATTAAACCCGTTGGTATTTTCGGCGGATTACTTATTTCATCCGATTTACTATTCGTAATTTCCTCCGGGGGGCCGTCCGTTAATTCCGGCAAATCGGCGATTGACGGTTTTGAACCCTTGGCGAACGCCGCATATTTGTTTTTTAGTTTTGCCGGTAATTCGGAATGGTTTTTTTCCACGCCGCTCGCGTCTGCGGCTCCGTAATAAGGATTGTGCATCGAGTTCTTCAGCGTGGGCTGTTTGACATCAAAACTGTTTGATCCGTCGGATTGTTCAACCACCCGAGAATCTGTGGTTTCAGCAACGAATTGGCTGGCGCGACTCTCCGCATCGTTCGGTGGTTGCGCGGACGCCACGTCCGACTTTTTTGTTGGCGAATTGCCAACTAGCGGCCGAACCTGGAACTCTCCGCCTCTAGATTCAATTGCGGCCGACCACTGGTGTTCTGCAGAACTCAAATCAGCTGCCTCGTTGACTGTCGATTTGTCAGGATCATTAGACGCGCTATCGTCATTGACGTGGTCAATGCTTAGATCTTGGTATGCCATCTTTTGATTCGAATGGCTGTTGTTACTGATGTTTCGCAACAGTCCAAATCCAAAAATGACAACCACTCCCAATGCCATGGCGATGACGACGGCAGTTTTGCGTTGATTCTTCATTCCTGTACTCGCTGGATCGATTCATCGCGCGCTAATGTTAGTTTGCGCGCGTAAATGGGGTACTAACAGAAATGAATATCGACTGAATCAAGTCGAAAATAACGAAAATTCCGATTGAATGGCTTGGTGTTCCCGCGTCCAGTAGCCCTTAATCGTTACAGCCCGCACGATCGGTATGAGAAGACGACGCCATTTAGCGAACACGCACTTTCGTCAACGTTTTCCTGTTCGTCAAAGTTTAACAGAGTCGCAAGGTATTTCGGCACACTCCAAGGTGTGAGTTTTTTCGTGGTTGTACACTTGCCGAGTGTGACCGGTATCGAGTTTCGAGTGGATTCGCCGGTTTTGAGTAACTCTCGGCAAGTTTACCGACTAGCATTTCTCAAACAATCACGGCCCGCGGTGTGCCGTAAAAAAAACCGCAGGGCATTGAATTGCATTATTCGCCCGGCGGCTGTGATGGATTTTCGTTGCAAAACTTATTCAGTCGCCGTGGTAATTGGCTCGGACGCTTCTTCGGCTGCAACATCCGGCGTTTCGACATTTTCGATTGCCACTTGCTCGCCAAGCAACATTCTTTCGAAAACTTTGTCGATTCGTTGGAATGGATTTTCCCCACTGTTTCCGTGTGATTTGGGGACGATCGCAGTTAAGGCAACTGGTTTTTCGAATTCGTTTGACTTTAGCCAATCGAGAGTCGCCTGACAGAGAGAATTGGGATGGCTTCCCGGTTGCATACGCTGGATAATTTCGTCGGCCGCTTGCTCAAATCCCGGCGCCGGATCCGCCAAGCGAACCTCCGTCACTTTGTTTAAATCTAGTGCTTTGACCTGGTCCATGGTTGCCTGTGCAATCTGCCAGGTCCACGTATCGAGGACCAGCCCGACATTGTTACGATCGATCGACTTCATCAGCGCCAAGACATCGTCCGGCTTGTGAATGAATTGCATCGCATCCTGGTTGGGTTGGCCGACCGAGAATTTTAGACCACAAATCACCTCGGCCTCCGCCAGGCGATCGGCCGCAGCTGATATGCGAGTTCTGTGTTGCTCAAAGTTTTCATGATAGGGAAGCGTGTCATGTGAATAAGCGACATTGATATAACAGCGGTGGGCATCGATTTCTTTAGCAAGCTGGCAGATCAACTCGAGCCGCTGCTCTTGTGCGTTAAAAGCTTGATCGTCAGCCGAAAAATCGATTGGCAGCTCAAACGTACCAACTTCCACGCTCGCGCTATTTATGAACTGGGTTGCGAACTGATGACCCATCGACTCTGCTCGACCCGCCATGTCGGCCATGTCGATTTCGATACCTTTATACCCATAGGTTAGTGCCAGCTCGATTAATTCATTTTGTCGGACGGTAATGCCTAGTCCATCGGTGCAAAGGTTCTTATACATACGCAGCTCCTATTCTTGATGTTTATTCACAAACGTCGGAACATATGCCAACATTAAGCGTCCCAATCGCTTGGCGGCGCGCCAGAAACGAAGACATTAAGTGCAATTGGGCGAAGTTTTAAGACGAAGAACCCACCATTATCCAGAATCCCCCAATTTTTTCTAGGGGCAACTTTCCCGTTTTATCTTGGAGGCAGAACTGCGTGCATAAAAGAGTGCTTTGTCAAACTCTTAGGCTTTGGGTGAGTAAATGGAATTTTATCTCGGTCTTATCACCAAAAGTCGGATTAAGAAAATCCAACCTGCAATTCGTCCACCCAATCTTTGCTTTGACGCTGGACTGCCTGCACAGAGATAACGGTAAAGGGTAATTCTACCACCAACGCCCCGATCTTATTGTCTCACAATCCAAAGTTTCCGGTTGTCACGAATTGAATCACAATCAAGTATAAATGCCAAATTCTTTAGGCCTGCCGCGATCGTATGACAGCGTTGAGCTATAAATCTGGAGCGACAGTGGAGTAATATTTGCTTTCGCGCAGCGAAAAACCAATAATTACAATAACCGACCGATTTCCTTCAGTCCTGCCGTGTGAGAGTACCAGTGAGCATTTACATGGCGCGATCCGAACGAGCATATCTGTCGACTCAACTAACGACCAAAACTAAAAACCAACAACTAACAACAACTTTTTGGGGGCGAATTGGATTCGACCGGATAGTTAGAAGCGCTGGTGGCGTGTCGTGGTTGGTCAGCGGGCCACGTTAAAAGCTGACTAAAAACTTTACTTGCCAACCATAACTTGGCTTTGGCTGCTTAACAAAACGGTAGCCCGGGTTGATGAGTTTCTCCGGAGAGCTTTGAAAACCCGTCACCAATTCCGGATCGTCTCAAACCATGTAGAGCACGTTTGAGGCTAAATAAAGTTCTCTTCTAGTCCGCACAGCAGGGGGTCATCAGCCGGCCGCGCGGGCGAAAATCAAACAGATGACTACACACGTAGAAGCCATCGTGGAAATATCGCGGGACGCGGGTTCGATCCCCGCCGCCTCCACTTTTGGGCCAACTTGCATCGACGTAAGTTGGCCCTCTTTTTGCGCTTTCGTAATATCACGTTGCGTTTATGAACTTAGGTTTTTGCAAAAGTGGCCGATAAGTTGGCCAATAAGAAATCGGTGGCCGATAAGACGAATTTTTCTGACACGAGATTTCTTGCTAAATCCTTGAAAATCCGTGCCATAAAACCTTCGGGCTGAGAACGTGTTTTGAAATCGCCAAGAATTGAAAAAATCGCTACGGCTCGGGTGTAAACATCATCCGAATCGGAAGGAGCCGTAGCGATGTCAGTAACGAAAGAGTATTCCAATAATTTGAGTTTGAAGCAATGGAAGATTATCTGCTCCATTTCTCAATGGGTGTTGATTTTTCTCATGATGATCTTCCACTGTTCATCAATCAAACCAGACATTGATGGCAACGGTGTTCCCGTCAACAACGATTGGCAACATTGTCCTGACCTTGAATTCGGGATTGCGAGTCAGCCAATTGCTGAGAGCGTCATTAAGGAAATAAGGCAATTGATCCGGTGCAGGCGGATTTTCTCCACCTTGAAAACAGACCCAGCCGGTGCCCATCTCTAATCGATCAATCGTGATCTCGTTTTCATCTTCTAGTTTCTGTTCTTCCATTGGTGCAAGACCTTTCTAGCCCCC
>CAJHZH010000805.1_pt1 | contig 12469 bp, 8 predicted proteins | sample 9198951 | NCBI WGS metagenome assembly CAJHZH01 (sample SAMEA7708381, study PRJEB35096) | sediment metagenome | biome: marine neritic benthic zone biome [ENVO:01000025]; feature: sediment [ENVO:00002007]; material: shallow marine sediment [ENVO:03000034] sea grass bed [ENVO_01000059] ...
CATTCAAGCTTTGACGAATCAGCCCGATGCTGCGATCAAGAGTCTGCGGGATGCAATCGAGAATGGATTTACCACGAGGCAAGGGATCGAAAACGACCGGGACTTTGCGAGTTTGGTTGGTGATCCGGAATTTAAGCGACTGGTTTGGGTAGAGGATAGGAACCGGTCCAACCAGAGAACGCGGCGATAGATTGGGTCTACAAGCTCTCGTGCAACGCATCATGCAGCTGCCGGGCATTGGCGTATCGTTTTTGCGGATTACGGCTAAGGGCTTTGTGAATCACATTTGCCAAGCCAGCTGAAACATCGGATCGTCGCTGCGCGATAGGCACAGGCTCTTTTTGTAAGATCATCAAAACGCGGTCAGCTAACTTTTCGGGAAAATCATAAACCAGTTTGCCTGTCAGCAGGTGATACAGGGTCGCTGCTGTCGCATAAAGATCCGCCAGCGGGCTGGCGTCACGGTAGTTCGTGATTTGTTCGGGGGCCATGAAACCGACCGACCCGCCCATTTCGCCATGTAAGGTCAAACCGCTGAGTTTCGAAGCTTGGAATACTCTCGCCAATCCAAAATCGGACAACTTGACCGTGAGACCCTGCTGATCTTTGCGAATCAACAAGTTGGCAGGTTTAATATCGCGATGTACAAATCCTTTCGCATGGGCGTAGTCCAGCGCCATTAACAGTTGGCTAACGATGGCTACGGCAACTTTTGGCGACAGTGGTCCGCGGAGCTTGAGAATCTGCTGAGCGTTATGACCGTGCACAAACTCCATAGCAAGGAACACGGTGCCATTAACTTCGCCGGCATCGAGAAAGGCAACGACATTAGGATGTACCAGCTGACGAAGGATCGAAGCTTCGCGCAAAAACTGCTGTAGATCTCGTTGGGAAACCGCCCCGCCTGGGACAATCGTCTTAACGGCAACTTTACGATCACTATTTTCTGGCTGGGCTAAGAACACGATGCCCATACCGCCTCGCCCAATTTCCTTGATCAGCTTGTAATGCGCCAACATGCGCGGAAATCGGTTTGGTGGTTCGGTGGCGGCATCTCGTATTCTCCGTCCGTGGTTACTTATCTCAGCCGGCAGTTCCTTCTGGGTAACCCGCACCTTGTCAACTTGTGGTACAGCTTCGCGAACTGTGACTCGAGGTTGTGCTTCGTCTCCAGACTGTGCGGCTGTGGATGGCGTGGGGTCTACGATCTGAACTTGGATGACGGTATCGCCACCCAGGATTTTATCGCCGCTGGCTAAATCCACTTCAGTGGCCCGACGACCGTTGACGAAGGTCCCATTGGAGCTGTTCAGGTCGATCAGTCGGCAAAAGGGGGGATTAACTTCGACAATGAAGTGAGCCCGCGAGAAATACGGGTCTTTGTCAGGAAGCCGAAAGTGAGCGTATTTGGCTCGTCCAACGACAAACGTATCATGCTCGGAAAACTCGAATGTTTTACCTTGGTGAGGTCCTTTGATTACAGAAAGTAATACCTGCATAGGTTTTTAATAATCCTTTGACAGATGGAGCGCCAGATCGATCGGTCACTTGGATTTTGGCATTACGGCGGCGTCATCATCGGCAGCCAAAACGTACAAATCACGCATTAAATGAAATACGGTGTTATATGCAGCGACGCTTTCTGGGCCTTTGGCGGCGGGGGCAAATTCAAGTCCGTTGCGTAACATGAAATTTAAAAATGAAATAAATGTTGCGTCGTTTCCGTAGGCATCGAATCGCATTTGGCCGGTTAGCAATTCCCGGCGTCCCGATTGTTTCAGCCGACGAATCTCTAAGTACAATCCGTCGAGGTATTGGAATCCCCGTCGCCACTCGATTCGCTGGTCGGTCGAAATTCTCGTTTTGGATTTCATCTTGCGCTGGGTTTGTTCGGAGCGATAGACATCGTTAAGCGCCGTGGCCAGATCTTGGTGAGCCGTAGCCAGGTTTTGTAATTCGCTGAATGGAATTTCGATTCCACTCCCGTCGGCAATCTGGTTACGAACGTTAACGAAATGTTCTCGCGGCTCGTCAAATCGAGTATCGCGCAAGACATACGGCCACCAGCTGACGTCCAATGCTTCCCCCCCAGATGCCGCAAACTTGGTTGCACCCTGCTTGAGCCACAGATGATCATAAATCCCGGGCTCGATTCGCAAGTACGCCATCAGTTCATCGTTCAACTTGTCTTTTTCTTTTGCATATTGGAAAGCCAACACCGTACTCGATAGTCGATGAAGCAGGAAATTCTGCGCCTTACCGTTCGTTTTGTTGGCTAACTCGGGAAGCGATTTGATGTCTCGCCACATCTTCGAATTGGAAATTACCAGTTTTTCTCGAACATCAGGCCGCGTCTCTTCTCGATAAGCTCGGTTGATCCGCTTTGCCTCAAAATAGTATTTCAACCGTTGAAGCTTGTTGTCCAATCGCATGGAGATCGCATTCTCACGATCGACTAAGAATTCACCATATTTGGCTGCACCGTACCCAAACGAGCGCATTTGGTCCGCATGAGCATGCATCCGCGCTGCGACGACGTCTCCGGGTCGGTAATATCCCCATCGAATCGACTTGATATTAACACTTTGGTCCACATCGCCGGCGGTTTGCTGACCGCACAACGGCAAGACAGCGATAGCGGCGAAACAAATCCCCATCACCGACGACCATAGTTTCGATGTCTTATAACTAATCATCAGAAAATACTCCTCTTAGTTGGTCGAGTTCAGTGAGCCGATCCACCAGCGGCATGACAAAAACACGCTGGGCTTGTGGGACCGGTGCGTCGGATGACTCGTCTGCTTCAGCCTGTTCGGGCTTCGCGAGCCGCGAGAAGATCCCCACCACTTGTTGGTTTTTGTCAAAGACTGGACTCCCCATCCAGTTCTTCGTGCGTAGTTCGTCCACTTCGTTTTCCGCGCATTCCACGTGAACAACAAAATGTGCCGATTGGTCATTGGAAAGCCGCGTGCTGATGAGAAACTCGGCACCCAGCTCTGTTGTCTGAATCCCGTCTGGGTCGAACTCAATCTCATCACGCAAAAGATACGCATTTCCAGAAACACGTACGTCGCGCCCTTTGATTCGGTTAACTGGTGTTGGTGCTACCACCAATGTCTTTTCAAAAGACGTTCCAGATGGCAACTCGACTTGCAGCAGGCCAATATCGAAATAGACCATGCGGGCCGAAGCTTCCTGAAAGTTCTTATTGAGCCCAAGTACCTTTGATTCAAGCTCCTTCTGAGCGTCCGGATCCAAATTGTCAGTTTGATCTTGGAGTATTTTTTGGTATTGATCGTACGCAGATTGAGCTGCTTGTTCGGCCTCCGCATATTGCGGATGCACGAAATGACCGGTCACCTTTAGGCGATCGCCGTGTCCCCAGTAGACCTCGACGGCGTCCATACCGTCATCTTGCTGTGATATGGCGTGGATCACCTCGGCGCTGGTTACCAGATAGGTCCCGCCAACGGCCCATGCTGTTCCGATTTGAAACGCCAAGCCATCCTCCTCCGATCTGACCACGACGCTGTAAATCCCGCTTTCGCTCCCATCGCGAAGCGAGTCGTCGGATGACTTTCCATTCGAAGGTTGCTCGTCATTAGAGCGTTGTTGGTTACCCTCAGTTTCTGTCACCTCACTCGGAGGCTTGGGGCTGGGTTGGTCTTCGTCGATCACCGCTTGACTGCTTTCCTCCGGTTGTTTGACGGGCGGGGCGGCATCGGGGGTCGCATTATTGCTCTTATCCGCAGTTTGCGCGAGAGACGAATCTTGCTCTCCGATTCCCGGAATAAAGTTGATCGCCAACACAAAAGCAACAATTATCACCACTCCCAAGATTCCGCCCAATAATAGTTTTCCGGTTCGGGCATTTACGATGCCAACGCTCCAATCATTTGCCGCGTGCGCGTCCCACCACTGAGCAACTGTCGGGTTGTGTTTGGCTGCTTGCTTGATCAACCGATCGACGCGCGTCCGGTAAGTTCCCAAGTAGACAGGATCCAAGAGTCCGACGCGCTGTGAATCAATCTTGTGATCCGGCGTTTTTACGAACGTTCCATTGGTTGTACCCAGATCTTCCAAGTTGATCGTGGCGCCGTCCAATATGAGCATGGCGTGTTTGGACGATACGACAGATGATGCCACGACAACGTCGTTGTCGCTGGAGCGACCAATTGCGATCTCAATCGTGTCCGGCCGCGGGACCATTTCCCATGAGAGCTCAACGGTTTGTCCAAGCTGAAGTCGGTCGCGGCGCGTGACTTCTCGTTGGGCTTCGATTTGCACTCCGTTGACGAAAGTGCCGTTGGTGGAGTCGAGATCTTCGATCGTATAAGTGCCGTCGGCAAATCTGAGTCGACAATGTCGCCCCGAGACCGTTTCTTTATCAATCACGATATCGCACTCGTCTAGCGAGCCGATAATCCAATTCGTTTCTGATGTTTTAACCACGGCACATGCCCAAACAACAAAACAAAACAAGAACCTTCGTCATTGTATCCATTGCCAAACCGCGTGTGCACGTCGCGACGCAGCATCAAACAAAAAAACTCCTTTTCGTATTTTTAACATTCGCGAAAGACAAATCGCTGTTCTCCTAGCTGAAACTGCGAGCCGTCGCGCAATCGGACTCGACGAACGTTGACCCAGATTCCGTTAACGGACCTCAGGTCCGCAATATTCCATCGACCGTCATTGTCCAAAAACAGTCGCCCGTGATGTTGATCGACTAACGGGTCGTCATCAATAAACAGCTGGCAATTCTGATCACTACCGATCGTGCAAGCCCCTCCCGTCAGCGAAACCACAATCGGCGCCGGCGCCGAGGTCTGTTCGACAACGCAAGCGGTTGTTGGCACCTGCCTTCCGTTGCGAGCTGATCGAAAAATCGACGTCGATTTTTCAGTAATTGTTCCGCCGGTTTGTTTTGCCTCGTTGTTTTCGGGCCAAACGAATTGGAAAGTGAATCGTCGCGATCCCACCATAAAATCTTGGCCACCGCGAAGACGGCATCGAGCCACGCGAACAAACGTTCCATTGGTACTTTCAAGATCATGCAATTCCCAGCGGTAAGATCCTTCTTTCCACTCGCACACAATCTGGGCGTGATGGTCCGAGATTTCATTGTCATGCGGTATCACGATATCTGCATTGGCGCGACCGATGATTGAGTCACGTCTCAAGCGCCGGCTTTCACCGCGACCAGTGGTCCCATCATCAAGCACTATCAAGCGAGCCATCGGTGGTCGTTTGACGGGGCGAAATCGTTTTGCGGCGCTATAGTGTTTCTGTATAGCAGAAGCTGATCTTGGTAGGGACCTGTCGTCTAAGTCAACTTGCTGTCGCTCGATGACGGTTTGTTTCGGCTTTTTTTGACGAAATCTGGGCACGGCTTTCCCCTGGGCGACCCTAGTACTATTTCGAAGGGGTAAGTTAACGCTTGGTGGATGACAACAGTTAATGCTGACACAAGGGTAATCGCAGAAACGCGAGCAAACGTCACAAGTATTTCGCCAGAAATCCACTCTTTCAGTGCAAAATCAGCAAAGTCTCGCGACGAGTCCGCCACGGACGATCATGAGTAAATAAGATTGTTGGCTATTTGCGCCCAATTTCAGTGTGGCCGACGATTCGGGTATATAATGGCTCACCCCGTGAGTCAGCGTATGTGCACCTGAATTTGACAGCACAAGGCATTTATGGACTCTGAACTCTCCCCAACTCAATTGATAGAACGTTGGAAGCAAGGCGACCAATACGCGGCTCAGCTACTTTTTGAGCGGTACGCGTCTCGGCTAGCCGAACTCGCGGCATCTCGGATGGAACGTCGGATTGGCCGGCGAGTTAACGGTGAAGATGTCGTGCAGTCGGCATTTAGCTCGTTTTTTCAACGAACCGCTGACAACAAGCTTCAAATCAATAACGCCAGGGATTTATGGAATCTGTTGGTGACGATCACAATCGCAAAAACTCGCTCGACGGCCCGCGAGCACCGAGCCCAAAAGCGAACCGTGGAAGCCGAAGTTTCTGCCCCGCAATCCGCTTGGCTCGCCCAAGAGTTGGCACAGGAACCCAGCCCTTCGGAGGCGGCGATTTTGGTCGAGCAGATTGAGCTCGTGACTCGAGATCTTCCCGAAAAACACCAGGAAATTCTCTCGCTCCGCATGGCAGGACACATGCGTACCGAGATTGCGGAGATCATGGGCCTCTCACGCCAGACGATATATCGCGTTTTATCCTTGATAGAACAAAGGTTTAACAAATTGAACACAGAGTAGTCAGCGGCTCACGCTCAAGAGCCCAATTTTCATTCCCCAGCTTTTTGGCGTCACGGAATGCCGCCGCAACATTGAAACACGGAAGTTATTTTGAGTTATCCCTAAGCTAAGCTAAGGGTTCGGTCAAAAATAACTTCCCGATTTGCTGTCGACCCAAATCAATGCTTCTTTTTGAACAGGAGCTAACGGAGGAAACGAAGGTTCTCTCCGTCCCCTCGCTTTTCTCGATCATTCAAGATTGGCACCGGGCAAAATCATTCTTGAAACACCGTCAGCCAGTTTTTGTTCGTTGAAGCTAACGATCAATCCGAGCGGAATGTCAATCAATTTCATGTAGCTTAACAACTGTGCTTTATGAATTGGGTGCACGGATTCCGTTGCTTTGACCTTCACCATCAGGCACCCATCGACCAGCAAATCAAAACGAAGCGGATATTCCCGCTGAAATTGTTTGTACTGAACGACAACCATGTCTTGGCTTTGAATCGAATATCCTCGCAGCTGGAGTTCCCCGCCACGGCGTATCTGCCACATGGTCAAACACCATTCATAAATGGATTCCAGCAGGGCGCGGCCCTTTGTCCTTGTGAACTTCGATGGCCGAACCGATAACATCGTGAGTCAATCCGGACGCTTTTAAAACAAAGTATGCATGTAAATTCCCTCACTGAGAAAACAGAGAAACACAAAGAATCTCAGTTATCTCTGTTGCCTCATGTTCCAACAAGCAGCCAATACGCACTGTTTACCGTTGAAGTTCCGGAAGTCATTTTTGACCTGTTCCTAAGCTAAGGGGGGCTGGAAGCTAACGTATACGGCGGAAAAAGCTAGACAGGCTGAACCCTCGCGCAATCGGTGATACCAACAGTTTTTCTTTGAGCCAGTCACCGTTTGCTGCGCTTCCAAGCGCCGAAGAATGTCGCCGAAAAATACGCGCGTTTGTGAATCAAAAATTAAGCGGGGAATCCAGCACCATATAGATATTCTCAAAACTTCCTGCCCCCCGAAAAAAGTAAATGTCGTTGGCAAAGTGTGGCACCGAGATTGTCTTGGAACACGTCCAATCCATATATGGTATAATGGGCTCAATTGGAAGAAGGACGTCATGTCCAGTGGATTCGATCCCCATCTGAAATGGTTGGGCGTCAAGCCGAAACATCAGCCGCCGAACCACTATCGCTTACTTGGGATCGATCTATACAAAGATGACGCGCGATGGCCGGCATCCTTGACGATCCGGCTCGTCCTGTCCCGCGACCCGAATCAGCGGCTTACTCTTAAGAGCCCAATTTCATTCCCCAGCAAAAATCTTTTTGCCACAAATACGAATTCTCGTTACGTGGCAGGGTCGTTTTGCGATCATGTCCGTGGGTCTGCCAGATGCGCGGATAGCCAGAGGGAGAACTTACCATGATCGACGCTGATCTTGGATTGTCGCAGCAACAGCGCGCCCGGCTGGAACGAGTACTGCTCGATTTTGACGAGAATTGGACTGCCGATTCGCTGCCGGCAGTCCTGGCGACACTTGAGCAAGAATCTTCCGGTTTTCATCGCGCCGCTGTCTGCGAATTAATAAAAGTAGACTTGCACCGACATTGGTCGGTTGGCAACCAGCAAAAGATTGAGGCGTACGCCGATGTCATTCAACAGCTACAGCTGGATGATGTAATCCCCGAGCTGATTCTGGCGGAGTTTCTGGCGCGTCACGCTGTCGGTAAACAAGCTGGCGTCTCCAAAGAAATTCGCAACCGGTTTCCCAAGCATTACGATGCATTCAAAAAGTTGTTTGACGCGGAAAAGCTGCGACGAACTGGGCTGGTACAAGTTCAAGCGAGCGTCAGGACCGATTCGGAGCGAAGTTTTACCGATACCATGCCAGAGGGGGGCTCCAGTCAGCAGATGTTGCCGGAGACCTTTGGGAGATACAAAATCTTGCGCCAGCTCGGTGCTGGAGCGATGGGGGCAGTCTATCTTGCTCACGACACGCAATTGGACCGAAAGGTTGCGTTGAAGACTCCCAGCTTCGGTGGGGCGGCAACCGAGGAGTTGTTCGAGCGGTTCTACCGTGAAGCCCGGGCTGCGGCTAAATTGCGGCACCCCAATATCTGTCCTGTGCACGACGTCGGTGAAATCAACGGACGTCACTACATCACGATGGCCTACATCGAGGGTAAGCCGCTGTCGGACTATATCGGCGGCCCCAAGCCGCTGGAACAAAAAGCGGTCGCCAGCATCATACGCCGGTTGGCACTTGCACTTGAGGATGCTCACCAAGCCGGCATTGTTCATCGTGACCTCAAGCCATCCAACATCATGGTCGATCAAAAACGTCAGCCATTAGTAATGGATTTTGGGTTAGTGCTGCGCACCGATGAACTGCAATCGAGAATGACACAAAGCGGAATGCTGCTCGGTACTCCGGCTTATATGTCGCCGGAACAAGTCAAAGGCCAGCTTGACGAGGTCGGCCCCCGATCCGATATCTACAGTTTGGGGATCATGCTGTATGAGATGCTGACTAGCCGCTTACCATTCGAAGGTCCGGTCGGCTCCGTGATTGGTCAAATCCTGACGGAACCGCCCGCGCCACCGAGCCAATGGCGCGCGAATATCGATCCGCGTCTGGAGGCGATCTGCGTGAAGATGATTGCAAAAGACCAATCGGATCGGCATGCATCGATGAAGGAAGTCGCCGACGACCTGGCCGAGTTTATTAAAGGCAGCCAGCTGATTGTTGAAGGGACGAATTCGGTCGCTGAACCATTTGCGTCTATCCCTCTGCCGGAACCGGTTGCACTAGCGGATGGTCATCAGCTAACGGAGGCTGCCAAGCCGGCCGGCGCGCGTCGGCCATCATTTTGGAAAACGAATACTGGTCGCGGTGCGCTGATTGGCGCAGCGGGACTTGCGATCGCACTTCTGATTTTTTTCGCTGTTACGATTATCTTTCGCACTCCCTACGGCACGCTGACGATCACCGTTAATGATCCAAGTATCGACGTGGAAGTGGATGGAAAGCAGATCACCATCAACGATACGACCAAACTGATCAAAGGATCACATGAGTTGGCCTTGCGAGTTGGCGATCAACGATTGCCACTGGGGAGTCGAGTTCCATTCAAGATCCACGGCCAAGACGGGCTCTACCGATTGTCAGTCGAACTCGGAGAAACAACCCTAACAAGCAACCGCTTTTCAATCGACAGAGGATCCAACCCTGCGCTATCAATTACGCTTGCACCGACCGAGGTAATTGCCGCCGCAGATCCGAAAACTCCACCAGCCGAGGGCCCGATCGCGCCGGCCAAGGCGTTGACCGCATCCGTAAGCGGTGACGTGATCGTGTATGACAACGGTGCTGGAGGTGCCACAAGAGTTAATAACGTTTATCTAGCTGATAAAACCCGACGTGTGCGGCAAGTAGATGATGTCACATTTGGTTACACCATTACAGTTACGGGCGTGCAGTGGACTGGACGAAATGGCGGGGGCGCCAATCCTCCACCCGCCATCGACGACGACTTCACCGTTGCCTTTTATGCGGACGACGCCGGTGCACCAGGGGGCGGTGCACCGATTGCGTCATTCAACGTTGGAAACCAAGTTAATCGAGTTGATTCCGGTGTTTCCAGAGTTTTTGAATACTCGGCAGATATCAACTTCACGATGAACGCCGGGACGACCTATTGGGTTGCCATCTATGGTAACACCGTCGGTGAGAAGAAAGACTTCTGGTGGGGTGTTTTCCGCGACGCCGGAAATAGCTTTTACAGCTTAGATAACGGAAAAAGCTGGAATTCCAGTGTGGGCCAACTAGATTTTCGGCTTCGTGGTATTCCCGGGCAATCAAAAGAGAAGCCGGAGCAGCTTGCCGATTCCCCTCCGCTAGCCGAGGGCGCGATCGCACCGGCCAACATTGTTTATCTAGACGATTTGCAGGAGACCGAATTCAAGGTTGATTTTGGCACCCTCGGCAAACATGGATTGCTAGGTTATGACGGCCCTGCTGCCCCATGCATATTCCAAGGCAAAACGTTAAATCATTGTTTATCAGCGCATGTAACGTCGTATGTTACGTACGCGTTGGACAGTGATTTCGACCGATTCCGCTCGATGGCGGGCATACTTGAAGTTTCACCTCGTTATCCTAATCCAGGACCAGGATCACCGCTTATTTTCCAAGTATTTGGCGATGGTAAATTACTTTGGCAGTCCAGGCCCCTGCAGCGATTTGGCACCGGTCAGCAGTGTGACGTCAACATACAGGGCGTTGGTGAACTAACGCTACGGATATCCGCCTTTGGCAGTCAAGAGGCTGCTCACACGGCTTGGATCAGCCCTCGTCTCGTTGTCGCCCCGTCGATTCCCAGTGAGGCCGCTCAGAAGCGGGCAGAGGATCATGTCAAAGATCTTTTCAAGTCCGAATTTGCGGCGGCCACATCGCCGCCTTCTCAGCTCGTTCTGGCGAACAAACTACTTCAGCAGGGACGGAACACGGACAATGATCCGGTGCAAAGATACGTGCTGGTTCGTCTCGCAGCCCAGATGGCTACCAGCGCAGCCGATTGCGACACGACACTTGCGGCGATTGCTGAGTTGCGCGAGTTCTATGAAATCGACGCTGAGAAGTTGATTGTTGCGGCACTCACTGGTTCTGGCGAGGCGGACTCAAATTTGAATGACTTGCAAACCAACAAACATTTGGTTGAGGTCGCTTTGAATCTGGCGGAAGATGCGATCCATTCCGACAACTACAAGGCGGGCCAACAGTTTGTCGAAGTCGCTTCAGATGCAGCGCGCAAGACAGCTGACGCATCGCTGATAGAACAAGTTGACAAACAGAAAAGACTGATTGCGAAGATAGCTGCAGCGTACCCCAAGGCGAAAGCATCATTCGCTACATTGCTCAGCAACGCCGATGATCCCGATGCCAATCTACGCGCCGGTCACTTCTTATGCTTTGTCCAAGGTGATTGGATGCTTGGGCTACCACTGTTGGCAAGGTGCAGCGATCAGGTGCTGCGACGTCTTGCCGAAAAAGATGTGGCCGCATCATTTGACGCTAACGATTCGCGCATAGTCAACGTTAAGTCGCCGCGCGGACCCGCAACACCGGAAGAACAGATCGAGTTAGGAGACGCTTGGTGGGATATGGCCGAAACAGCGCCGGATGGCGAGAAAGATCTAATGCAACAACGTGCCGCCCACTGGTATCATCTCGCGTTGACCCAGCTGCCAATAGGTGTGGCGCGTACCAGGGCCGAGGAGCGATTAACTGCCCGAGGAAGCTCGCTACGCGATCTTGCCGTGATCGCACTCCACTCGGATCACCAAATTTACTGGCGTCACTCACGAGGCTATTTCGCGCGAGTCGACCGTGAAACATGTATCGAGCATGCCCCCGACGGTGCCCAGCATCAGTTCAAGGAGGTGGTCCGGACCTTGGATTACATTGAACTGGAAGCCGTTGGCGGCAAAACCCGCGTCCGGCTATATCCGGATCGATGTGACGTTTCATGGAGGCCATTCACGACCACCAAGACGTTCTACACGGGGCAGTGGACTCTTCAGAAGCCCGCGGAAAAACCAAGTCAAGTTGCCGATTCTGCTCCGCCAGCCGAGGGCGCGATCGCACCGGACGAGCCGTTAATCGTGTATGACAACGGTGCTGGAGGTGCCGCAGGAATTAATCGTGGTTACCTATCTGATGCCGACCGTCGTAACTGGGCAGCTGATGATGTTACACTTGATTCCACCATCACAGTTACGGGCGTGGAGTGGACTGATGCCTATGGCGGGGGCGTTAATTCTCCGCCCGCCACCGACGATTTCACCATTGCCTTTTATGTGGACAACACCGGTGCACCCAAGGGCGGTGTACCGATTGCGTCTTTCAACGTTGGAAACCAAGTTAATCGAGTTGATTCCGGCAGAGATTGGGACAAATCCAAAGTTTTTGAATACTCGGCAGATATCAACTTCACGATGAAGGCCGGGACTACCTATTGGATTGCCATCTATGGTAACTCCGTAGGTAAGAATGACGATTTCTGGTGGGGCGTTCGCCACGGCGGGAATAGCTATGTTAGCACGGATTTTGGAAAAAGCTGGAAATCCAGTGTGGGCCAACTAGATTTTCGGCTTCGCGGGGTTCCCGAGCAATCAAAGGAGAAGCCAGAGAAGCTTGCCGA
>CAJHZH010000126.1_pt1 | contig 12397 bp, 9 predicted proteins | sample 9198951 | NCBI WGS metagenome assembly CAJHZH01 (sample SAMEA7708381, study PRJEB35096) | sediment metagenome | biome: marine neritic benthic zone biome [ENVO:01000025]; feature: sediment [ENVO:00002007]; material: shallow marine sediment [ENVO:03000034] sea grass bed [ENVO_01000059] ...
GTTTTGGCGCGAATCAGGCAATTGATCCATACTGCCTCTTTCTATTTCTCTTGTATCCGTTACCTGGCAAACTCTTGCATAAATTAGGTGAATTCCCTGCGTCAACCTAAACAGCTTTTGAGTGGCCGTCTCGCAACATAGGTTGCTTGTGAAAACCAAAATTACGGACTCAAAATAACGGATAATGGACCCGTGACTTTGAATCAGCCATAATGCAACACCGATACTTTGATCTCATGAATGTCTTGCTCCCATTTTAAGTATTCAAGCGAGAGGAACAAATGATCTTTTTCCCGAGTTTTGTGAATTTTTCCACTATGTTTGCTGTCGTTATTGGCTTAGCGATGTGCGTTTCAGCTCAGGATGATACGAAACAAACGGAACCAAAAAAGGTGCATTCAATATTGAAAACCAAAATGCGAACCTCGACATCCGGTCAAATGAGTGTGATTGAACAGTCATACGGAAAGACTTTTGACGGAAAGGAAATCTCCGAGTTCGTCTGCAAAAACTCCAGCGGAAGTACCATGCGTTTGATTACGTATGGCGCGACGATGACCGCACTGGAATTGCCTGACCGATCCGGCAAACGCTCAAATATTATCTTAACCTGTCCAAATATCGAAGCTTACCAGAAGTGTCAGTCCTATTTTGGTTCGTCCGTAGGTCGGTTTTGCAATCGGATTGCCGGGGGAAAATTCTCGCTGAACGGCCAGGCATTCAAACTGGCGGTTAACAATGGTCCGAATCACTTACACGGTGGTGTTAAAGGATTCGACAAAGTTGTGTGGGAAGCAGAACCGGTACTCACGGAAAGCTCAGCGGGTGCCAAATTTAAATACATTTCGCCCGATGGGGACGAAGGCTATCCGGGGCAACTAACTGTGACCGTGCAGTACATGTTGTCGAACGAAAACGAAATGTCGGTTGAGTTTCGGGCAACGACCGACAAACCGACACCAGTTAACTTGACCAATCACAACTACTGGAATCTGGCTGGACACAAATCAGGAACAATACTTGACCATCGGCTAAAGGTCGAAGCGGACAAATTCTTGGAAGCCGACGAAACGCTGATCCCGACCGGCAACCTGTTAGATGTCGTCGGTACGCCGCTGGATTTTCTTACCGCCAGAAAAATGGGTGAACGATTTCAGGACCTAACGGCGGATCCGAAAGGTTACGACCATTGCTTTTCCATCCGCGAATTCGACGGGTCACTGCGATTGGCCGCCACGGTTACCGATCCGGCGTCGGGGCGCATTATGGAGATTCATACCACGCAACCCGGTTTACAATTTTATACCGGCAATTTCTTGGATGGATCCGAAGGCAGTGGAGGGTACAAGCAATACTCGGCGTTTTGCCTGGAAACACAGCACTATCCTGATTCGCCGAACCATGCGAACTTTCCGTCCTCGACGCTAAATCCAGGTGACGAATACGTTCAAAAAACAGTCCACCGATTCACAATTCAAAAATAATTTCCACACAACTGAATTCAATGGCGAGCCGCCGGAGTTAGGCGAAATTGCATCAAAAATGAGGTAAATCTTTAGATTGTTCGCGAGACGCATCGAATATTAGCGTAATGAGTACTCAGTACAATTCTCTGCTATCGTTTGTCACATACCTTGGGCAGGTAACAGGTTGAATCGTCTGATGCAAACGTCCGGTTATCTGGCGGGTGATTTGGTAGTGGACGAGGTTACGAGTCCTTCCCCGTTTACCGTACAAAATAGGACTCGTAGCCTCGTCCACTACGCAGAAAAGTAACTTTGAAATGCCTTCTAGTCATTACAGGTCCGACAAACTACTAGTCAACCGGTAAATGGAAATCGGCTTGGTTCGTGCCTCCATTTGGGACATTGAAAATTAGTCTTGTGGCCCCGTTAAACCGGTCCGCCACCTTTTCCTCCTTGATGACGACTGGTCGTTTCAGCTGGCTGGGTTCGCCCTCCTGTTTGGGAGTGGCGGCACCGGATTCTTTATCATCGTCGGAGTCATCGTCAATTTCGGACTGCTCTGGTTCTTTGACCTGCGGCGTCATTTGTTTGGTGCTGATTAACACCCAATGTCGACCGGCAGCGGCGCCCTTTTGGTCAGTCGTTTTGGTGTCGACGGATTCTAACAACAGTTCATACCGGCCTTGCTCGTCCGTTCGCGCGAAACTGGACGGCAAATACTTGCCGTTTTCACCTCGCAATCGAAAAGGCACAAATAAGATCTTGGCATTGGCAAGTGGCTTGCCCCCGAGCAAAACCTGTCCGGATACGCGGGCGACATTTAATTTCTCGTTGTCGCGTTGTTGACACCCACTGGCGACAAGCGTCAACGCACCAAACAAAATCAACAAACACCTGCCAATTTGGGATTGGCAAAACGCAAAGAGGCTGCCGGCGCGACTTGAATGGTGATTTAGCACGATCTTCCACCGTCCGATGATACTGCCGACTTGGCTTTAAGCGGCGGCAAAGCCTCTTCCAGGACACCCTTAGCTTTAGGCCAAACGATAATGGCCTCCATAATCATCCATGTCTCTAACGCGATCGTAACGATCGCGATGAAGACCAATATCACCATACCTTGTTGCCACCAATTTCCGACTTGTACAAGCATTGCCCAAGCGGGCATGACCAACATAAAGACCGCTGGAATGGCCGCAAACCAAATCGGTTTGTCGCGTCGCCAAAGCCAAAAACAGATTACCAGAAATGCCAGCCCTCCTAGCAGCTGGTTGGTCGCTCCAAACATCGGCCACAAGTTCAATGCACCCTTGCCCATGGAGCTCCACGACCATGCCTCGCCAGCCGCAGGAATCGCCGCTAGTGCAAATGCGGAAACGACCGCGATAAACGTGGCGAAATACGGATTAGTGAATGGTTGAGCTCCTAATTTTGCAGCAGGTATCGAAGTTTCGACGGCCCGCCCAAGTTCTTGAATCACATATCGCTGTAATCGAGTCGCCGTGTCCAGAGTCGTCGCTGCAAATGACGCAACAAATACACCCATAATCGCCAACGCCATCGTTTGATTGATTCCAATTGCTGTCAGAAAATTTGCGGCGCCGGCGACGAAAGCTCCGATTTTTATGGCAAGCCCGTTGGCCGCATTCCAATCCGCGTAAATTTGCGACCACAGCGCCGAGCCAGTCATCTCGGGGTACTTGGCCCATCCCATTCCAATTCCAGCGCCGACCGCCAGGATAACGATCACCGCAAGGAACCCTTCGGTCAACATCGAACCGTAGGCGACGAAATGTGCATCGGTTTCGCATTTCAGCTGTTTACTGGTTGTGCCGCTGCTGACCAGGCAGTGAAAACCGCTGATCGCCCCGCAAGCGATGGTAATAAACAGCACGGGGAATATTGGCGGCGCGTTAAGTGGGCTCCATTCGACCGCCGGAGCTACCATCTCGACCGGTTTGCCGCCAACGCCGATCAGACCGGCCACGATCAACCCCAACATGACCAGTCCAAGACTCGTTATTAATTGCAAGCTGTTGATGTAATCACGCGGTTGCAGCAGAATCCAAACCGGCAACACGCTGGCAACATAACAATAACCCAACAGCACCGCTGTCCACACCCACAACGGCCACCCGCTAAGGTGCTCGTTGAGCCCGCGAACGCTCTCACCGACAAAACCGCCCGAACCCTCGACACCCGGGCACCCCGCACCCAGCCAAACGGTCAGGTACATGGTTCCCAATGCTAGTAATGACGGCACGAACAGGTTGGCACCTTTGCGATGAAGCCAAAGGCCAATCAACACGGCAATCGGGATTTGTAGGAACACCGGCAGGATACTGGCGGGAAATAATTTGAAGACCGAGGCGATGACCAGTCCAAAAATGGCGAGAACGATCCACAGCGCGAAAAGAAGTATGGTAAGAAAAAGAAATCGAACGCGAGGATGAATCAGACGGCCGGCGATGTCACCGATGGTCTGGCCACGATTGCGCAAGCTGACGACGAGTGCCCCAAAATCATGAACCGCACCTATTAATACGGAACCAAATAAGACCCATAACAAGGCCGGCACCCAACCCCACATGATGGCAATGGCCGGGCCGACAATCGGACCAGTTCCCGCAATGCTCGTAAAGTGATGGCCAAAGACAATCGACTTACTTGTGGGCACGAAATCGCGATTGTCGTTCATCTCGACGCTGGGAACCGTAGCATCGGGGTCCAAATTGAATATCTTTCGCGAAAGCCATCGACCGTACGTGTTATAGGCCAAAATAAAGCCAAAAAAGGCTAGAACGGCGATAACCAAAATTGTCATGCGGATCTCTGTAATGCGTGAAGTCTGTTGGTGACTATTCTACCGTCAACTGTTCATAGCGACCAATACATCCTCTGCGCAGGCCAACCTGTTGGCTCTATAATTCCGGTTTGCATTTTTTCATTGTCTAAGAGGAAATAAAAGTGACAGAGAACGTTGTCATTATTGGAAGCGGGCCCGCAGGGTGGTCGGCCGCAATTTACGCGGCTCGAGCAAGTCTTAATCCACTCGTGTTTGAAGGCACCGTAACGCCGGATATGATCCCTCTCGGCCAACTGGCCTTTACAACGGAGGTTGAAAACTACCCGGGATTTCCATTTGGCAATGTTCGAGTCTTTGTCGAATCGGCGGTCGACACAGACCGGCACTATAATTTGCCACCTGCACCCGACCACATGCGAGATGGCCAGCTGCATTATGCCGTGCAAGGTGTTGAATTGATGGAGTTGATGAAGCAGCAAGCCTTGAATTTTGACACGCGGGTAATCGGTGACGACATCGTCGATGTAGATCTTGATAGTAGACCCATGAAAGTGATTCCTGCCAGTGGCGATGTTGTTGAAACGCACACGATCATTGTTGCTACGGGGGCGCGTGCCAATTACCTGGGGTTGCCATCTGAGGAGAAATACAAAAACAAAGGCGTGAGCGCTTGTGCCGTATGCGACGGCGCGCTTCCAATCTATCGGCGTAAACCGCTGGCAGTCGTCGGTGGAGGTGACTCAGCGGTTGAAGAAGCGACCTATTTGGCCAATCTTAAGGATGCGGAAACAATCTACATGATCCACCGCCGCGACGAACTGCGCGCTTCCAAGATCATGCAACAGCGTGCGCTAGACCACCCCAAAATTGAATTAGTCTGGAATAACGTCGTCGAAGAAGTCCTAGGTGATGGGTCGATTGTTACCGGCGTGCGGTTGAAAAATACCGTCGACTATTCGACCAGTGAACTGGCGGTCGGCGGCATGTTTGTGGCAATCGGGCATACTCCAAACACGGCTTTCCTGAATGGCAAACTTGAGATGAACGAAAAAGGTTACATCAAGTGGACGGAGATGTTCCGCACAAATACCAGCAAGGAAGGCGTTTTCGCAGCCGGGGACGTTGCCGACGATTACTATCGCCAGGCGGTCACTAGCGCCGGAACCGGCTGTATGGCAGCGCTGGATGTCGAACGGTATTTGGCCACAATTGATCACGCTGTGACAAGCTAAAGGGCGCGCCCGCGCGATGGCATCGAAAATACAATCTGATCGAGAATTGCTGTTGGCCACCTCCGAGCGGGGTGCGATGGGCAAGCTCGGTGCATTCTTTAAACTATCCGGCCCGGGTTGGCTGCAGAGCGCCATTACGCTGGGAGGCGGTTCGCTGGGCAGTGCGCTATATCTTGGTGTGCTGGGCGGCAACAGCATGCTTTGGTTGTTGCTGGTCGCCATTATTATCGGCGTGATCATGCTTTCGGCGATCAGCTACGTCACCTTGTCGACTGGCAAACGTCCGTATCAAGCGATTAACGAGTACGTTAACCCGGTACTGGGAGTCGGCTGGATCACGGCCACTATCTTGGCCAACATGATTTTCATCCTGCCGCAATTCAGCCTTTGCTTTGATGCGCTTGATAACAACTTGCTGGTGGGTTGGGTCGACAGTTCGCAGCAGTCCAAAATTATCGTATCTTCCGTCATCGGCCTGGTCACGTTTGGGATTGTCGTGATGAGCTTCAATCCTGGGTTCGTATCGAGATTATTTGACCTTGTGCTCAAGTTGATTGTCGGCTTGATTGTCGTTTGTTTTGTTGTCGCGATTGTTTATCTAACGCAGCAGAACAAGATCGACTGGCCGGCCGTTGGCCTTGGGTTCCTCCCAAACTTATTGCAGTGGAACAATCCGGCGCCCGATATTGCACAGTTGATTTCTGGACTATCGGACGAGTGGCAAACGTTTTGGCGTGGCGAGATTCTTAGCAAGCAACGAAGTGTAATGATCAGCACGACCGCGACGGTGGTGGGCATCAACATGACGTTCTTGTTGCCTTACTCGATGATTGCACGAGGGTGGGACAAACCGTTTCGAGGTTTGGCGCGATTTGACTTGGTTACCGGATTGGGCATTCCGTTCCTGATCGTCACCAGCTGTATCGTCATGGCATCCGCCTACTCGTTTCACGCTAAGGCGGATGAAAAAATGCTCAGCAGCGATCCGGCCGAGATCGAGCAAAGCAAGATGTTTGCCGGCGCGTTGGACGTTTTGGAAAAGCGAATCAAGCAAGAGCAAGGCGATACCGCCTTTGCAAACATTGATACTTTGCCAGCGGATACCGACGAAGAAAAACAATTTAAAGCTGGACAGCGAAAATCGACAATCGCTCAGATGGTTGTCTCGATGCCCATTGAGGAACGAAAGCTTGCCGCAACGCTTGTCAAACCTAACACGGGGCAGTTGGCACAGTCGTTGTCGCCCCTGCTCGGTGACAGAAACGCAAACGTTGTATTTGGCCTCGGTGCGTTTGCCATGGGCTTTTCCACCATCATCATTCTGATGTTAATCAACGGTTACGCGTTTGCCGAAATCGCCGGCCACTATGACAATCGGCTGGTACGAACGATTGGTGCGCTGGCCGCCGGTGTCATGGGTTTTTGTTGGGTCTGGATCTGGACAGGTAAATCAGCGACCTGGCTGATAATTGTTGCATCAACGTTCGCCGCGATTTTATTGCCTATCGCGTATTTGTCGTTCTTTCTACTAATGAACAATCGACAGTTGCTAGGGGACGAGAAACCAACCGGAATACGCATGTCAGTTTGGAATGTGTTGATGATCGTTGGCGTCGCCGGAGCGTTAACGCAGGCCATATTTGCGACTAGTTTGCAAATTGAAAAACCGGGAACGGGAAGTTTTGTTGTCGGCGGCGTTGCAACGTTCTTGCTACTTGCTTTGATCGGATTTTCCGCTCGATTTCGACGAGGCACGACTGGGGCTAATCGTGGATAACGAACTGAAACAAGCGCTGGATTTCGCGCGAGACGGCAAGTGGGACGATGCCCACGAGATCGTACAACAGCGATCGGACGCCGGCGCATGCTGGATTCACGCCTATTTACATCGCGTTGAAGGTGACAGCGGTAATGCTCGGTATTGGTACCATCGCGCCGGCAAACCGTTTCCCAATTACGGTCTGGACGACGAACTCAAAGAGCTAACCGGTGAGTTTTCGACGTAGCATTCGAACTTCCGCTGCATGTGAACTTTTCGTCACGTCTCCGGCTCCTATAAGATTGGCCTCAGGGCGAGAACGAGAACGGTTCCCCCCTTTTACAAAGGGGGGTTAGGGGGGTTCAATAAGGCGGACACGTTTACTTTCTACGATACGCTTTTTTTCACAGGCTTGTAACGTACCGCAAAATTCAAAAGGACGCAGTGATTTATGCCCACCACGGAAACCCAATTCAAGAAGACCTCAGTAAAAGCAACCCGCGATCCCGCGTCTATTGGCAAACATGTCAAACTGATGGGCTGGGTACGAACACGCCGCGATGCGAAAGCCGGCTCCTTTTGTTTTATTGAGGTCAACGACGGGTCCTCGATGAGCAATATTCAAATCATCGCCGATAAAGAACTCGATAATTTCGAGACGGTAATCAAAAAATTGACCGCAGGTTGCAGTATTTCCGTTTGTGGCGAAATCAAGGAGTCGGGCGGACGCGGGCAAGCAACAGAAATCGTGGCGAATTCGGTTGAGCTAGTGGGAGATGTCGATGCCGAAGCCTATCCGCTGCAGAAAAAGCGGCATTCGTTGGAAAAGCTACGGGAATGGGCTCACTTGCGCCCCCGCACGAACACGATTGGTTCGGTCGCTCGGGTGCGAAACTGCATCTGCAACTCCATTCACCAGTTCTTTCAGGAAGAGGACTTCCTTTACGTACATACGCCGATCATTACGACGAGTGATTGTGAAGGTGCCGGCGAAATGTTCCAAGTCACGACGTTGGACATGGAAGCACTTGGCAAAATGCAAGTCGACAAAGTCAACTACGGGTTTGATTTTTTCGATCGTCCCGCTTACTTGACCGTCAGCGGACAGCTTGAGGCGGAAGCGTATGCGTGCGCCATGGGCAAGGTCTACACATTCGCGCCAACCTTCCGTGCGGAGAACTCCAACACCTCACGTCATCTCGCCGAATTCTGGATGGTCGAGCCTGAAATGGCGTTCTACGACCTTTCAGACAACATGGATTTGGCAGAACAGTTTTTGAAGCGGATATTCTCCGACGCGCTGCAGCAATGCGCCGACGATATGAAATTCCTTTCCGATCGGCCTTGGGACAAAGAATCAAAAGAGGAGCCAATCGGACAAGTACTTGAGCGCGTCGTCCAAAGTGAATTCCGTCGCTTGCCTTATACCGAAGCGATTGAGATTTTGGCCAGTAGCGGCGCAAAGTTTGATTATCAGCCGCAGTGGGGCACCGATCTGCAATCGGAACACGAGCGATACCTCACCGAGAAACATTTCGAATCACCGGTAATCCTTTATGATTATCCGCGACGCATTAAACCGTTTTACATGTTTTGCAACGACGACGAAAAAACGGTCCGTGGAATGGACGTGCTGGTTCCGCAAATTGGGGAAATCATAGGCGGCAGCCAGCGCGAGCATCGGTTAGACATGCTGCTGACACAAATGAAACAGCACGACATGAGCGAAGAAGATTATTGGTGGTACATCGACCTCCGCCGGTTCGGAACCGTACCGCACTCGGGTTTCGGTTTGGGATTGGAACGCGTTGTGCAATTTGTCACCGGCATGTCCAACATCCGCGACGTGATCCCGTTTCCACGCACTCCCGGTAACGCCGAGTTCTAGGGGGTCGGGAGTCTTTTCAGTTTTCGTCCACGTCGTTTTAGGGATTTGTGTCGGTGTCGATTCCCAACGAAATCAACAGCGGCGATGAAAAGACTCCCGACCCCTTTATTCCGTTTGTCGTTAGGTCCCGCTACCTTCGTAGGCGTGTTGCGTCAGAACGAAATAGAGCATTGAATGTCGGCTGCCCAATTCGATTCGCGTGGCATATTTGTCGCGACTGCCGACACAGATAAATTCGGTCTGCTGCTGCAGCTTTTCGACAATGGCTCCGACTTCGGGACACAGATCGGGAGCGTGTTTGCCCGATGAAGATTCAATCACGCCCTCTGCCCGAGTGTCGTGTAACCACACATCTTTGTTTTGGTCTACGAACACCACTTGTTGCGCCGTTCGAACTCGTTTTTGCAACTCGCGGTCGACGATTTTTTGCAACTCGCATTCAATCCAAACATATCCAAATACCTCTTCGGTCTGGTCGTCGAAAACCGGGACGCCAACCCTCATGTTTCGATCCGGACCATCGTGGCCAGCCGTCAGTCCATCGACCTCGTTGACTAACGAAACAAAAACTTCATCCGGTTTTTGTTTGATTACGTTGCTATCGAAATCAGAAAGTTTTCCCGAAGACAGCCGGCTGAGCGGTACCGAGCGGACGATACCCTGATCCGTACTATGGCGTTCGACTCGGACAATTTCCGAAACCGTGTCATCCAACACACGACAATATCCTACGCCGGAATAATCTCGATTGGCGCGCAGCAGCCCCGCGTAAATCACGGCAAGACGGTCACGCCATGTATTCGTCTCTTCATCCCGCTCGTGTGAACTGAGCTTAATGATCTCTTGAATTGGCGGCAAACTTGCCATGAAGCGTGCGTTGGTACTTAGATCGTTGACCGTGGACTGAAGTTTGGCTCGAATTTCTCGACCTTCCATCCGCATATCGTCGTATTTCTGTTGTTTTTCGGTTTGCCCGGCCATCCATCGCTCAACCTCTTCCGCCAACTCTTCTACCGACGAGTATCTCGCGAATCGGTTTCTTGACATCGCCCGCACACAAATCGCCTCGAGGTCTGCAGGAATGCCCGCGAGCAATTCCCTAGGTGCCAATGCCTCATTTTCTGCAATCGATTTGATAATTTGGTCGACGCCGCCGGAACTTGACGACTTTCCATGACTCGTGTCGTGCGGCGCATAACCGGTCAGGATCGCAAACAAAATTGCACCCAACCCATAGATGTCCGTTTTTTCGTCTATATTGTCGAGATCACCCGCCGCTTGTTCGGGAGCCATATACAACGGAGTACCAACAATCTCCCCATCCAACGTTTTGGCCAGGTCCGCGTCTTCGTCTGCGATGGGCAAGTCAAATCGGGATACCAGTTCCCCGTGTTCCATTAATTTGGCCAAACCCCAGTCAAGAACAATCACTTGGCCGAAATTATCGAGTGCCACATTTTCAGGTTTTAGATCTCGATGAATCACTCCACGCGAATGCGCATAGGCGATCGCCTGGCACACGTCGATGAATGCGCTCAGCAATCGCCGCAGGTCGAGGTTGACGTCGAGCCCCGCTTTTCGTTTTTCGTGATACTCGTTGACAGCGTCCGACAACGTCCGTTTGCCCACAAATCGCATCGCGTAAAACGGTTGGCCAGTTTTCGGGTCGCTGCCAAACTGATATAGCGGAACGACATTCGGATGTTCGAGTAATCCCGTGATTTCCGCTTCCCGGCGAAACCGCAATGAAGCCTTTTCGGATTCCGCAACGTCGGTACTCATTTCCTTGATCGCAACGGTTCGCTTGAGCTTTTCGTCTCGCGCGAGCCAAACTGAACCGAGCCCTCCTTCGTTTAGTTTTCTAATTAGCTTGAAACGCGAAACGACATGTCGCGAATCAGACGTACCCGATTCTTGCCGCGTTCGAGCACTCTCGGATAACTGTTGAATTCGACGCAGCGAATCCGACGCTTGGATTTTCGATTGCCGCCCACTAATCTGGGTATCATCCGGCAGGCGACGCGAATCCGATTGGTCGGCTTCGCGCTGCAACGCCACAAGCTGATTGCCATTAATAGCGCCTTTTTGTACAAGAAAGTCACCAAGCGATCCGCTCGCAGTGGGTTGCCACTGGTCAATCAGACGGGCCAATTGATCTTCATCGATAACGCCTCGTTCCAACATCAGCATTGCGAGAGTCGTATCTTGATTGGCGTCGCCAGTTTTTTTTGATGGAAGAATGCGTTGAGAGGCCTCTCGAATAGAGTCCCTCATTTTCTGTTTCGCGTCCTGCGACAACCCAGGACCAATACTCTCGTCACCATCGTGGGACAGTACGGCAATGTCGGCCAATGAGCTTTGAATCAGTCGTGAAATCCTCGCAAAGGCTCGCGATTTTTGATTTTCCGACAAGTGCTCATTGACCATTTCGGTTTCCTGTTCGGACAACTCGGTTCGGATCGACTTGGAAATCAACTCTGATACTTCTTGGTCATTCAACATGGCTTGCCACCTCTTCATCGCTAAACCAACGCGGACCAACACATTTGGCCAACCCGAGGCGGGCGCGATGCAATCGAACCCACAGATTTGACGGTGTGATATCCAATTCCTGACAAATCTGGTCGGAATCCATATCTTCCATAACGCTCAACACGAAGACATCGGCCTGGCCCTGCGGCAGATGGGTCAGGCAATCGCGGACGACTTCCCACAACTCGCGCGATTCGGCCGCGCGTTCGCCGTCGGATTGAGGCAACGCATCTTTCCGCCATTTCCCATTTTCATCGAACAATTGTGCCGACGGGTCCGGGTCATCATAGGGGCTTGCCTGGCTGTGCTTGGCACGTCGACGAACGTAGTCAATTATTTTCCGTTTTAGAATTCCGAGCAGCCAGCCCCTCTGCGAACCCGTTCCCGCGTATTGATCCACGTTGCGGATACCTGCGAGAAATGTTTCCTGCACAACTTCTTCAGCTGCGCTAACTTCGCGCAATCGCGAGTTTGCATAACGGAACAGGTAGTCACCGTACTGATCAACCCAAAGATCCGGGTCGACCACTTGGTCGTCGATCATCAATAATCCCCGTCATTGGATCGAAATGAACGATATCTGATTTGTCAAAGTTTTATCATCTCCAACCGCAAGTCTACCTTTCAACCGCCTGGCTCTCCAGTCGAGTTGATTTCTACTGGAAAAAGAACCTTCGAATTTTGGCGTAAGGAACTCCATATTCTAACGACGCA
>CAJHZH010000694.1_pt1 | contig 12360 bp, 10 predicted proteins | sample 9198951 | NCBI WGS metagenome assembly CAJHZH01 (sample SAMEA7708381, study PRJEB35096) | sediment metagenome | biome: marine neritic benthic zone biome [ENVO:01000025]; feature: sediment [ENVO:00002007]; material: shallow marine sediment [ENVO:03000034] sea grass bed [ENVO_01000059] ...
ACTTCAATGAGGCCGGGCGGCGGTTGTATGACCGGGTGGGGGAACTTAGCCCGTTTATTGTGTACAGCCGACCGGCTACGACCCGGAAAACCGAAGTCGTCTCGTAAGCGGATTCCGCAATCATTCGAGTCCGATTGGCAAAGTCGAGAAATTTGTCGCGAACGGCAAACAACTTCCTTTGAATCAATGATCTTTGCTTGGCGGGCAAAGCATCGATCTGAGTTTTCCATTCGTTTCGCAGTATCCCGTCTTCACTTAACAGGATCTCGATTTCTCGATCCAGTTGTACCAGCACCGCTTTCGGTAGTGAATCTGCCAATCGCCAAGTCACAAATGTGACTGCGGCCGCTTGCGACCAATGTGGCAATGCGCGCTGAACAACATCGTACTCCGTCTCTTGATCAAAGAAACGGATGTCCTCCCGCTTCACATCGGCTCCTAACGCAAGTTAATGTAGGTCAGTCTCTCCGAGACTGACACAGTGTAACATGACCGGAGGGTCCAAGGATGGCGCGTTGTCCGAGTCTCGGAGAGACTCGGCTACATTGATTTTCGTCGCCTCGCCGTTTCCGAAGGCGATTCGCCGAATGGCGCTTACCATCAAAAGACGTGGTTACGGGACCAGTTGATCCGACAAAAAGTCAATTTCGTGGTAACAGGTCTCATTGAGCAAGAAGCGTTTGCCGGTAAAGTAGATCTATGATTTGGCTTATCATTTTGATCGTCGTCGTGGTGATCGTGGCGATCGCCTGGTCCCATATCGCCGCACTTAAACGCCGTGATGCGATGGCAGCGGTGGCTAACACGCTGGGATTGCTGTTTGACGAGTCCAAAGACTACTCGTACGACGAGCAGTACCACTTTCTCAGCAAGCTTTGCCAAGGTTCGAGAAGGTACGCCTTCAATATCCTTTCGGGTTACTATTGCGGGCGGCCCGTTAGCGCGTTTGACTACCACTATGAAACCTATTCTACGGACTCCAAGGGCAACCGCAGCACGCATCACCATTACTTTTCGTTTTTTATTCTGCATATGGACATTGCATTTCCAGAACTGCTGATCTCGCACGAAGGATGGACATCCAAGTTCGCTCAGTTTTTTGGCTACGACGACATCGATTTTGAGTCGGCGGAGTTTTCGAGAAAGTTTTGTGTGCGCTCGCCCGACAAAAAGTTTGCCTACGACATCGTTCACCCGCAAATGATGGAGTATCTGTTGGCCAATCCCGACTTAAATATCGAGATGGAACGCCATTGCATCACACTGTTTTTTGGAACCAGGCTTGCACCGGAACATATCGAACCGAATCTCAATCGGTTATTGAAGATTTACGATTTAATCCCGGATTACGTCATGAATCGGTAGCGCAACCCCTTGCCGAATACGCGTTCATTTGCGTCATGAACCGACTTGCCTTTGATAGTTTTCGCGATGTTGGTGAAATTGAAGGGAACGATTTCGACCGCGCGGCCGGAGAGATGTTGGTATTGGCAGGGTGCGCAGCAAAAACGCTGCCCGTTTTTGAGCAGCGTGCGGTGGTTATTTGTCTGGAATTCGGCTAATTGGTTTCTGCGGGTACGATATTCACGCGGCGACCTTTTCGATCGAACATGACATGTCCATCAGTTAGCGCGAACAGAGTATAATCCTTGCCCTGGCCGACGTTTTTGCCTGCGTGAAAGCGATTACCGACTTGTCGCACCAGGATGTTGCCGGCGCGCACTGGCTGGCCGCCAAATCGTTTCACTCCGCGACGTTGAGCGTTTGAATCCCGGCCGTTTCGGCTGGAGCCTTGACCTTTTTTGTGGGCCATTTCCGAATCCTCACAATAAGCAAACGCCCGATCGTAAAATTCAATCAGGCGTTTGGCGTAATTCTATTTGCCAACTACGCAAATTTACTGGTAGACCCAGAAATTATCAAGCCGTTTTAGGAAACGGATCCCGCCGTCGATGCTTTTTTCCCAAAATACGGGTTGCAACCGCAAGTTGAAAACTCGGTTTTCACCTTCGTAGGTATCGGTGATTGTCCACTGTTTTCCAGCGATTCGCTGAGCCAACTGTGCGTCGCCGCCGAGGGGATAGCCGGCATTTGCAAAATTCTGCTGGATCGATTGTGGAATCTCGCCCGTGTCCAGCTCGGCTGCGACTGTCGACTCAAAGTCTCTCATTTGAATTCCGGCATCCGCTTCAAACAGCAGCCGTTTGCGACGCGTTTTGGTGTTTAGCTTTTCCGCTCGAATCACTGGTCCCGGCAATTGGTATCGGCGAGTAATCGCAACTTGTTTATCAGGATCATCAACCAGTGGGATACCGTAGTCCACAACGTCCTCTGACTGCTCAAGTCCATCCCCCGGCCGCCAAAAGTTCAGCTGCAATGTCTTGAACTTGAAATCGAGCTCGCCGCCAGGAGTTTTGACGATACGATAGGCGTTGGTAAGACCCTTTACCTGAACCGAAACATAGTCAATTTCTGGATCGACGTTAAACCAGACCGCCACGCCCCATTTCCCCCCTTGGTCGGTATCGGCGGGAACTTTTTCAAGCACTCCCTGGGCCATTTGGATCGTGTCAAGTAACTCTTGATCCGGGTCTTCCTCTTGCTGAATTAACTTGACAATCTGGGGTGCGACCCGGCTGCTATAGCTGACTTTTTTGTACTGGCCGGTTTCCGAGTCTTCCACCCATCCTTGCAATACAAAACGTCCAAAAAATCGATTGCTCAAAGTCAAAGGATCCAGCTCAGTTGGACTAAGTTCGATCTCTTTATCCACATGCCCGAATTTTGGATCTTCGACATCCTTGTGACTTACGGACTGGCCGGTGTTACGAATTCGATAAACCATGTACCAGATATTTTTTTTGCGTGCTTCGCCCGATTTGTTCCGTGCGACGATTTCCAGTTGTCGGAGGCCCAGGAAAGAGAACTCGAATTGCCAGACGTCTCGAAAGAAAACTACGTTCCGAGTTTGACCATAAAGAGTCGCAGTCTTGGGTGGAAAATTGGGCGTATACTCCTCGGCCTTGACACCCTCCAATGGCATCGGCAACGAATGCACATCGCGCAAGTCAATTGAAGGTTTGATCACGTTCAAAACGCCGGGCGCAAGTTTACGTTGCGCGGACAAATTGCCTGCGCCGATTAAGCAGATACAGCAGCAAACGAATCCCAATCGCAGGTTGAGCACGTGCGTATTCCTTATCAACAAGAGTATTTCGGCGTTTAACTCTAGGCTTTAAGTATAGTTGCCGCAAAATCCACCAGTCAAGAATTCGCGGAAATACGCCTGGATCCGCTGCCGAAAACAGGTGGCCATTTGGTGCCGATGGGATTATGACGATTTTGTGTTGTTTTCTGGTTGATCAGATCCGAAATGGTTTGTGTTTCGTTGTGGAAGTCGGGAAGTTGAAAACCCATTCATCTTCGTCCTAGTCCTCGCCGTGATCCTCGTCGAACTCCGAGGAAGAGCACAGTAAAAGGGAAGCGACTTAGATTTTTTGGCCCCACACACAGAGCAACTGCTGAGTGCAGTTCACGCGACTTCGGAAAACTACTGCGCACGTTATGCGGAATTTCGATTAGGATTACGATAAGAATCAGGATTAGGAATTCGCCAAGGGTAGGGTCTTACTCTCCACGTGGATCAATCGAGTTTTTTGGGGCGGGGGACTTTGGCACTTCGCCGCCCACCGCGGCCGTGGCGACCACGCTTGTTGTTAGTTGGTTTCGATTTGACGGCTGTCATCGGCTCGCCAATTGAGTCCTGCATTTGGGTTATTCGGTCGCGTAGCGTTGCCGCTCTTTCAAATTCGAGGTCTTCGGCTGCTTGGATCATTTCCCGCTGAAGCTCGGCAATGTATTCTTCGGTGATGTAGATCGTTTCGTCGGCCACGCCGGCGGCTTCTTGCACTTTTTTGTGGGCTTCTCGATCGGCCTCAATGCCGGCGCGAATGTTCTTTTGAATCGTTTGAGGCGTGATATCGTGCTGGGTGTTGTAATCTTGCTGTAGTTTTCGGCGGCGATGCGTTTCGTCAATGGCCAACCGCATCGCCTCGGTAACCTTATCGGCATACAAGATGACTTTGGCATTTACATTTCGCGCGCTACGTCCAATGGTCTGAATCAAAGAGGTTTCGCTTCGCAGAAATCCTTCTTTGTCGGCGTCGAGAACAGCCACCAGCGAAACCTCGGGCAAATCCAAGCCTTCGCGGAGCAGATTGACACCTACCAAGGCTTCGAATCGACCTTCCCTTAAATTCTGTAGTAACTCGACCCGCTCGAAAGCGTTGAGTTCGCTGTGCAACCATTTACAGGCGACGCCCTTTTCACATAGGTACGCCGACAGGTCTTCGGCCAGCCGTTTCGTTAACGCCGTTACGAGCACACGTTCGCCCTGCGCGCGACGCTCGAGGATTTGTTCTAGTAAATGCGAGACCTGACCCCGGGCCGGAATCACATCAATTTCCGGATCGAGCAACCCAGTGGGACGAATCACCTGTTCAATAATCTCCCCGCCCGTCTGTTCTAGCTCGTAATCGCCGGGGGTTGCCGAGACAAAAATCGCACGATGAAGTTTCGCTTCCCACTCTTCGAACATCATGGGCCGGTTGTCAAGCGCGCTCGGCAGGCGGAAACCGTGTTCAACCAACGTTGTTTTTCGGCTGCGGTCGCCGGCATACATCGCGCGAACTTGGGGCACCGTGACGTGAGACTCATCGACAAATAACAGGAAATCATCGGGGAAAAAATTGTACAGTGTTTCTGGAGTTTCGCCCTCTTGGCGGCCGGATAAAGGTCGACTGTAGTTTTCGACTCCCGGGCAAGTGCCAACGGCTTGCAGCATTTCGATGTCGAATCGTGTTCGGGCACTCAGGCGTTGAGCTTCCAACAGTTTGTTGTTTTCGCGAAAGTACGCCAGCCGCTGCTCAAGTTCCTGTTTGATATCGGCAATCGCGCCGGCAATTCGTTCCTCCGGCATGACGAAGTGTTTAGCTGGGTAAATGAACAATTGATCTTGTGTTTCAATCACTTCGCCGCTGATTGGATTGATGTAGGACAGTTGTTCAACGTCGTCGCCCCAAAATTCGATCCGGAATGCGAATTCTTCGTACGATGGCCAGACTTCTACACTGTCTCCTCGGACCCTGAATTTTGAGCGTTCAAAGGCGACATCATTCCGCTGGTACTGAATATCGACAAGTTTTGCGAGCATGGCATCGCGATCGATGGAATCCCCTTTTTTTAGCGAGACCATCATCCGCCGATAGTCGTCCGGCGATCCAAGCCCGTAAATACTGGAGACACTGGCGACGATGATCACGTCGTCGCGGCTGACCAATGAACTGGTGGTCGCCAGGCGAAGGCGGTCGATCTCTTCATTGATTGATGCATCTTTTTCGATGTAGATATCTCGCTGGGGAATGTAGGCTTCCGGCTGATAGTAATCGTAATAAGAGACAAAATAGTGGACCGCATTTCGCGGAAAGAATTGTTTGAATTCGGCGTACAACTGTGCCGCCAACGTCTTGTTGTGCGAGATGACCAAGGTGGGTCGCTGAAAACGTTGGATGACATTTGCCATCGTAAACGTTTTGCCGGAACCGGTGACTCCCATAAGCACCTGGTATTTTTGAGAGTCATCGAGTCCTTTGCACAATGAATCGATGGCGGCGGGCTGGTCACCTGCTGGCTCAAAGGGTGCTTGCAAATCAAATTTCATCAATGATTCCAGAGTGATTATTCGGCGAATGACGGCCGCAGTTTACGGTCGATTCTTATCAACAACGAGCGCGGCGTCCTCAGGCAGGGGAATGGTAAACCGGCGGAGTTGATACAGCTTTTTCTCGCTAATCCCGTCGATTTGTACAAGTGTCTCGAGGTCTTCGATGGGCCCGTTAGATTCCCGAAACTCCACAATCGCCCGCGCGTAGGTCTCGCCAATGTTCGGCAAAAGTGCAATCTCGGTCCACGTTGCATTGTTAATATCAATCTGAAACTCAAAAGTTCGCCGCGGAGCTTGTTCAATCGCAACTAACCCGGTGGTGCCAAGCCCCAAGTAAACCGTGTAAACAGAAATAGCAACGGCACCCATTAACAGTACACAAAACAACGTCAATTGATCGGTAGGTCGCATCAAGAAAGGGCCGTCGGATGGCCGAGTCTCGCGAACGTCACCATCACCTTGTTCGTCGTTGGATTTCATCAGGATCAATACTCCTGCGTTTCTTCCTTCGCTCGCAAAACCGCGTTTGCTTGTTGGCTACTCTTCGCGGAGCGAAAAAGCGACAACTTTGTACAAATTATATCTTTGTCGACACAATGCGGTAGATCCGAAACAATCAGTCAATCGTCGGCCACTGGCGTTTTTGCCGCAGATCGCATTATGACAAGCGTTGTGATAATCGAAACGAGAAAAATCACACCGATAATAATCGCTCCAATCATTATTAATCTGTTAGTTGGCGGTGTCGCAGTTTGCCAGCTTATCGGGGTACTTGACGACATAGGGTGGCTACTGAATTGTGCCAACGTCAGGGGGCCATCGACCTTGTTCGGCGGAGCTTTAATCATCACAAAATAATGCTCCGTACTTCGATCGATTATTCCTGCGAAGGACATTGGTGTACGAGCGAGACCAAAGTGTTTTGTGACAATGAACGTGCCGCAATCCGCAAATTCAAACAAGGGTCCTACCCCGTGTGACCGGGGCGAAATAACTTTCTGACCTTGGCGGTTGCGAATTCCCACATCCATTTCGTTTTCAAAGTAAATGAAAAATTCGCCATCAATCGAATGATCCATCCAATTTTGAGCCGTCACCGGGGCGCACGTGATCAGTGTTAGTAACAGCGAAACAAAGAAAACCGAAAAGTACCGTGGCAAGATTGTCAAACGGTTTGGCGGTCGGACGTTAAAACTTGCGCAGACTGATGCGAACCACGCCTTGCGTTTCATCGATCGGCTCGTAACTGGTAAATTTCCACGTTCCTTCTACGTTTTCCACGTTAAAAACGGCATCGTAGGTATTTGTGCGCTGGTGAATATGACCCCAGTGCTCAATCGTACCAACCAAATTCCATTTGCAGCGAAACGCGAAACCCGGTGATGGAAGATTCGCGCCATGAGCCGAATCCGGCGAGAGGGCCGCATCCAATATCTGTATGTCGTTGATGTTTGAGACGGCGCCACCTTGTTCCTTGATTTCAAGGCTCTTTCGCATCTGCAGGTAAAAATCCCTTAATAGCCGACCGTCGGTTGTGGCTGATAACGCGTCGTAGACACTGTCTTCGTCGTAATAATCAAAGGCTCGAAACAGGTTTTTGTGCAAGGTCGCGAAGACTTCCGCCGATTGATCATCGGGCAGGGGCGAGCAAGGTGCGCCAGGCAGTGCAATCGGGAGTCGGCCAATTGGAAAACATATTCCGGCTCCTATAAACAACAGCAATGCAATCATCGCCGGCCTGCCAAACGAACCGCCCCCAAACATACCGACTGCTAACAACAAAACAGCCATACTTGCCAAAACCAAGCTAACCACGGGAACCGGTGTTTTTACCACTTGTCCTGCTTCGGATCCAACATCCAACGACACGACCTTTGGCAATGGAGGGATACCTGGATTCTTCCAAGAAAATGTGTTTTCGGTTAGGTAACGCGAAAACTTAGTCTTTTCAACTTTGTCCAGAGCGAACACCACGGCATCGACGTCTCTCAGCGTCTTGCTGAATTGATCCCAAGTAATTTCGACCGAATTCGGAATCCCCGTTGCCGGATAGGACATTATTATGCCAACACGACCGTTCGCCAGATTCACTCGCCGTTTTTCCGCTTGAATCGCAAAATCGCGAACATCCAGGCCGTAAAAATCCACGCGATCGAATCTTGGTTTGACGACCTGGCCGTCAATTACGACTGGATTGCCTGTCGAAAACAAACCTTCGATCAAATGCCGGGCATCATCTTGTTCGTCGACTTCCAAATAGTACGGGTCCGCCTGTTGAAAATCGACCATGGCGGCCAGGTTGGCAAGTGGGACCAGCAACTCCTGCCGCACCTCTTTCGGCGTGATGTAGATAAAGGAGTAAACACTGCTGTAACTGGTGATCCCCAGCGTCTTTTCACGTTGCGCGTCAAACCAGTCTCGCAACTCATCTCCACTGGCCTCGCGCGACAGTGGCTTGTCCCAATCAAATCGCACCGTCTCCGGTTTTTTTGTTTTCAGCATGGCCGCATACGGAGAATCGGAACCCGCCTGCTTGATGAGCATTTTCATTTCGGAAGGAAACAGAAAGTTCTCATCGATGATCTCGTGTTGAAAGGTCAGGTATTCCGGCGGCTTATCGTACTGGTACTCAATCGTGTAACCGAGATAGTGTTCCATCAGGTCACCGGACATCAGTCCATCGGGTGGAATTTCTAATTCAACCGTTTCGACGATCTTGCCCTCGAGGCGCTTGCCGGATGCATCGAAAACATCAATTCTTTCCAACAAAAACTCGCCATGGTCTTTGACGGCTTGTCTTAGCTCCTCCGAGTCGTATCGGCCGTCCTCGAATGCCTCGACACCTTGTATCAACTCTAAATCATCGGCAAAAGATTTCAGCCGCATTGATACCTTGGTCCGGTTTACAAACACATCGGCCTGGGTAATCGAAATCGGGTGTAATTCGCAGTTGGCCGAACCAATTGCCCCGGTAGCGTGTCGGTGCATCAATAAACTGAGCATCGCAATGGCTGTGGCAGCAGATATTCGCAAGATCATGTGTTAAAGTCCGTAGTTCTTGGCAGGGGTTGCCAACCTGCTTTATTGCTGTTTTTCGCTAAACCCATTTTAGATGTCAAGCGACCCATTGGTTGCCGGAGATGGCCAAGTCCAATTGATAAATCTCGGTTTTTGTGTGAAATTCGCTGTAAGATTCTGCACCCATAGTTCAAGTCGCCCGTTTAGCGGCGTTTTTTAGATCGGTGCGTGGACCGTTTCAAAGTCGAGAAAACACACAGTGAAATCAATCCAATCCCTGACCACTCGACTGTTTGTCTATCGATTCAACACTGGAGGTTGAGTGAACGTTCTGCAGGAAATCAAAAACCGATTTGTCCCAGCATTGGAAAAATACAACGGGGCGGAATCCAGCCAGCCCGCCGGTGAAAACGGGATGGCGAAACTGCTGGCAATGATTCGCCCTGCACAAGCAGCTAAGTTTGGCGATTATCAAGCCAATTGTGCAATGCCGCTGGGCAAGATCAAAGGGAAGCCACCCCGCGATGTTGCAAACCAGTTAGTGGAAAATGTGGACTTGTCGGATTTTAGCGAAAACGTAGAGGTTGCCGGCCCTGGGTTCATTAATATCACTCTTAGCAACGACTGGATTTCCGAACAGCTGCTAAGGTGCCTCAGCGATGAGAAGCGTTTGGGAATCGAACGCGTTTCGCAGCCGGGGACATACGTGATCGATTTTTCGTCTCCGAACGTGGCGAAGCCGATGCATGTCGGTCACATCCGTTCGACGGTCATCGGCGATAGCTTGGCGAAAATTCTTCGCTTTCTCGGTCATACCGTGATTACGGATAATCATCTAGGCGACTGGGGAACGCAGTTCGGGATGATCATCTACGGTTACAAAAACTTTGTGGATGCCGATCGATATCAAGACGACCCGATTGCTGAACTCAGCCGGCTTTACCGTATGGTACGGCTGCTCACAGATTATCACGCAGCGGTCAAACAACTTCCCCAGGAAACGGAATTGTTAGAAAAGCAGGGAAAGAAACTTGACGAACTTCAGTCAACCGAAGCGCCACAAGACAAAGCGGCTAACAAAAGGCTAAAAAAAGACATCAAAAATTTGGCTTCGAAGATCAAAGAGCAGGCGGAAAAATTAGACAGTCTAAAGTCCACGATTGACGAGGTTGAATCCAATCCCAATTTGCAGACGATTGCGGGCGAGCATGCCGAAATATCGACCGCCGTCCTGAATGAAACTGCGAAATTGCACGACGGTGATCAGACCAACGTTCAGTTGTGGAATGAGTTTCTTCCGCATTGTCACGAAGATATTCAGCGGATATACCGCCGACTAAAAATCAAATTCGATCACGAACACGGCGAGAGTTTTTATCACGACCGCCTCCCAGCTGTGGTTGCCGATCTCGAAGCAAGTGGAATGGCGCGCCAGAGCGATGGAGCCACTTGTGTTTTTCTTGAAGACTATGATACGCCGATGATCGTTAGAAAGCGCGACGGCGCGTTTCTGTACGCGACGTCCGACTTGGCGACGATCAAATATCGGATGGAGACTTGGGATCCGGATGTCATTCTTTATGTCGTCGATTTTCGGCAGCACGAACATTTCGCGAAGTTGTTTGACGTCGCCCGCACCTGGCACTATCCCGATGTACAGTACAAACACGTCAGCTTTGGAACCGTCATGGGCGACGACGGCAAGCCGTTCAAAACACGTACGGGGGATACTGTCGGTCTCGAGCCGTTACTAGACGAGTCAGAACAACGGGCCCATCAGGTGGTCGCCGATCTTGACGATGCAAAACCGGATGGACCTGAATTCAGCGATGAGCAACGTCGGGAAATCGCCAAAGTTGTTGGCATCGGGGCGCTGAAATACGCCGATTTGTCGCAAAACCGCAGCTCGGATTACACATTCAGCTTTGACAAGATGGTTGAACTTAAAGGCAACACGGCAACCTATTTGCAATACGGATTTGCGCGGGTCAACGGAATTTTTCGACGAGGCAATATCGATCCCGTGCTATTGCGCAATCAAGCAGAGCCATTCCAATTCGTTGAGGATGTCGAGAGAAGCCTCGCCGTGAAACTTCTGCAATTTGAAGAAACCTTATATGATGTGACCGTTGATTATCGCCCAAACTTGTTGGCGACGTATTTGTTCGAGTTGACCCAGACATTTTTTGTTTTCTTTGACAAGTGTCCTGTACTCAGCTCTGAGGGACAACTAAAACAATCACGATTACAACTCTGCGACCTTACAGCACGCACCATCAAACAGGGCTTGGCATTGTTGGGAATTGACGTTGTGCCAAAAATGTAATGGATAACGAAGTCGAGTCATGAAGACACAGCCAAAAAACACACGCGTAGCCAAATTTCGGAACCGAGTTTTGTGTGGCGACATTTTTGAGGTGGCCAACACAATTCCCGATAATCTTGTCGACACGATTGTCACCAGTCCTCCGTATTTCCGGCAGCGCGATTACGGCGACGAAAATCAAATTGGCCATGAAGCTGATCCACAAGAGTACGTGGAATTACTAGCCGAAGTATTCAAAAAACTGTTGCCGACCGTAAAGACAACGGGATCGCTTTGGTTAGTAATCGGTGACAAATATGTGAATGGCGAGTTGATGGGTATGCCCTGGCGGGTTGCGCTGGCGCTGAAAGATGTCGGTTGGCAGTTACGTTCCGATATTATCTGGCACAAACCGAATGCGATGCCGTCATCGGTCAAAACTCGTCCAACCACTGATCACGAGTACATCTTCTTTTTTACACGGAGCAAAAAATACTTTTACGATGCAGACGCGATTCGCGAACCGCACGTTACATTCACCGAAAAAAGTCGCATGAAGGGTGGCCGCCGTCATTTGGGCAAGCGCGGTGGAACGCCCGAAAAGGGGAAAAACTCAGGTGACAACAACCTGCACGATGGACGATGGGATCAGGCCTTTCATCCGCTTGGCCGAAACAAGCGTACTGTTTGGTCCATTCCATTATCAAAATTCCGCGAGACCCACTTTGCCGTGTTTCCCGAATCTCTGGTGGAAACTTGCATCAAAGCATCGTGCCCAGCAAGTGGATTAGTGCTCGATCCTTTTTCAGGAAGTGGGACAACGGCCCTCGTTGCCCGTCGCTTGAAAAGAGACTTTCTGGCCGTTGATTGTTCGATTGAATACTGCGAAATGGCCCGCGACCGGCTTGCCAAGGAGTCAGGGGCTTATAATAACCGGTTGTTCTAATCTTCAACTTTGTTTTACTGTTTGGAACAGAAAAAATACACGACGCCTACCTTGGCATCGTCGAGTCCACACGCTCCCCACGAATCGGCGGAACAACGGTCCCTAAGCGTTGCGGGCGGTCTCACGACCTCGTTGTTATACACATCTTGAATTTCCATCACGGCAAACCGCAAAGCGGTGAAACTAAGACAGCCCTTTTGAATGTTTGGAACAAGAAAAATACACGACGCCTACTTTGGCATCGTGGAGTCCACGCGCTCCCCGCGAATTGTCGGAACAACGGTCGCTAAGCGTTGTGGGCGGTCTCCCGACCTCCTTGTTATACAAATCTTGAATTTCTATAACGGCAAACCGCGAAGCGGTGAAACT
>CAJHZH010000775.1_pt1 | contig 12305 bp, 11 predicted proteins | sample 9198951 | NCBI WGS metagenome assembly CAJHZH01 (sample SAMEA7708381, study PRJEB35096) | sediment metagenome | biome: marine neritic benthic zone biome [ENVO:01000025]; feature: sediment [ENVO:00002007]; material: shallow marine sediment [ENVO:03000034] sea grass bed [ENVO_01000059] ...
CGGGTTGTCGCTAACGGACCCGGCGGGAGTTCTTCGTGTCGAGGTACAAACACAGCTCGTCCAAGTGAACGTGGCAACTCAAGCAGGCTTTCCATTGCCTGAATTCGTTCATTCCGGTCCGCGATGCCGAGGTGGTTCATCAAAAACATTCCGTATAGCGGATGCACGCCGCGAAGACCCAACAGATGGGGTAATCTGTCGGTTGGATATGCGAATTCAGGATGGTATCGCGGTTTGGCCACGTCGTCCGTGGGTTCCAGTAGTTTTGCGGGAGCAATCGCTGATTTAGTCGCGGTCTCTGATGGCGGTGCCGTCGGCTGGCGTTGTCCGAGATCCAATACAGGTTTAGCTGCGTTCGCCACTTTGACGGCTGCCGGCGATTGGGAAGGTGTTGGTTGAGATTGTTCCATTTCGTTTAACGCGGGTTTTGGTTCCAGTTCAACATAGCCTGATCGCCAAAGAGTGATGAGCATATGGATTAGTTGTTTTTGCGCATTCTCGGCCGCTTTTCCCTTCAACAATCGTTTGTCAACGAGCTGCCGAATTGGTTCAATCTCCGGGGAGAGATCCAGCATGTATGCAAGCAATCGCCAGGGCAGGGCACCGCGGCTGGAAAGATCCGCCGGAGGTGCCTTGATCAGGTGCTCGAATTGTTGCCGGTTCCAATACTGAACACCCTCGCGCCGTTTCGGCATCTTTTTCTTGAGTTGCTTTCGCGCCTTCAACAACCCCGGATCTTTGGTGTCTTCAGGAATCTGATCAAGCTTTTTTTGCCCTCGCAATATTTTGACATCGTCCTCATGAGGAAGCGCAAACACGAACCCTCGGTCATCGTATTGGGGGCGTCCGGCACGACCAAACATCTGATGGGCCGAACTCGGTTCGATCAGTTTCATCTTACCAGGTGGACCTTTCAACAGCGTAGGCAGTACTACGCTTCGCGCTGGCAGGTTGATCCCGGCCGCCAATGTTTCGGTGCAGACGCACACGGACAACAACTTGTCCTGAAAAAGCTGTTCGACAATCCGCCGGTAACGAGGCAGTACACCGGCATGGTGGACGCCAATTCCACGCAGAAGTATTCGTTTTAGTTTTGGGCCCGCGCCATGCGACCAGTCAAATTCGTCGAGCCTTGCTGAGATTTCTTTTTGTTGATCTTGCCCAACAACTTTTTTGCCTTTCAGCAGTTCCGCCACCGTCCAACAAAGCTCTCTATTAAAGCAGAACAGTAGTGCCGGAGTTCGGCGAACCGCTTCGTCACCCTTTACCATTTGCTCAATTTGTTCCGAAAGCATCAAATCTTCGACCCATTCGAACGTCAACGGTATGTTGCGTGCGTCGCTCTGTACGAGTTGCAACTGCCGATCATGTCGACGGCCGAGCCAATTAGAAAACTCAAGTGAGTTACCGACGGTTGCAGAAAGCAACAACGTACGGACCTGTTTGGGAAGCAAGCCAAGTCCAAATTCCCAGACGATGCCGCGCTCGGGGTCATTGAAGCTATGAAACTCGTCCATGACCACGGCCCACACCTCGTTGAAATCAAACGCTTCTTTGTGCAACAGGCGGTTGAGCAGAATTTCGGCGACCACGACAAAGATTTTTGCGTCGGGATTAATCTTTCGGTTTCCGGTTACCAGACCGACGTCGTCGGGCGAAAATCCCCAATCGACCACCGACTGCTGTAGCTCGCGAAATTTTTGATCGGTAAGTGCGATCAGCGGCGTGGTGTAGTAGGCAACTTTCCCCAGTTGCAACGCTTCAAAGATCGCGGCCTCGGCGATCAGGGTCTTGCCCGTTCCGGTGGGTGAGCAAACAAGGACGCCTTGCTCGCATGTGAACCACGCCAACAGTGCTTCTTGCTGTACTTCGTAGGGTTCGAACGGAATTAATTCGAAATATTGTTCAGCAATTTCGTCACGCCGGGACTGATCTACAGACATAGGTTTTGGTGGAGTAGTTAAACCTTAACGATTGGTCTATTCGTATCGATATCGCGATTCAAGTATCAACTTTGCAACAGGTTCTGCAACCTGCCGGTGCTAGCCAGCGCGCAAATGCGCAGTTCTTTTTGGCTCAAAAGCCGTCTACTCGTTCCGCAGTTAAATTTCGTTTTTTCAATTTGAACTTGGCACTCGGATTGCTCGTAGTAACGCAAGCAAAAAAGGAATGTTAGTTTTTCAAGGCGGAATTTAATGAACAGTCAGCTATCCCGATCGAATAAACCCATTGAGTTCAACAAAAAACCAAAGCGGCTGAGAAAGCGTCGATATGGAATCGCTCAAATTTTGCGTGGAATACTGTTGGAAGGATTTGGAGCGTTAGCTCTAGTGTCTTTGTATGTGATGGTCAATAGTCCGAGCGACCAGTTTAGTGCTTCAGCTGCAACAAACGGCCTACGACGTCAAGCAGAACAGCAACCAACGCATCAGCAGACACCCGTTGGACACCCGTCCGCAGGTTGGTCGAGTCTTCATCGGCAATCTAGCGGCGATGTCAATCGGCCCGTTTCAATTGGTCCGACACATTGGTCGACCTGGGGACAAAATAATTGATTGTGTCCAGGTGCGCAAATTATCGGCAAAATGTCCATTCTAATTAAGACGACTGCCCAGAAACTGGTCGAGCTTTACTAAACTCAAGCGTACAAAATCTGCGTTTGTCCAATCAGAAAACTCGTGAATCGCCCAGTTGATACTCGAAAGCCAGCGCCACAGCTGCAGCAGCTCGAGTTTTGGTTGCCATTGGTGGAATTGTGATTCTGACATCCCGTAACCATCGCAGAAACTGGTTATGCTGGTGTGACCTGCCTCGTGCCAGGCGCAAACTTCCGCTAAATCCATGATCGCCGGGTATCCGCCCGCACTTCCCCAGTCGATCAAATACACGACGCCGGTATCATCGACGATACAATTCCGCTCGCCGATATTGGCATGACAAAAAACCGATGGATCATCAAACGTTGACAAACTCGACAACTCTTTTATCGCCAAGTCATACTGTTTTTTGTTAAGAACTTTGAGCCAATCCGACTCTGGCGTGGAGCGAATGTTTGAACATTGCCACTCGACCCAATGTTCCCACGAAGCGTTCGTGTGGTCTGGAGGGTTCAAAAACCCTGACCCGAATTTTTCGACAGTGACGTTGTGAAGTCGATCGGCAAACTCTCCGAGTCGGAACCACAAAAGTGGGTAGGTTTGCCTGATCTGAGTACCGGATGTTCCTTTGATTTTCTCTTGAACAATAAACGCAAATTGCTGCTCAATCCCTGTGGCAACAACCTTCGGGACATTGACTCCCAAGCAGTCTGCTTGATCGATGCACCATTTTTCCTTGGCGTAAGTTTCCCGTGCCTTGTCGCCTGAACGTATACGTACGATCAAAAGGTCATTGACGTCAAATACGCGGTTGACTTCACCGCCGCTAAGAGGGCGAATCGACTGGATCTTGCTATTGCCCAAGATTTGCGCGACGATGGAGCGTGTGGCAAGCAATCCGGCATTATCTTCGAATTCTTCATTATTCAACGGTATGTCGGCTTCCATTTGTAGGCGTTAAACGATCTAAGGATTATCAAATCGATTGTATTTGAAAACACCTTCCCGCATGGTTCCGTCTCGCTGACGGATCGCGACGAATGCGTTTAACGATCCGTCATCGTTAAGACGATAAGTCAGGCCGCTAAACCAGGCGGTTTTTCCATCCACCTTGATCAATTTGAACTCCACAAATCTATCCTTGAGTTCCCAACCGTGGAATTTTGCATCAAAATGCTTCAGTTTCAATGAGAGACTGCCGTTGTCTTCAAGCAGGAAAAAGAACTCCGAAAATTCAAGCTTGTCGTCCTTGATTAGTCGAAACGTTCCGACCAAACTGCCGGCCAGTGGCGGGCTCCATACCTCTTCACAGACACCACCCAAACCCTCGCCCCGCCAAGTGCCCTGAAGCCATGAGACATCGTCGATCGACGCACGTCCGGGCTTTGACTCTGCATCGAGGCGTTTGGTATTCTCCGTGAGTTTTGATTGTCCGAGGGCTTCACCGCAAAGCAAACTGGCCAGGCTTGCTACGAATACCGGAAAAAATATCTGTGGGATGCTCATGGCTCGTCCTTTCGATCAAGACCCAAGCTATCATTTTGTGGAAATCCTGAATGGTCTTGAGTGCGATTATGATAACTGCTAACAGAGGCGTCACAGATTATATCAATCAAGGATGGTCGCGTGATGTTAATACCGCAACAAATGATGATCGTATTTGCCCTGGCTGTTGGCATGTTGTGTTTTCAAAGCCAGATCTTTGCTCAAGTCGAGTCCGAACTCGAGCAAGAACTAGGATCGGTACGACCGATTGTCGACGAACTGCTTTCGAAATACGAGGACCAGCTCAATGCGGTTCTCAAAACTCGATTCGAGTCGGAAAAGAAATTCGTTGAAGAAGTTGTCGATTTGGTAGGGCAGAAGAAGCTGCCGAAAAAGCTGGTCGACTCCGCCTGGATCTGGGTACGGACAAATCGACCATACACAAAATATCCGTTCGTCTACTTTGAACGAATCCTCCGCTTGCAGGCTAACAAGCTGGAAATAGAAATTCCAGATTTTGATCGCCAGCAATACTATACCTGGTTTCGTGAGGCGGCGGCCCGAGCTCGGCAGCGGCGTTAAACGGACGCAGGTCGCGTTGCGCCCGCGGCATAGCCGCCTTGTGTATGATCAAACTGAATCTCGGCCCCCATCGGCTTGCTCGCGAACCAATAGGATCGGTCGTCCTCTAATCGAAACACCTCGTTACCCATCACCCAGGTTCGCACCGGCCACCCTTTGAGTCGCGCGCCGTGCCATGGGCTCCACCGGCACTTGGTCAATTGCTTATCGTTTTCAACCGAAAGCTCTAAATCAAGGTCCACCAGAACCAAATCGGCATCGAAGCCGATTTCGATCTGGCCCTTGTTTACAATATCCCAAACACGCCCAGGAGCGTCACACATCCATCCAACGACTTGCTCAATGGTACAGCGGTTTTTGTTAACTTCGTTAAGCATCAAAGCGAGCGAGTTTTCGACCGCCGGCAACCCGGATGGACACGCTGGATAAGGTTGTGATTTTTCGTCCAGCGTATGGGGTGCATGATCCGTGGCAATGACCTGAATGGTCCCGCTTAAGAGCGCCTGCCAAAGCGCTCGATTGTCGTCTATTGTTTTTAGCGAAGGATTCATTTTGACCAGTGAACCGAGTCGCGGGTAATCGTCTACGTTGAACAGCAGGTGATGCGGACAAGCTTCAGCGGTGACCAACGGCCCAGCGGCATCAATCAAGGGGATTTCGTCGGCGGTTGAAACGTGCAATACGTGAAAACGGTGCCTGTGTCGCAGGGCCAAATCAATTGCGCGCTCCGTCGCCACGATGGCGGCCTGGCGGTTGCGGACCAGCGAGTGTGTCTCAATCGCCGTTTTGTCGGAATGCGATTCGATATTTTTCTGAATCGTTGATTCATCCTCACAGTGAGCACAGATCGGCAGGGTCGTTTCAGCAAAAATACGCTCCAATACCTCCTGCTCGTCGACTAGCAAATTGCCAGTGCTCGATCCTATGAAGATTTTGATCCCGGGCGTTCGCGTAGCGGCCCGTATGTTGTCAAGGTTGTCGGAGGTTGCCCCAATATAAAAACCATAGTTTACAAGGCATTTTTCTGACGCGAGCTCGAGTTTTTCATTCAACCTTTCGATCGTCGTGGTCGTCGGCATCGTGTTTGGCATTTCCAAAAACGAAGTAACGCCACCCCTGGCGCAGGCCTTCGTTGCGTGCGACAAGTCTTCCTTATGCGTCAACCCGGGTTCGCGAAAATGCACTTGATCATCGATGACACCCGGCAGCAAATAAAGACCGTCTGCCTCAATTGTGTAATCCGCGGTTGGATTCACTGGGTCGATATCGGCGATCGCCCGGCCATCGACAAGAATCGAACCTGTTCGAACACGTTGCGGTGAGACGATCTGAGCGTTTTTTATGAGCGTTTTCAATTCGGAAAATCTCGAAGGACACGGTTGCAAAAGCAGCAACAAGCGAACCAGTGTACCAAGAGAGTCAATAACTTAAAGCGATACTCACTCAAGGGACAACCAATCGATGCTGACTAAGTTTGAATGCAAAACCGGATCAATTCGCTCGACGATGCGAATTGAAACAACAATCGAAATCGATTTAATCGCGCCGCGGAGGTTCAGCCTGTTCACAGCATTCGGTTTTTTGCAACGATGTGGTTTTTCGTATGTGATTTCCCCGGCCAATTCTTTTGCCGTTCAATTCACGGCTTTTTTGCTGGAATCAGTCTCAACTGACACGTTGCAAAATTACAACGTCAAAAACGCGATATCGAAATCGTCGTTTTTTCTCGGCCATTATCAACTAACTGTCATATAGTTCAATTTGGGTTCGCAAATCTACGGATCATGGTTTGTGGACGCGTGATCTACTCTTTTAGACCCACTCGCCGCGGAGCATGAGGATGTCACAAGCAACGATTTTGTTAGCGGACGATAGTAGTACCGTGCGAACTCTAGTCGATCGCGCGCTGACTGAGGCAGGTTATCGAGTGATAACCGCAGAGGACGGCGCAAGCGCAGTTGAGTTAGCGCGTGTTCACCGCCCCGATCTTGCGATCCTGGACATCCTGATGCCGGAACTCGACGGCTACGGTGTTTGTGAAAAACTAAAGGCGATGGGATCTCCTTGGGAAGACCTCCCGATTTTGTTCCTGACCTGCGTGAAATCCAAGGCCCTCGAATTGTTAGGCAACGAATATGGGGCCTACCTGAGAAAACCAGTACAAACCGAGCAGCTTTTGTCGGCCATCGATAAACAACTTTCGCGGATCATGTAAGCAGAACAAAGTCGTGGAATCAGCAACCAAACATTTTGAACTTGTGCGCGCCATGAGTGAATACTCCGAAAACGAACCGCAACCCAAGTTTTCCGAGGAAAACGAATCGCCATTTGATTTGCATCAATGGACGTCGGAAATCGAGGATTTCGTCGCGGATATATCGAGAGAGCTAAACGAAATCGCCCAAACGCTCGGCGACCAACCCAGTTGGCAACAAAAAAATGACGTGCCAGGTGAGACGTATAACAGCCAGCCCCCAAATCAATCGAGCTCACATCGCGATGGTGAAACAAAAACCAATATCAACGCACCAAGCGAATTACCAGATTCGTCGTCGGATCGACTCCAAATGCTAAAGCAGCGGCTGGCCAGTCGAAACAAATCTAACCACCCCGACCAGGAAAGTTAAATATGCAGGACTTCGACTTTAACCAATCTGATAAGTACTGCATCTTTGAATGCTGTCAAGAAACGCTCGGTATCGAAGCCGCATGGATTCGCAATGTGAACAATCGACCGGAGTTGTCACAGGTTCCGTTCACTGATCAATTACTTGCCGGGTTGGCCTACGTGCACAAAGAGTTCCTGCCTGTTTTCGATCTGACCAACATCATCGACAACAACCACGTCAACGCAAACTCATCAAGTCAACAAACGCTTGTTATTTCATCGGACCCAGGAGCCTGGGGAATCTTGATTGATCAAGTATTGGGGCTTGATTCGCTGGAAATCTCGTTCAACGGCGCCCGTGAAGACACCGCCAGTTGGTCAGGCGTGAATATCGGCTCGGCCACCTATCGCGACCAATTCGTTTCCATTATCGATCCCAACAGCTTGTACCGAATCATCGATGAACGTTTGGAATCATGTTGGCAAAGGTTCGACGAGAAAATCGAACGATCGACGTCGCAATCGTCGAGCTCTCTGGATGATGTAGACGAACCTCAAGAAGTCGAAACGGAACTCACAAACTCAATAGAAAACTAGAAATCAAATAGGCACAAGAATGAAAATGCAGACCTACAAACTGTTGACGTTGGCACTACTTGCGTCGTTCGGCGTTGGCGCCCTGATTGTAGTAGTCATTTCAAGCTTAAGCTCAACCGGGATGGCTGTGGCACTCGCTGCCGCGTTAATGATCGGGCTGTTCATATATGCCGGCAGAACTGTGTTTTGCATTTCGGACGGAATAACCAAGCTTCAGCAGATCATGCTGCAACTTGACGAATCGACAGCTGGAAAGCTTCATGCATTTTCTACCGGCATCGTCGACCTCGACGATTTGGCAAGCCAAATTCGAATGCAACTAGGAAAATGGTCCAGCCAAGCCAATCAAGATAAACAACAAGCGGCACAGCTCAACCAACTAGTCGCGAAATTGGAACGTCGCAGTAACCGAGTTACCGATCGGTCGGCATCGGAAACAGAACAATTGCAACAGTTGTTAAGTGGATTCGCCGGTACGTTGGATGCTGATCTATCACAAATTGAGTCGTATGGCCGAGAAATTCATCGTTGTTCCGACCAGATTTCTGACGGTTCCGAACGTCAATCGCAGGCCGTTAATCACACAACCAATCTTGTGGAGAGAACTTCGGTTCTGATCGATTCGATACTGGAGGACGCCAAGAGTGCGACGGCGACGGCCAATCAAACTCATCAGTCCGCCAACTCCAGCTTGACTCAGGTTGAGGAATTGTTGTCTGAACTCGCCCAGATCGAGACACTGATTGCAAGCCGTGGAAAACGATTGCGGGCGCTCGGGGAAAATACGCTCGAAATCAGTAGCATTGTCGAAATGATTGGAAGTATTTCATCACGCACGGACCTGTTGGCCCTGAATGCCTCGATCGAGTCCGTTCGCGCGGGCCAACACGGTCGGGGTTTTGCAATCGTAGCTGAAGAGGTTCGCAACCTGGCCGAACAATCGGCTGCCGCAGCGCGAGACGCCGCACTCCGCATCGAAGCGATTCAAGCGGAAACCCAACAATCGGTCAGCGTGATTGACGACGAGCACGCCCACGTGCGTAGCGCCTACGACCGCCTATCCAAGGCAAAACAGATTTTGCAGGGAATTCTAGATTCCTCCGGAAGCGCCGTTAACCACACTAACTCGATCTCGCGAGCAACCGAACAGCAATTGAAATTCACCGAACAGTTTGTTGATACGATGCAAGTCATTTCTGAAGCAACCGGTGTCAGCCGTACGCAGACCGAAGGCATCCGCTGGACGACGAAGTCATTGAATAAATTGCTGCAACAGCTTCAGGGAAATCTTCAACCACTTCGCCTGAATTCCGTATCAGACGGACAACCGGTGCCATCAAACGAACTGCCAAACGAAACGGACCTACCGGTTCGCATGACGTCCTCGCTAGACGAGACGGAACATATGCTCGAAGCCGCACAGTAACCTATGTTTGAACACGCCCTGAAAGTGGCACAAAACGCAAAAAATCCAATGAGCAAGTCGAATAAGAAAAAACAACAGCACCCATTGGCGGAAACCATCGGCAAATGGGACGAACAATCCTCGCCAGATGAACAGGAACGTCATTCGGTCGAGAGCGAGCTCGATTCCATTGCCGTTTCGTGCGCTGAAGCGGATCAATTTGAGCTAGCCGAATTGTCAAACATATTCTCCGGACTAATCAAGCTTGCCGGGTACTGCCAGACCGATGACACCCAGTCGGAACTCGACGGCCAATCGATGCTGGGTTTTGTTAAATCGCATCTCGATTGCCTGTTGGACCACATCGAGGGAACCAAAGACGAGCCGCAAGCAATTGCCGAGGTGATTGGTCAAGCCCAATCACAGTGGGGCGATTCACTGGAACTTGTCTCCGATCAATTTTCGTCCCAGGAAGAAGATGGCGCCGAACCAGCCGTCGAAAGTTCCGACTTCGAACCTGAACCTGAGTCGCCATCCGGAGAACCCGCAACCGAACAAATCGACCTGATGCTTTCGGTGCTTGAACAGCAAACAGCAGTATCAACTCCCGAAAATCCAGCAACGCCCGATACTTCGGCAGCCGCTGAGCAGATCGCACAGACCGACGATTCCGCAGAGCAGGCCGACCGCAACCATTTTGAACCGCGTTCAGCAGGTTCAGGGGCGCCGGCCTCACCGGCCAGTTTGTCGGTTTCAAAAGAACTACAAGAAGACGTTGGTTTACGCGACGCATACCTGGATGACGCGAACCGTTGTCTGGCATCCATGGAACACGTTGCGTTGGACGATTCGTCAGACCACCAACAACGAATCATTCTCTTCTGCCGTGAACTTCACACCTTAAAGGGCGCTTCGGCAAGTGTTGGACTTGGAGAACTGGCCGCATACCTGCATGAACTTGAAGAATGGCTGGGCGAAATCCACCAAAAAACACCGGAGTCGATTGATGAAGAAAATCTTTTGTCAGCGATCGATTCTGTAAGGAAACAGGTTGGACTTGTACAGCCAAAAGATTCGCAGCCCAACCAAGCGAACGACGCATCGTCCAGCTCGCAGCAATCACCGCTTGGTACAAGTTTATCGGGCGATTCGTCCGTCCGCGTACGAGCGTCGCAGTTGGATAAGTTAATGGACATGCTTGCCGAGCTGGTCGTGATACGAAACCGCCGCGAAACTCAAGTGAATGACTTGAACCAGGTTAACGAGGAGATTGGAAGATGTTTTTCCCGTTTGCGCCAGTTTAACGACCGCCAATTTGAAGTCGCTCGTTCCATGCCCAACGGTAAATCCGCACGGACAAGAAATGGAAATGGATCGCTTGCTCTCGGATTTGAACCGACTAGTTCCAATGCGATCGCCGAGGTATCTCGCGATTTGGCGGAGATTTCTCGGTCGTTGGCGGAAGTTTACAAACCAATCGCAGAAGAAAACCAGGCTTTGTCACATTTCATCCGACAGTTCCGCCAGGAACTGATGCAGTTGAGGCGGCTGCCCGTTTCCGGTCTGTTCGGGCGGCTGAACCGCGCAGCACGCGACGCGGCTCGTGCTGAAAACAAGAAAATCCAATTAAAATTCGAAGGCGAAGACACCGGCCTCGAGCAGTCCGTCCAGGAAAAGCTGTTTGAGCCGCTGCTACACATGGTTCGAAACTCCGTCAGTCACGGAATCGAAGATGCAGAAGTTCGCAGTCGAAATGGTAAATCCGAAGTAGGTACCGTAACGCTGCGCGCTGGTGCCACGGCAAGTTTGCTGGCGATTACCGTATCGGATGATGGGCGCGGTTTGGATTACGCCGCGCTTCGTCGTCGCGGATTCGAACGTGGGTTATTGGCTCAAAACCGTCGGCCATCCAGGCAGGAATTGGCCAAGCTTATTTTTCATCCCGGGTTTTCCACACGCGACGAGGCAAGTGAAGTTTCCGGCCGCGGAATCGGCATGGATGTTGTGGCGACGACCATTGATCGACTGCACGGCAGGATCGAGGTCGATTCACAAACCGGTTCGGGCACGACGATTCGGGTGCTGATTCCGTTGACGACCGGTATCGAGCACGCAATGGTGTTTCGATCGGCCGGGAAACTATTTGCTTTGCCCATGCGCTCCATCGCTGGAGCGGCCAAGGGCCTGCACGAACAACCGGACAAGCAACTCGCATCTTTTGCTTCGTTGATGGGTCTTGGCAACGGTATTGCCAGGTCCACACAGCAAACGCTAATGCTGGACGGACAATTGGGGTTCCGAGTTGACGAAGTTCTGGGGCCCGAGGAAGTTGTCGTCCGCGCCTTGCCCGCATTATTGCAACGGCATCCAATGTTTGCTGGGGTGGTACTTTCCGGAAGTGGTGAAACCGTCTTGTTGTTAAATGCTGATCGTATGGCGCAACTTTGCCAGACAAATGCCGATCCGTCGGAAACCGATCCGCACGAAACCGATCTACCAGCGGTCGCTGTGAAATCGGATCGGGCCGCGAGCGTGTTGATTGTTGATGATTCGCTCAGCGCCCGTCGAAGTCTTGCCAAACGGCTACGTGGTCGCGGATTCGAAGTCGTCGAGGCAAACGACGGACTCGACGCGCTGGGTTATTTGCAGTCCGATCAATTCGAAGCCGTGTTTACCGATTTGGACATGCCGCGAATGGGTGGCCTCGAATTGTTAAGCGAAATCAACCAAAACGAATCGATTAAAGCCTCGGTGATTGTTGTCAGCAGTCGATGCCAGGACGACGTCTGGCAGCGTGCAAGCGAAAACGGCGCCAAAGCCTATTTAAACAAACCCGTGTCTGAAGATTCATTGGCCGAAACTCTCGATCAATTGAATCTCGCAAAATCATAAACCTAGTGGGAGAAACGCAGGATGAGCGAAAAAACAGTTTTGGTTATCGACGATAGCGCTACGATTCGACGACTCGTCGACAGCGAACTCGGTGGCGAAGGTTACCGAGTGATTATGGCGCCCGATGCCGAAAGCGGGC
>CAJHZH010000794.1_pt1 | contig 12196 bp, 8 predicted proteins | sample 9198951 | NCBI WGS metagenome assembly CAJHZH01 (sample SAMEA7708381, study PRJEB35096) | sediment metagenome | biome: marine neritic benthic zone biome [ENVO:01000025]; feature: sediment [ENVO:00002007]; material: shallow marine sediment [ENVO:03000034] sea grass bed [ENVO_01000059] ...
GGACGCTATGTATCTAGCTCTATCTAATATGGTGGCCTCCGATCTTCGCTCGCGTCACAACATAGCCGATGAGAACATTTCGGTGATCCCCAACGGTGTCGATACGAATAAGTTCAAACCGGCTTCAGACCAGAGGGCGCGCAATCAGACTCGCGGTTCATTTGGCATCAGCGACAACGACATATTGCTTGCGCTGGTAGCCAACTTTCACGAGCTCAAAGGTTTGCCCACACTGGTTGAATCAATTGCCAAGCTCGTTGGCGATGGCCATAACGTCCACTCCGTTGTCGTGGGCGGAAGCCCTTCGAGACAGCAACAAAGGCGAATCGACCAGTTGGGTCTCGGCCAGAGTTTTCATTTCCCCAGAACAACTAATCCGCTTCCATATTATCAAGCAGCCGACATTTACGTTCATCCGACCCGTTACGATGCCTGCAGCCTTGTCGTGCTGGAGGCCCTGGCTTGCGGTCTGCCGGTGATCACCACGAGCAGAAACGGTGCGGCGGAACTTGTCACAGATGGGGTTAGTGGATACGTCGTTAATGATCCCTGCAATGCCGGCGTGATAGCCGATCGCATTGTCCGATTGCTTGATCCTATCGCGCGCCAAAATATGAGCATCGTGGCGCGAAAAACCGCCGAATGTAATACCCTGGAAAATAATTTCCAGCGGATTGTGAATCTTTATCACGACATTCTGCGGCAAAAGCATGCTTTCGACTGCCCGCATTCCCAGCGTACATCGATCGAGGAACGGTCTGCCGCATAGATTTATGCGCAAAATTGTATCTACGCAAGTCGATCGGACGAATCTAAATTCCCCTCGGGCTTCGCATTAAGAAGATTTCGTACGGCTGGTAAATCCTGGAAGGATTGAAGCAATTAGCCCGGGGTCGCGTGCGAACCCCTGGGGATGGTTCAAGTTTAAGAGGTCGACCCTGGAGGGGTCGCAGCAATCCCCTATTGACCAACGGTTGCTGGGATCCTTTCAGGATGCGACGGTATTGGGTTTCTGTCCCGGTGGTGTCGCCCCGATCAACTGTTGTTGAACGGCGCGAAACCACCGGCTAATGGCTGTCAAGCCTTCGGCTTAAAGAGATGTGTAAACACCAATCCTTACGCGGCATGCGTGGCGGACTTGCCGCCAAGCATCTTCATTGCGGTAGCTTTCAAGGCGTGCAGCTGACACTGGTCGCGAATCCACTCGGCCTCGGTCATAAATTGCGGATTTCGTTTTACCTTGCAAGCCCTATCAGCGGCTGCCGTATCGGCGGTGAAAACCGAAAAGCAATCGATCAACAATTCCGAGTTCCAATTCACCAGCTCTTGTGAGACACAATGCAAACCCGCGCTATTGGTGATTTCTCGAAATCGATCGGCCGTGACGCTAAGTGCACGACCGTTAGTAATGGTATGGGACCTCGGTAGTACTCGCTTCATCACGCTTCGCACAATCGGCAGATTGCGGTGCCAAAACCTACCTGCGTAATTGCCCATGTTCGAGTGGTGAAAGAAACCAATTCCATAAGGTGTAAGCTTTTGTTTGAGCTGACGCAAATACGCGTCCAAAACGTCGTGCTCGACATGAACCAACGAATCAAAACTGAACACAAAATCGATCGATTGATCGGGTATCATGTCCAGCGATCTTCCGTCATTGACAAATGCTTCGAATCGCTTGTTTCCCACAAACCTTTGCCGGCAGGCTTCGACACAACGAGAGCTGAGATCAACCGCGATCACCTCGCTGGACAGATCCAATAAGAACTGCGTCCAACGCCCGTACCCGGGGGCAATTTCAAGGCATCTACCCGTGGGCAGATAGCGGGCGATCCGCGGCAAGATACTCCCATACCATTGTTTTTCTGGCCCGCCCCATTTATTGGACCATTCATCGCCGCCTTTCGACCAGTCGTAACGGTCATTCCAAAGTCGGTGATTCCAATATGTGTTTTGCACGTCTGTCTCGAAAAAAATCTGAGTATTGATGATTAATTTGGACCGTTTCCGTGTGGGCTATTCATGGGAGCTAAGCCGTTGTCGAGCGGGACTACCGGCCTATCCACCGATTGTCGAATCGAACACTCGAATTACCGATATTTCTTACCAACATCCATATTTGAAATGTTGCCGGTTCGCACAGACTCGAATCCCGATCCCGGTGATTGGATGTACTCGCCTAAAACCTGGGCGGCTAGGGCCTGCCCATCAACATTCAAATGCATGTCCCCTCGCCCCATGAACAAACGATCGCCTCGCTCGCCAATTACGGATCGGAAATCGGGTGTTAAGTCCAAACATGAAATATAGTTTCGCTTGCAAAACTCCCAAATGCGGCAGTTCGGATAGTCCAAATCGAACTTGTGTGCGTCCAGGCAATAGAACTTTGCCAAAGAATTCCAATCCCGTTCGTCAACTTGAAATCGCGTTGGAAACAACACGAGCATGAACTCGCTATCGTCGGCCGCGACCTGTCTTTTGAACCCCGCAATAATTTTCTCAAAATCACAAAACCAATCGTCTACTTCGGGCATCGTGGGGCAGTAGAAGAGTCCTAGTGAGGTAAGATTTCCTGCGGCGTGAACATGATGTCGCCGGTTTGGACCGGGATGCCCAATCGCTGGAGGGACTCTGTTTCCCCAGCTCGAAAACCTGCGCCCAAGCGCCTCTCGCCCGTTCAGCTCGATGCCCAAAAGGAAATCGGTCATTGCTTTTGGACGGTATGCATCCTGTGGCAAAAGCAACGGTGTGCCATTTTTTTGCGCAGCGGGCTTTGCACTTTTGCTCAGTTGAACAATTTCGTCCGATCCATTCTTCTCGGGCCAAAGCGAACTTTTGTAATCTCGCGGCGTGACGTCGTTTCCGATGGTTATGCCAAGGATCACTAGATGTGGGTTGTATCTGTGACCATGTTGTTGGTATCGGTACCAACAGGCGGCCGGGTTGCTTTCGCACGAGATCATGACTTCGTAATTCTCGAAATTCACTTTAGGCGAGTTCTGCAAATATGTTTTTAGCTGGTTTCCAATCATTTGCTGTTGATCTGTCCGAAACCCGGCAACATAGGAATCGCCCATGAACATCACCCTGAAGGTATCTTCTGGCAAGTCGTAACTGAACTCCTTGGCGTTCCTGAAGCCTTTGGAATTTGTTATTAGCCGGATGGGCTCAGACCCAAATTCACCTGTTGCGAGGATGTTGAGATTGGGTACGAAGTATCCGCCCTCTCGTGAATCATCACTCTGCACATATAGTCCATAATCGGGATACCTACTCTGCATCCAGCGTCTTATCTGTTTTTCAGCGACGATAGCCACTGTAAGTGAAATGATTGTGGACGCAACACAGAGAAGAATGCGTGGGCGACGGCCCGAGAATCGACGCCGCTTGTTCTGGACAATCGAATTCACTGGAATCGTTGAACGTGACATTTACATGAATAGGTAACAGGTGCCAACGGATTATGCGGCGCGTGCGGCTGATGCTTCACGTTTGATGAAATGAACCATCGAACCGTACGACGTTTGCCAATGCGATTTAATGATGTACGGCGAGCGAACGATCTCGACGTCGTGACGCTGAACAAAATCAACGACGGCGTCTTGCACTTCGGAGCCGAAATAGCAGTCGTGCAATATAACGTGTCCGCCGGGCTGCAACTTGGGATACCAGTTCTCCAGGTCACTTAGACAGCCCTGACATGAATGGTCTCCGTCAATAAACAACAAGTCGAAATCTTTGACAGCCGGATAGTCCGTTCGCTGCGAATCTCCAACGATCAACTTCACATTCTCGCCGCATTCATGCCGCTTCAAATATCTGGTCAACCGAGCGTCGTCCGCCGGCTCGATATCGATGGAATAGATGGGCACTTTGTCGTTAGCACATGCCAACAAGAAAGTACTACCGCCAACTAACCGACCGATCTCAACCATACCGTGGCTGGCACGAGTGGCCAGCAAGAACAAATATTCACCCTCCCAAGGTTCCAAACGGATAAAATCCTTAGGCAATCCTGATTTTGCGGGAAGCTTATAAAATCTTTTATTGACTAGCTGCTTGCGGTCGCTGCCGATGAGATTTTTGTAAGCCCATTTGAGATTTGCTATCGGATTATCGGGAATCACATTTAAATGCTTGGTGCGAAACGAACCGCCGAATTGTCCCAGGAATTCATCGAAAGTCATTGTTTGCTTATTGTAGGTTTGCGTTTTTCAATTTTTTCATGAACTTGTGCGCATGCGCCTACTGCATGGCAATCGCGCCATCATAAATGGAATGAAATCGATCGCGAGATATATTCATAACGCTGGTCAACAACAACCCCAATTCGAGACCCGGGAGATTAGGGTTCTAACGTTGAAGCTTTAAACCAGCGTCTGATGTTGCTAGCGGGTCCTTCGAAGCATTCGCCTCGCAGTTCAGTCAGCGTTTGCCTCCATCATAGCCAATCAGTGTTGTAACAATCCTCTGCCAGCAGTATGCTCCTCGACCTTTGCCAAGAAATGGAATGTTAAGTTTCTACCGGAGGTGTTCATAAATGTTCAGAGTATTCATTGGTTGGGATTCCCGATTTCCCGAACCTGCTGACGTGTTGCGGTATTCGCTTACGAAGCACTCATCAATTCCGCTGGATATTCGTTATTTGAAACTCGATGAATTGAATCTGAATCGCCAGCGCGATCCGCTCGCATCGACGGAGTTCACTTACTCGCGGTTTCTCGTACCTCATTTGTGCGATTTTGATGGCAAGGCGTTGTTCATGGACAATGACATGTTGTGCTTTAGCGACCTCCGCGAGCTATACGACCTTGATATGTCGAACTTTGCGCTTCGGGTGGTCAAGCACGATTACCAACCTGCAAACACTGTCAAAATGTATGGTGCGGTGCAAACTAGTTATCCGCGCAAGAATTGGTCCAGTATGATGTTGATGAATTGCTCCAAGCTCAAACTGTGGACTAAAGAAATTGTGGAAACACAAACCGGCGCCTACCTTCATCGGTTCCAGGGCATCCCTGACGAAATGATCGGCGAGTTACCTGACGGATGGAATACGCTAGACACTATGGATGCAAACACCAAGCTAATCCATTACACCAACGGCGGACCCTGGTTCGAACAGTATCAAGACCATCCGCAGGCTGACGTTTGGTACGCGGCGCGAGATGAAATGCATGCCGATCGGCGCAAAGAAGCAGCCTAACGCACCATGTCGTTTTGGCCTTTCCAGGGGGGCCAATCTCATGCGATTGTTCCAACTTGAACCGTGATGCCAAAGCGCTAGTGGATGTTTTCGCATGGAGGAAAAACGTCGATGAAGTCCCAATCGCGTCGACAAGCTGGAGAAAGCCGTTACCTTGTGCACGTCCCCGATCCATTCCGGCCTGTTGACGGTCGTCATAGATTCCCCATCGCGCTAACCGAATTACTCGATGACGCGGACATCGAACATGTACGGCAAGCTGCGTTTCAGTTGCAGAGCCGTTGGTTTTGTTTTGAAGGTAATGATTTTACTCAATGGAATCGTTACTGCCTTGGCAAGATGGTGGCGGGTGCCATGCTGCGCAACCAATTTCATGGTGCAATCAGCAACTACCTGGCGTTTTGCGAGTTATTGCAAAGGCACTCTGACACGAAGCGCATCGATATTCGACCTGATCCCGGAATCGTTCCGGGAATCTGGCAGAACGAGTGTGGTCGGCTAGGGATTGATTTTCAAATAGTATTTGAAAAAGAGAACAAAACTCATCGTGAAGTGTTGGGTGCTCGTACTGTTCAACGGCGATTGAAAAACGCCTTGTTTCCGTTCATGTCACCGTTACGAGGCCGGAGTAAGCCGCAAACCAATTCTCGACCGCTCGCAATGTTAATCGCAAGCGGATCGTTAACTCTCAGGCATACCGACCTCTGTTCTGCGTTGGAAAGCTCACCAAATATTAATATTGTCCGTAACACAGACGTTCTTTCGCCTCGTCAACGCAAAAGCATTTTGAAACGCACAAGTGCCGCGGCCAGAACGCAATTTGCTAGACGATGGCGCGTCTTTCATCATCACCTTGGGCGTTCCAGGCTGCTTCACGAAGCCCTTCAAGGTGGCCATGAGCACCTGATCTCTATTCTGCGCACAACCTTTCTCGATCGCCTTCCAAGAGTTGCCGCAGAGGTTGAGACGGCGAAGCTGTCTTTGTCTTCCTGTCGACCTACGTTTGTCATTTCAGAAGCTCAACCCGGCAATGAGGATTTTGTATGGTCCAGTGTGGCTCAGTCACTGGGAATCCCTGTTATTTCCATTCCGCATGAACTTTGGGCATTGCCTCGCAATGCCTATGACTTTCCACCAGCTTCAGATTATGTCATGGTTCCTTCGCCCCTAAGCAAATCGTGGTGGATTGAAAAAGGATTTAGCGACGATGCCATACTGCCTGTACGTTGCCGATTCCTCGACCCATGGCAGCGAAAACGCAGCGAAGTTCGTCAATTTACCGTGCTATGCGCGCTAAAGCGCCACACTCCGGGGGTGATGGACGTGCCGGTCACGCATACACGCCAATTCTTGCAATCCATGATTTCCATTGCTCGCGAACGCCCCGAAGTCCAGTTTATTATCAAGTTTCATCCCGGTACGCCACGGCTTGAAGGACAAGCTGCATTCGCACGCCAGATGGAGTACGTCGAGAGCCATGCGCCATTGAACGTCGAGGTCGCCCCGTTAAATAGCAATTTATCTTCGTACTTGCGACGCACTGATTGTCTGGCATGTCCTGCATATTCGTTCACAGTATTCGAAGCGTTGGCCAACGGCATCCCTTGTATTCTGGCACCACCTAATTCGACGATCCTTGATCCATGCCCGATCTTCATTGCAATGAAGAAGCACAGCCGCGTGACCGAGCTAGAGAAACTTGGCAACGAGATTGACGCCGTAAAGGAACAGGGCGACGACATCGCTGCCGACTGGTTTGAAGGTGTGCTTTACTCAGAGCCGGAACCAATTGAAGTTGTGGAGGAGCTTGCGTATAGGTTAGGCCAACCCAGAAATTTCAGCCGGGCAGCGGCCTGATCGCCCAAGGATCATCCGCGCGTCGCCAGATTCGGGCGAAGTGCTTATGCGGCCTTGGAGCCGCGGACAGATGAGTCAGATTCTGATGCAACTGCAAGCGATACTCCAGGCTCTATGGTTTTCACGGCAGCTGATTCATTCTGAGCTGCTAAGTTTTCCATCTCCCAGAGCCGAGCTTGTTTGACAAATGTGCTGAAGAAAGCACGAAGCACACAGACTTGTATCCCGATTCGGCCGTCCAGAAATCCTCCGCGCAAAACATAAAGATAAAAGAATCGAAAAAATGGGCGGAGAAGAAGGCTCGACGCCGTGGCACGCCGCCCCGCATGGCGAAGTTGCCGCGCACCCAACTCCGTGTAACCGATGTACTTCTCGAAATAATGGTCGTAGTTGCGAATGCTGTAGTGCTCAAGTGGGTTGCGCAGATGTCGCAACCTTTCCGGTTCAATCTTGAAGTTTTCATGCACCAATTGGTCTTGGTACCGACAAACGTCACGACGAACCAGCCGAACCGCACCGTTATTCCAGCTCGAGTAGCGAAGTTTGTGCCCCATAAAGTAGGTGGTGAACTGTACGCGCCAGGCATCGACGTCATCGGTCGATCCGGACAATTGCTGGCGAATTTCGACCGCTAGCTCTCCCGTTATCCGTTCGTCCGCATCGAGAATTAGAACCCACTTGTTGCTTGCCTGCGGAATGGCCCAGTTTTTGAAAGCGGCATATCCTTCCCACCGGCCTTGGATTACCCGACAATCGCGCATCGCATGAACCATTTGCACCGTACCATCCGTTGAGCCCGAGTCGGCGACCAGGATCTCGTCCCCGATCATCCGGGCGCTTTCGATGCATTCCAGAATGTTCTCACGTTCATTCTTGCATGGAATCAACACCGTTATACGTTGCGACATGAAATCCTCAGGGCAAACTAAACTGGTCGCGCAGGTCGTCCAGCGCGTCCCCAACAGGCGATAGATATATAATGACTTGACGCTATGCAAGACAAGAATCGGCGTTTGCGAGGGGAGTGTATTCAGACATTCCTGAAAGATCTTCCGATTATGTTGAAATGGCGGCTAGCGTAAGAATACGGTTAGGCTTCAACATAATTGGTAGCACTATCTGACAGCATATCGAAGACATTATTTCAGTCGATAGATAGCTACATGGCAACCATTCGTTTTACACGGCGCAGCAACCGCACAGGTGTGGCCGCGCGTACGTGGGATACGGTTTCGATTTTCCCGTTGTCAAACCTGACTGGAGTCGTCAAGACAGAAGAAGAACCACCGAGCTGGCTGTTCAGCACGCCCATGCGGACGCGTATTTCCGATCGAGCCTGGTCCAGCTTTTCGCGGATAAGCGTTGAAACTCGGTCTTGGGATGCTGTTAGCGCAAGCAGGCGATCAGTTAATTGCTCACTGGTTTGCGACAGCGGATGATCGAACTCGGATAGGTTGAAATAATCCATCAGGCCACGGTACTTGTGCTGCCAACCCAACGAAACAACGGGCACGTTGTGCACCAGGCAGTTGACCAGCCCGTGATAGCGACTGCAAACGGCCACCGAGAGATTTGCGATCATGGACCGAATAGTCGATGGGTCATTGGATTCGATAATCGGGACACCCAGCCCCGCAAGGAGCCTCCGGTCGCGATCGGTATTCACCATGTGTGGTATGCCGACGACCTGATAACCATTTTCGCGCGACCACTCAATGACGCGCCGCAAATGATCTCGATAAGCGGACGGGTCACCGAGCGGGGTGACTCCTTGTTCAACGCAACGAACATTCGGTATCAGCCCCAGAATTGGTTCACGGGTCGAAATTCCGAGTTTGCCGAACAGGGCGGTGCCTGTGGAAGGCTCTTCCGACTGGCACATCAGTGCGAGGTCTGGACAGAAAACGGCCCGCTCCGATCCCAGTGCGTCGTTAAGATAGGCCAGCGAGATGTTGTCCCGAGCGAAGATGATCGCGTCGTTCGTCAGCTGCTCGACAAATGGTCTGTCCTCACGCCGGTACGGTCCCCATCCGCACGGCAGATACACGATTGTGGCCTGCCGAAAGGCTCGATTGAATTTGATGGAACGCTGGATCCGATCCCTTACCGGCTGGGGCCAGGAATCGCAGTAGTATACGTTACCAAGATCAAACAGCGCATCGACTTTGCGCAGGTCGGGCACGGCGTCAAAGCGGCGGTCCCAGTGCGCGAACCGATAAGAATTCGCAACTCGCATATCTCGCAGCAACGCTTCGGCCGCCGTCCACATCAGGCGGTCGCCGATGTTCTCGTTTTCCGTTGAACCCCTCAACACGGCTTCCATGCGTCATCCTTTTTTTGAACAGTCGACTCCCGATTGATTTTCTTTATTACGTCTTATGGATCTGATTTACGTGAATACAGACCGAGACGGCTGCAATATAGTTACATCAGGCAATTAGTCCTATCAGAAAATTCAGGCGGCACGCCGGTTGTTCTGCAATGAGGGTTCCGGGGATTGCGACTCGTCTATGAGGCGATGCTCGACTACGACTCGCTTAAGAACCTCCTCAACGGCACTGCCGTATTTCTGCCGGTTATACCGCTCACGAGCAGTATGAAATGCTTTGCCACCCATCGCTTCCCGAATCGCTGGATTCGCGTAAAGCTTCTCGATTCTGCCTGCTAGCTCTTGAGCATTTCCAGGGTCGTAAAGGAACCCGGTCTCGCCATCGTTCACGATTTCTGGTGTCCCACCGCTCCGACTGCCGATCACTGATTTGCCAAGCTTCATTCCCTCAACCGTCACCCGACCAAAGGCTTCGCGTCGCGAGCAGACGAGAACGACATCCGCAGTCTTCATTAGCGGCAACGGGTTGTCCGAGTGTTCCAGCATGTGAACGCGATCGGACAAATTGTACTGTTCGATTAACGAATCAATGTGCGTGCGATATGCCATATCGACCGTGCCTCCCAGCAGCAATAACTCGGCGGGCACATTCATACGCTGCAAATTTGCCATCGCCTTGACCGCATCTTCCTGGCCCTTTCCAGGTTGGAGTTTTCCCGGCAAGACGCAACGAATTGCTCCCGGATGTCGCCAGGGTGCGTTCGTTGGCGTTTCGTCAATCGACTTCGGCATTTCCACCGAGTTATAGATCACGTCTAGATCCGTATTGCCGAGCGATGGACGATAATCATTGGCAACAGCCTTGGAGTTCGCGATGCAAACCGACGAAAGGCGACCGATTAGGCTTTTCGAAACGCCCGCGCCCAAGTCGAAAACCAGCTTGTGGTCGTCGTATCCGAACTCACGGATGTGCCAGACGTGCCGCTTGCGGGCGATCTTTGCTGCTATTGCACCGGCTGCTACAGCCACGGTGTTGGTGTAAACCACGTCGCAGCGGATTCGTTTGATCTCGACCGCCAAGCGAAACACAGACGGCAGGTGCCGTAGCGAGAGGGCGCGCCATGCCCGCGAAATGAACGTTTTTTCGCCAGCGTACACCCATGGTTTCATAGGTATGACCGATGTCTCCACCCCGCGCTCCACAAGCATCTCCTGCAAAGGACCGCAGCCTGGCAAGATACAACTGCACGCAACGCCACGTGGTAGCAGTGCGTCGATCAACTCGACCAGGCTTAACTCGGCGCCACCGCGCGATGAGCTATGGGATATGAAACAAACTTTCATGCGAATTTCCATCGGATTCGACGTGCTTGCGTGCCGAAATCTAGGTTGAAACCAACACTCAAGTCAATGCCAGCAGTTCAGAGGAGGAGATTCGACTCAATCGCTAGAGGGCCTTTCAAAACTGATTTTCTGCGTAGTGGACGAGGCTGCGAGTCCATTTTGCACGTAAATCGAGGAAGGACTCGTGACCTCGTCCACTACCAATCGCCAGATTCGGGTTTTTAAATACGCTCTACTTAAAGCGAGTTGTTTTCTTCGGTTCGGTAATCTCGGTTGCCGTACGAAGATGCTTCGAATCGTTTTCGATCGAATGTCGTTCGAGCAGCAGCCGCCCGATTTCGCTGCCAATTACTTCGCCCGTAAACACACCGGTGTGCCCTAAATCATAAAAGTCTTCGTTGCCGTTGTGATCAAGCAGGCCAGACAGATCGACGAAGTCTTCATAATCCTGCATTTGAATTCGCACTTGCCCGTACCACCGCTGGATGAACTCGCGGTAAGGTTTCGGTAACGACTGGTAAACCTTTTCCTCGAATTCTGTTCGACCCTGTTTTGTTACAATTAGCGGTTGCAATACAAACAGCGGCGATATTTCGAATTCGCGGCAGATCGACCTGAGCATCCGCGTGTTAGACAGGTAAATGGAAACCGCTTGCTGGAGATTCTGATCGCTGGAAAAGGGGTCCGGGATTGCTCTCAGGTGGCTTGGTTCGACGTAGCGGCTGATGTAGCGATCAAAAATAATCGAATGTCCATTGAGAATTTTGGCCATAGCGTAACGAAAGACGCTCGCATAATCCTGTTCAACCAACATCGCAAGCTTACGCGAGGTATCCAATGACACGTTGCCAGCACCGCACAAGTAAGCGTACGCGGGATCGTTATATCCGTCATAAAAGACGACGTCTGTGGGCCGCATGGATTTCGGAACACGCCGCAAGATGTCTTGAAACTTTGCCAACTCCAAGCAGGATTGAAACGATCCGCTCCCAAAGTTGAACACGGCAGTCTTCTCGCCCGATGCGTTTAGCAGCAAGGTAATTTGGTTGGCAATAGATAGGTGGTCCGTCGTTCCCAGGTTGATCATTGTTGAACCGCCAAAGGTCCAAACAATTCGCTCGGCAGATTCCGCTGGCGCGGAACTGGGACAGTCGCGGGCAGAATAGAAATCAGAGATACGAATCGTAGGCGTGTCTAACGGAGCCTTGGTATAGATGTAATAGTCGCGATACAAATTGGTGGTCTTTTCTCGGTCTTCCAAAAACTGATCTCGTTCGGGCAACGATTCGACGAGTTGCCGATATCCGCCGTCGACTCTGCGCGGTACATAACGATGACGTATCACCAGTTCGACACTGCCAAATGCCAACGTCAGGCCAATCAATGCTAGCCAGCGTTGCGTGGCCGCGCGGGTTACGGTACGTGTTTGACTGGATTGCGCGGCCACTCGGCTCATTAAC
>CAJHZH010001034.1_pt1 | contig 12189 bp, 8 predicted proteins | sample 9198951 | NCBI WGS metagenome assembly CAJHZH01 (sample SAMEA7708381, study PRJEB35096) | sediment metagenome | biome: marine neritic benthic zone biome [ENVO:01000025]; feature: sediment [ENVO:00002007]; material: shallow marine sediment [ENVO:03000034] sea grass bed [ENVO_01000059] ...
AAGTGAATTTCGACGCGCTGCCGATCCCCCTGAACCAATTCATCATCCAGGTAACCGGAAATCAATTCGTTGATGTTTTCGCAAACTGACATGTTTCACTCAAATGGTTCAATCGATGAATTATTCCTGTGTTTTTTTGATGTTTCCGGAAACTAATGCTCTGCCATGTCATCGATTCTGCTTGCTGATCACATTGACGTCGTGCTTCTGCTGGGAATGTTCTCGATCATGCCCAACCAAGCCCGATCCAGCGACGGGAATCATCAGTCGTCGATGAGTAGCGTTTCAAGTTGAACTTGCGCAATGGCGACTTGATACTGGGCGTCCACCAAGCTTAATCGCGTCGCCAACGCCTGGTCCAAGCCGGCTTTGAGCTGCAGGAACTGCGTTTCGCCAGCGCGATACGCCGTCTTGATTTGCTCGAGGTTCCTGTCAACGATCGGGAGGATCTCGTCACGAATGTTTTGTGCACGCGAAATAAGTCGTTGTCGCTCGCCAGCTTGCCAAACAAGTTTTTTTTGTAGACGTAGTTTTTGTTCGCTGATGAACTCGACGGCGCGGTGGTACTCCGCCTGCGCCGCGGAAATCGCACCGGATTTGCGATCGCGCGTTAACAATGGGACGCCGACTTGAAACGCGGCGAACACGTCCTCCGTGCCCGTCCCATAGTTCACACTCGCTTGGACTTGGTAATCGGGACGTGTCTGTGTTTGCGCCAAACCAATCTCACATCTTCGTTTCTCGGCCAGATCCATTGCGAAGCGAATCTGCGGGTGACTCGCGATCCAACCCGGGTCCGGTTGATACTCCGTCAAATTGATTAACTGATCGGAAACCGTTGTCCAGTCAAATTCGATTGGCAATTCTGGTTGGTTCACTGGATCGACCAACTGACGAGCCTTCGGATCAAGCCGTACGCGCAGTGACGCCAAGTGGGCTTTGATCTCTATTTGCTTTTCGATTACACCCTGTTTGAGTCGGCTGATATCAATGTCAATCGAGGTGGTATCGATTTGTGAGACTTCACCAATTTGAAGCAAGTTCTTGATGACCGTTTGTACCTCTTCGACCGCGTCGATATGTGCGGTGATGACTTGAAACTCCTGATTGAGTCGACCCACTTCGAGGAATCGATTGGTGATCATTCTTGCGAGTTCAAGCCGGCGGACGTCAAGCGATTGTTCAAGCTTTTGGATTTCGAAACTGTGAACTTGCTGTGCGACTGCCAGACGATTGCTGCGGATCATGTCGCGCGACCAAAAGATCCCGTACTGACCGCCGGACCCGGCGTTGCCAATCTCATCGGAATCAATCCCAACCGTTGGATTGGGCAAGCGACCAGCTTGAAAACGCAAGCCTTTGGTCTTCTCGATGTCCCACAAAATCTGTTCGTGTACCGGGTCGTTTTGGATCGCTAGCTGGATGGCTTGATCCAAGTCGATGGGTGCCTCGGCATGTTCGGTTTCCGGCGCAATCTCAAGTTGAATGGCAGATGCCATTTCTGCCACGAGCATCATCATTGTGATCACAATAACCGCGACAATTCCTGTCCGGAAAATCGATTTCGCAAATTCACGATTCGGCGGGATTCTCACGATTTTGCCAGATATTTCGGTGTTTCGGAATAAACCTAAAGATCCAATTTCTTTTCGGTTCGTGATTTGCCTCATCATGAATTTTGTGTTGATTATGCCGGTTAATCTGATTTCAACGGTTTTGAGAGCCGATTTGCGAAAATTGACTGGTCAAAATCACCAGATCTAGCCTAGAATTTTGCAGAGTCACTTTTTTTAGAGAACCACAAATGCGTCGATCAGCGATTCTTTGCACTGTTCTTCTGATTTATCAGATGGGCGCTTGCGCATGTGGTTGCTTGAACGAAAACCTGTGGTATCAGTCTTTTTGTTCGACGCTAGGCGCCGACCCTTTGCACGACGAATCTGACCCATGCCACGACCACAACTGCCCGCACGAGGCAGTTGTGATTCCGCTGCACCATGTTTGCGAACATTACGATTGCGATCATTGTGCGAATCAAGATTTTCTTATTAAGCGGCCGTGGTTGGTTTTTGTTCAGACCGCGGACGAGTTGGTTGTGGCGGTGGAGTCGCTTGACCAGACCGTTTTACGCGACCTTTCTCGAAGTAGGTTCTCCGACGCGATCTTTACAGCCATGGTTCCAAGGGGACCGGAGCGCGCTGCGCTCGGCGTCTATTTGCTTTAAGGCCACAACTGAAATCTGGTTTCGCTGATTGTGCCTTCGCGTGGTCAATCGGCGAGTATGCCAAGCCATGGCATTTTTGCACGCCCATAAATTCCCGGGCATTTTCGTAAGTGCATTTTCAGTTTGAAGCCAACTCACAGGCAGAATTTCCATGTTCAACAAATTCAATACCACGATCATTTTCCTAGTCACGCTCGCAGCAGGTCTAGCGGTGGGCTTGACAATTCCCGTCGATTTTGTGCGAGATCAAGTCGTTGAAATCTTCGACAACTCGCCGTCGAATTCGCAAGCCGACGATTCCGCAGCAACCGCGGCGCAATCGGGTGCTCACACCGACCATGTGGAGCTTTCCGAAACCGCCCAGGCGAGTATGGGATTGCGGTTGCGCAGTATCGAGTTGGGTGACTACCGATCGAAATTCGAAGTGCCAGCGTTTGTGCGGGAAATACCCGGCGCGAGCGACCTGCATATCTCCAGTCGTTTTGAAGGGCTTGTAAAACAAGTTTTTGTGAGCGAAGGACAATCGGTCAAACCAGGCGACGATATCTGTGAACTCGAATTGACGGGCGAGCAATTGGCAACCGTGCAGTCGGATCTGCTCGACGCCGTTCAACAGGCAAGTATCATTGCCAAGGAAATTCGGCGTTTCGAACCGCTGGTGAACGCTGGTGGCGTCGCGAACAAGCGACTTTTGGAAGCCAAATATGAAAAGGAGCGGCTGGACGCCAAGATCGAAACCAAGTCACAGGAGCTGTTGGTACGCGGACTGTCTGAGGAACAAGTTCAAACGATACTCGACTCTAAAAAGCTGCTCCGGTCGATTACGATCCAGGTCCCCGAGGATTTGATACCCCCACAGTTGAACGCCGAACGGTTTTTCGAGAGCAAACCAAGCTCGTTCGTTATTGAAAAACTCTTATTCAAGCCCGGTGCCATCGCCGAACACGGAGCCAATCTTTGTCGATTGTCATATCACGTTCATCTCGTGCTTGAGGGACAGGCTTATGAAAAAGACCTTTTTCGGTTGCGACAGCTGATCGACGAGGACGCGCCAATCACGGTTACCGTGGGTCCAGACGACAACGAAGAAGTGCTCCTCGACCAACGAATCGCCTATCTATCCAATCATGCTGACGCGGTAACCAATACTTTCCCATTCTATGTGTACCTAAAGAATGAAAAACTGTTTACCGACGTGGGCCAATCGCAAGAAAACAACTACATCACGTGGAGATGGAAACCCGGGCAGCGGGCCCATATTCAAATCCCTGACCAGGAATTTACGGAAAAGTTCGTATTGCCGAGCGAAGCCGTTGCCGTAGATGGCGTTAACCATTTTGTGTTTCGTTGGAACGGGATCGTCGAACATGATCACGAAGAAATGGAGGCCGATCACGCGCATCTGGAAGAGTTCGAGGCGATCGAGGTAGCCGTAATTCACAAGGATCGCCACAGCGTCGTGATTAACCCTAAAAACGACAAGCTGAAGATTGCCGACCAAATTGCCATCAACTGCGCGACTCAACTTTTGTTTGCCCTAAGGTCCGGCGGAGGTAGTGGCCATAGCCATTCCCACGAGCATTAAATAACCCTGCCATGCAAAACAAGACTGGGCCAATATCGAATCGAGCAAGCCAGAAACATGCTTAATTCAATTATCAATTTCTCGCTAAATAACCGGTTGATGGTGATGTTAGCCGCGATCATCCTGGCCGCCTACGGCGTACGAACCGCCAGCGAACTGCCGATCGATGTGTTACCTGACATCACTCGTCCGCGCGTCGCGCTGATCACCGAATGCCCAGGCCTGGCACCGGAGGAAGTCGAATCACTGGTCACATTCCCGCTTGAATCCGCGCTCAACGGAGCCAACGGCGTCGAGACAATTCGCAGTTCATCGGATATCGGCTTATCGGTGATTCAAGTCGAGTTCGATTGGAATCAGGAAATCTATCGGGCACGGCAAATTGTTCAGGAACGGTTGGCTACGGTAACGAGTGATTTGCCGACGGGAATCGAACCGAAATTGGCGCCGATTTCGACATTGCTCGGTCAAATTATGCTGATCGGATTGTGGAGTAGCGACGGTACGACCGACCCGATCGAACTTCGGACGCTGGCCGACTGGACGGTCAAAAAACGTTTAATGCAAGTCAAGGGCGTAGCCCAAGTAATGACGATGGGCGGCGGCAAAAAACAATTTCAGGTACTAATCGATCCCCACTTGGCCCACCAGTACGAAGTGTCTATTGCGGATATTGAAAACGCACTGGCCGACAGTAATGTCAATGTTGCCGGCGGCTATTTGGAAGACGAATCGAGAGAGCTGCTGGTGCGGGGAATTGGACGAGTCCATGCTGTCGATGACATCGAGCAAATCGTCGTCAAACGTCAAGCGACCCGATCAGTTTTAGTCAAAGACGTTGCCCGCGTCTCGATCGGTTCACAATTCAAGCGCGGCGACGCATCGGTAAACGGAAACGACGCAGTGGTGCTTGTCGTTCAAAAACAACCGCAGGCTGACACGCGTCGATTGACTGAGGAAATCAATAAGGCGCTCGAAAATCTCAAACCCGCTCTGCCGCCCGATGTGCACATGCAGACAACGTACGAGCAACGTAAATTCATCGATTATAGTGTTGGTAACGTGATCGATGCGATTCGCGACGGCACGATCCTGGTTGTAATCATATTGTTTCTGTTTTTGCTTAATTTGCGGACAACGTTTATCACGTTAACTGCGATCCCGCTGTCACTGCTGACAACGTTTTTGATATTTCAGTGGTTCGGATTTTCAATCAACGTTATGACGCTTGGCGGTATCGCCGTCGCACTCGGCGAGCTGGTCGATGACGCCATCGTTGGCGTTGAAAACATTTTCAAACGACTCAAGCAGAACTCGGTGTCGGAAGAGCGCCAACCGGTTTTGACCGTGATCTTTGAGGCCAGCAGTGAAGTGCGTTCGGCAATTCTCAACAGCACGATCATCGTGATTCTCGTTTTCGCACCTCTGTTCGCGCTGACCGGAATCCAAGGTCGGTTGTTCATGCCGCTGGCCGTGGCATATATCGTGTCCATTCTCGCTTCGACGATCGTATCGTTGACCGTTACGCCCGTTTTGTCGTATTACCTTTTGCCGCAATCGTGGTCCGTTCGCCATAATAGGGATCCATTCTTTTTGCGATTTCTGAAAGCCGTGTTTCGCCCGATCGTTCGATTCGGCATGACACGCGGCGGATTCGGATTGGCGATGTCGACCGTCATTGTCTTGGTGGCCGCAAGTGGAATTACAGTATGGCGAATGGGAAAGGATTTCTTGCCGCCGTTCGACGAAGGGGCCAGTCAAGTCAACCTGTTTCTGCCACCGGGGGCATCTCTGGCGAATTCAAAACGGATTAGCGGTATCGCCGAGCAACGCCTTTTGGAGCTCGTCAAGTCGGATGAAAACCCCGATGGCATAATCACGTGGTTCACCAGTCGAACCGGGAGAGCCGAGGAAGACGAACACGTGATGGGTGTCAACGTGACCGAAATTACACTGTCGCTCAACCCGGAAAACAATCTTTCACAGGATGCATTGGTCGCTTTGCTCACGGAGAAGATGCAGGACCTGCCCGGAGTTGAAGTTGAAATTGAACAACCGATCGCACACCTGATCAGTCATATGTTATCGGGCGTAAGTGCCGAGATCGGAGTCAAACTGTACGGCGACGATTTGACCATGCTGCAAAGTAAGGCTGATGAAGTGACGGACTTAATTTCAGGGATCGCAGGTCTGACCGATCCGATTGCCGAACAGCAGCAAATGGTCCCACAACTGCGAATCGAAATGAAAAAGGAACAACTCGCCCATTACGGTCTGACATCTAACTACGTCAATCGGATGATCGAAACGGCGATGCGCGGACGTGTCACCGGCAGTGTTTTGGTCGGTCAAAAATCTTTTGACCTGTTGGTGAGGTACGACGAACCATTTCGAAATGACGTCGACAACCTGAATCGTATGCCGATCGAGGCCCCCGATGGAACACGCATCCCACTTTCCGAGCTGGCACGCATCTACAAAGCTCATGGTCCTAACACAATCAAGCGTGAAGATTCACAGCGCCGGATCATTGTCCGCGTCAATACACTCGACCGCGACCTGACGTCGGCCGTAAGCGAAATTGAAACGACACTGGCCAGCGATTTGAGTTTGCCCGATGGGTACTTCGCTGAACTCGGTGGTCAGCACCTGGCGCAACAAAGCGCCACACGACAGATTTTGCTGCTGGGTGGTTTGGCTTTGGTTGGGATATTTGTTGTTTTGTACGCGACATTTCAATCGATCAGCCACGTGCTTCAGATTCTGATCGCACTACCGGTCGGGTTTATTGGCGGAGTCGCCGGTTTGATGTTGACCGGACAAACGCTTTCTGTGGCCGCCACTGTTGGGTTCATTTCATTGGGTGGAATCGCCATACGAAATGGGATTCTGCTGATCGAAGCCTTTCGAAAACGGCAACGTGAAACCGACGATGTCAAACAGGCCGTGTTGCTCGGTTGCCTCGATCGCCTGGCTCCCGTGCTGATGACGACGCTTACAACTGGATTCGCGTTGGTTCCCCTGGTAATTGGCGGAACCATGCCCGGCAAAGAAATTCTTTACCCGGTGGCCACGGTGATTCTCGGAGGTCTGATCACATCGGCCATCGCCGAGTATCTAGTGCGGCCCGGATTGTATTTGTATCTCACCAGCAAATCGGCTCGGACCGTTACTGAATGAAGCGGATTTATGGCGTGCAAATTATTGGGCGGCAACCATTTTGAATGCAACGCACGCATAGCGACGTGTCGTCGCATTCCAAACCCACGGTTTTGAAATCTGAAGATCGTTGATTCGATTCGCAAATGGAGCTTGCTTCGTCAATAGATGACGAATGGCAAATGGATTCATTCCGTGAAAGTGATTGCCGCCGGCGATCGCCTGATGCAAAAGCTCGTTTAGCTTCGCATCGGGGTTGTTCAACTCGGAAAGCGTGTCGGACGACGTAATGTCGGTAACAAACAACCCGGTGCCTCCCGTGTTCAGCTTGTTCAAAATTAACTCCAGGTGGCGATTCCTAACAGGTAACATAACCGAGGCAAATTCTTGATTCGATTCGCCAACACATTTCACGATGTGATTGACGATTTGAGACAAGACGCAAGTCGATGCCACAACATCAAACGTGCCGCATTCTGGCAATGTATAGTTCTTTCCCGTCTCGATGATTTCCGGCAGGATACTCTGTTTTCGCGAATCGGACGCCTTTTGATAATCGATCAGTTGCTCGTGCACCCCCGAAAGGTCCACTCCGCCGACCTGATGAAGGCGCTCGTGATTGGTGCATTTTTGTTGTGCCGCACCTTGGGCAAGTAATCCAGCATCAAGGTCAACGAGATGGATTTCCGAATAATGCTCAAGTAATTGTTTAAGTTCAATGTCGTCGCATTTTCCGGCACCCCACACGGATAGAGTCGGTCGATTCGAGGTACGAGCAATTTCGACAAGCATCTGGGTCACGACTTGGCGATGAGCCGCGCTGTCCTGCCAAGGAGTTTGCCGTTGATTACCGGCAACGGGCTGTTGGTTTTCGAGGCCTCCTACAAATTCGTATTTGCTCATGATTTGCTCGTTCCGTGATTTGCGATGGGTGCCTCAATTTGATGCTCGCGGTCGCTGGATTCGGTAACCTGTCGACTCCAGTTTGAAATATGACCAGGAAGCAAGCAAATCAGACCAATCCCAACCATTAGTACAATGCCGTAGATGGCCCAACCCGGCAACGCCGTTGCATTGGCGATATTATGTATCCAACGCCATCCCAAAATTTGAACTATCGTACTGATCGTGAGACATGTCATTGCATTTAGCCAATTTAGATTCTTGCTGAATGTTGTGCGAGCAGCGTACGCCACAAGCAACAAAAATGCAGTGCAAGCTACGATGGTCGCAACCGCCTGCCACCCTAACCAGAGACCAACGGTCATCAGCCCGATTGAAAAATAAGCTGCGTTTCGCGATCGAGATTGATTTGTAACACCTTTCCTGGAGAGAATAAGATCGATAAATCCCCCGGCGAAATAACCGGCCGTCAGTCCCAGGAAACCGGTATCGACTCGTTTCAATAGCGAAACATCCGCAAACCACCCCGCATGTTGGTCGATCCATTTTACCGGATGCAAATACGGCGCAATTGCAGGCGCGATCACACCAATCAATAACGCAAATACGATAGTTTTCAACGGTGGACGGTTGCCATCGATTGCCATTAGCGACCACGCCATCAATAACGTTAACAACGTCGCATGAAAGGCGTAAATCGAGATCACGTCCCATTTCGTATCCAAGACGATCGCCAGAATGCCCGTCGTCAAATATCGCGGATGGTTCGGAATGTTTGCCGCACCGGTTTGCAATTCAGCGAAGAACAATGCCAAGAAAACGCAGCCAAAAATCAACTCAACGATCGGGTAGCGCGGAGAAATTGGTAGTCGGCATATGCGGCAGCGACCGCGCAGCTTGATCCAACCAAATATTGGAATGTTGTCGCTCAATCGAATATTGGTTTGACAATACGGACACGCTGAGGGCTTGGCGATCACCGATTTGCCGAGAGGCATTCGGTAGACGACGACGTTAATAAAGCTGCCGACCATACTGCCAAAGGCAAAGAACCAGGCAGCAATCAACAGTTCCATCATCCGAACGCGAATGACCTCGATCCATTGGAACAGCTCATCCGTTTTCGACGATGTGCCTGCGTCGCTTTGAAACACTGATTCCAACAGCGGCATAGCGCCCAAGAAAATCAAAATGGCAAATAGCGTTGTCAGCAACACGATTCGCGCCATTCTGCCTTGCGACCGAAATTGGCGGCGGCGCTTTTTGAGTCGTTGATTTGACTGGTTGCTCATCAAAACCCGGTTTTTAATTTGGCCGCTTACTTTTGGTATCCTGAACCGATTGTAGATTCAATCGTTCAACAGGGCGGAAATAAGTGCTTTAAGAAATCAATCCTTTGACGACAGAAATCAACCCCGAAAACGGCTTGCCGCAGAAGTCGCACGAAAATGAAATAGCCATCGGATTACGAGTAATTTGACGAATTCTTCTGTGATTAGTTGGCGCTCCCCACCAACTGGACCGTCCAGGTTCGCACTTCCAACAATTCATACTATGCTACAATTAACTAAGCGCCAAACTGCTGACGGCCTTAAATAACGACGGGGCGTCGAATTTATTTCGAGATTTGAAGAGGAATGTTGCATTACCAGATAGTCACCCTTTGTGTTGCCCTTGTTGTTGTTTTCGTCGATTCGATTGCAGGTCAACAAACTGATCTGTCAGTCAATCGTAATAAGTTCGACATTGAATTCGATAACTCGCTTGCGCAGATCGCCTCCCAATGCGACTCATTGGGCTTAGACGAGCAAGCCGCCATTACCCGCCGTTGGAAATTGTCGCGCGATCCTCAGCGGCAATACATTTTCCTGCCCTACAATACTAATCTCCAGCTCGCCGGTGACGGCGCGAATGAAGACATTAGGTCCTGGTCGGAACGTTTTAACCAGTGCCGTCGCGACTACGCGGAAAAATTATTCGAACTCGCCCAACAAGCCGCTCGCCACAACCCGCCGACTGATCATGGTGCTGAAGTTTATCAGTTGCTTTATGAAGTCCTCGCGAATGATCCCGGTCACGAGCGAGCCAGAGAAATCCTTGGTTATTGGCGCGATCCGAAGAACTCGGAATCGTGGATCCGCACGCGGCGGTCGACCCGAGCAGTAAAGGCTCGACGTGACCAGTCGACGATTGGGTGGAAAAAACGTTCCTACTGGGTCGTGGAATCGCCTCATTTCGAAATCCACTCAGCCGCAGATCAAACCGACGCACTGGAGCTTGCCGAAAAACTCGAACGTTGGTACTGGGTTTGGAAACAAGTGTTCTTCGATTACTGGTCCAGCAGCAAAGCCTTGAAAGGCTGGTTCGAGGGCAAGTCTTCGGATCGATCGGGCAGCCGCCGCCACAAAGTGATCTTGTTTCGAAATCGCGAACAATATTTGGCCGACCTGTCCGACGTTTCCGGAATTGAAAAGTCGACCGGCTACTATCAGGAAAAAAACCGCACGAGCTTTTTTTACGTGGACTCCCCTGCCCCGTTAAACACTTGGCGACACGAATTGGTGCACCAGCTGTTTCAAGAAAACAAGGGCAGAGCGAATTCCGTGCGACAAGATCGCCATGCGTGGCTTATCGAAGGCATTGCGATGTACTTTGAGTCGATGGATGAACACGGCCACTTCGTGACCCTCGGCGGATTTGATGCCCCGCGATTGCAGTATGCGAGGTTGAGGTTTAAGCGCGAAGGCTTTTTCGTACCGCTTGCGCAATTGGATGCGATGGGACGTGAAGAACTTCAGCAAGACGCCAACGTGGGAAAGTTATATAGCCAAGCTGCGGGAATGAGTCAGTTTTTAATGACGGACCAACAAGGAAAACATCGGTCGCAGTTTATTGAATTTATCAAGCTGTTCTATATTGGTCGCGCGAAAGCGGAATCCCTGTCCAAACTGACCACAACGCCGCTTGATCAACTGGATCGACAATACCAGAAATTTCTCGAAGTCCGCAAGGAATCCATTGTCCATCATTTTGAATGCACGGATCAACAGTCGTTTTCGCTCGGCCGATGTGGATTAACGGGAAAAGAACTGCAACGCGTTGCCCGCTGCAAAAAACTTCGTTGGCTCGAGCTATCGGGAAACCCGGAGATAGGCGATCAAGACCTCGCCTATCTTGAAGGACTAAAGGATCTGACCCAGTTGTTTCTGGACCTGACCGACGTGACGGACGCCGGTATTCCGTCAATCATCAAACTGGATTCGCTTCAGGAAATTGATTTGGGGGGGACCGCTGTAGGCGACGACGGGCTGAAATTGCTTTCGACCTTGACCTCATTGGAAGTCCTTTGGCTTGCCAACTCAAAAGTAACGGATCGTGGCATAACCCATTTGCAGGAGCTACCTAACCTGCGATTGGTTGACTTGCGCAAAACACAGACCACCCAAGCGGGAATCGAACAACTTAAACGCGAGAGACCTGAATTGAAGGTACTGCATTGAATTTGTAGCTGAAGTCGCGCAGACTTCAGACGAGCTAATTGAGTTCGATCGTTTAACCCCGAGCTCTTCGCGAGTCCGGCTACACCGAGTCTACGCCAACTCTGCAGAGACACGTTTCAACGCCGAAATCGTTTGGTCCAATTGGTCGCGCGTATGTAATGCGTTAATGAAGAACCGCAGCCGCGCGCTTTTTTCCGGAACCGCTGGGTACATAATTGGATGGACGCTGATTCCCAACTCGCGCATGCGGCGGGCAGCGCGAAGGGCTTTCAGCGAATCACCCAGAATGACAGGAACAATGGGCGAATTATTGCTGTCACCGGTGTCGAGGCCCAGCGATTTGACCTGCTCCAAGAAATACCGCGAATTGTCCTGAAGTTTTTCAATCCGCGTATTCTCGCGTAGCAGCACGCGAAACGCTGCCAATGCGGCTCCACTGCTGGCCGGTGACAAACCAATTGTAAACACGACACCCGGACAAGTGTATTTTAGATATTTGACGATCGATTCCCGGGCAGCAACAAAACCACCGCATGCTCCGATGGCTTTGCTGAGCGTTCCCATCCAAATTTCGACGACCCCTCGGGGCGTTCCGTAGACTTCCGCCAGACCGCGTCCCGTCTTACCGAGCGTTCCAATCGAATGCGCTTCGTCGACATATAACCACGAGTGATGCTTTTCCTTGGTTTCCACGAACCGCGGTAGATTTGGGTAATCTCCATCCATGCTGTATAGACCTTCGATGATCACGACCGCACGGCGATACTGTTTGCGAAGTTTGCTAAGTATTTCATCGGCCGCTTTCCAGTCGTTATGGG
>CAJHZH010000040.1_pt1 | contig 12156 bp, 6 predicted proteins | sample 9198951 | NCBI WGS metagenome assembly CAJHZH01 (sample SAMEA7708381, study PRJEB35096) | sediment metagenome | biome: marine neritic benthic zone biome [ENVO:01000025]; feature: sediment [ENVO:00002007]; material: shallow marine sediment [ENVO:03000034] sea grass bed [ENVO_01000059] ...
AACTCGCGTCGCGTCGCCTCGATCGCTTCGGCTAGCGAATAGGGTTGGCCAGCAATGATCAGTTGTCCCTCCGCATCCATATTGTAAGTAATCGAAATCGATTCATGCGCTTCGCCGCCTGCCTTGACGCTCGGCAAGTCCAATGGATGATCGATGGTTCGGGTAATTTGCGAAACCGTCATGAAGAAAATGATTAGCAAAAATACAATGTCGATCATCGGAGTCATATTGATACCCAGCGTCGACATGTGACGATGTTTTGACAGTCTCATGGATACACAAATTAGTTTACTTACCTTTGCGGCCGAGCGGGCTCATAATTCGTTCGATTCGTTTGCCCGCTTCGGAGACTAATGAATCAATTTTGTTGCGAAAAAAGCTGAATGCGACCATCGTGGGAATGGCCACGATCAGACCGAGCAATGTGGTAATCAGTGCTTGCCCAATGCCGCCCGCCAGTTCTTCGGGGCGGGCCATGCCTTCTCGGGCCGCGATCGTATTAAACGCTTCAATCATTCCGAGGACCGTTCCCGTCAGACCTAACATCGGGGCGATTGATCCGATTACGTTTAGCACTTCCGTTTTCCGATAGAGTCGTCCTGTATGATCTTCGCCAGCCTCTTCAACGGCAGATCGGTATTCAGCAAATCCAAATTCGCTGCTCTGAAAACGTTTGATGCCGGCAAGAATCACTTCGGTGGCTAACGAATAATTTTCGGGCCGGTGGCAATATTCAACCGCCGCATTGATTTCTCCATCGGCCAGCATTCGTTCGAGCTCTGTCATGGCGTGATCGGGAATCAAACGACCGCGCGTAATCGTGGTTGCGAATACGATAATGAAGTAGCTACTGATCAATGAAAGCGCCAGGATCAATCCAACGATTACCAAACCCATTGGATTTCCATCCAATAGCATCCTGACCAACGTCGGCTTTCGGTCTGGTTTATCGGCAATGCTATTCGAATCTTTCGCAACATCGCTCGCCGGCTCAGCTTTGGTTGAATCGTCGGCTTGAGCTGCGACCCGAGCCGGCAAGCATGAGCTGACGCCAATCATCAAAGCGAAAGCAAACAACAGGTAACGGAAATTCGTGTGGCTATTAATTTGACCATCCAATAAGCGGATTTATCAACGTGCGGTTTCTCGGTACCGGATTCCAAAATACGTTTTTCGAAACGGTCCTTCGAGTTCCTTGATCAATGATTCAAGCCCGTCGGTGTCCTTCGAATTAACGACGACATGATAAATCGCCGCCGCGGAAAGCTCGGGAAAATCGCGTCCGTAGTTTGCAGGGATCTGTAACAGCGTTATTGCCGCAGTACTGTTTTTTAGGTGTTCCGAATTAAGTTGCGATAAGCCTTTATAGTATAACGCGATCGCCTGTTCGGCCGTAGCATTTGGGAATCGGAACTGATCGAGTTGTTTGATGGTTTCAAGGTACTTTTTGTCAAACAGTGACGATTGGGCAGACAGTATTGCGTTCCAGATTTCGATGTTGGTTTCGTCGTCCAACTTGTCTAGCCGGATCTTTTTGCCGTGTGCCTGCCCCAACGACGCGAGGTAAACTGCGGAATGATCGTCCGATAAATGTGGTTTCTCCTTTAATAACTGCTCGATATGCTCCAGTTTTGCTGAGCTAGTTTCAAACCAGACGGGTAACAGGTTCAGGCACAAACCCGAACGGCCAAACCTCAAACCAGCTTCCTCGTCCAACTTCCGGAATCGTTCCACGTCCGTGTTACGGATGTGCATTAGATGTAATAAAGGGCCTAACGCCTTGATCCGATCGCCGGCATATAGCGCCGCTTGAAACTCGGCGGCACATGCCAAATAGTTTCCATCCGTCGCCGCATCGCCCAACCGTTTGCGAAGCGCACTGGCGTGGGGCTGCAAATTCGCGAAATCGCCGGCTTTCATCCGCTGGCGAATACGAAACAGCGGCAATCCGATTTCCGCGATATGCTGATCAATTAACTCCTGGCGATCGTTGGACACCGTTGCCTGCCGAATGTCACTCCAGGATATGCGCCCACCGTCTGTCAATTTCACCCCGTCCAGATCAAAGTCCTGGATGTTCACATCACGCAACAATTTGAGGTCGCGCAGAACAACAACGTCTTGTGAATTCAGATGGGTAGCAGCGGCTATTGCTAAACAGGCAAATGCAAGAGTCCACCGCGGCGAATGGATGCGCGCTAATATCATTAATAACTTTTCGGCACGTCTAAAACTCTATCATACCGTTTCGCGACCCATTTGCAGTAGTTCGGCAACCGATTCTGGATCGATCTGATTTGCCAGATCAAAGCCTCTCGACGACAGAGAGAACTCGTTCATTAACTGATGCATAATCAGCCGTTGACAACATAATTCGCGAAAACCATCAACGAATCGAATGGTTTGTTCGGGATTATCCGGGCAACGGAATTCGAGTCGGCGTCCCTCATCCAGTTCAACACAAATAGCCAGAAATCGCTCTCCGGGTTCAAACGCGTTTTTGTCGCCACGTATACTGATCGAACCGGTTTTTCGGGCAGCAAACAATATAGCTCGGCCCTCAGAGCCCAGATTGTCAAGCTTTGTCTCCAGCGAATTTGGATTAGAAAGTACATTACTGCAGAGTTTCGCCAACGCCACAATGGTTGGAATTCCAGCTGTCAGATCTTCCCACGCCAAACTCTCGCCGCGACGATCGTTATCTAGATTTCGCGGGATCATGTTTCACATATCCTCTCGCATTCAACTTCCAAGGTTGCATTTTCTAAAATAGTGGCGTTTTTGACAATTCCATCACCAATCGCCGGAACAAACTTCGTTTAAGTTTCGTCATACTGAGGTATCGTTTCGTGCCGCAAAGCGCGAGCATTAACATCTTGCCTGCTCTTTCGTACCGTTCATTCGAACAGGAATCATTCTATGTTTCATCGCCTGTTGATTTCGTTATTCGTTGTCGTCATCTCATGCCAGCAAACCAGTTATTCGCAAGACGTTACATTCGTTGAACAATTTGCCCTTGCCGACGATCGAGAAAAGGTACTGCAACAGTTAGTTCCCGGGACCCAGGACTACTATTACTTTCACTGTCTGCATTATCAAAACACTCAGCAATTCGAAAAGGTCGACGAGATGCTTCGTCCATGGGTTCGCCGATTTGGTGAAACCAACTTGGTGTGGGAGATTCGCAACCGTCAGGCGTTACTCAACTACGGCCAAAACCCTCAACAAACGAACGATTACCTCGCCGATCGACTCGGACTGCGATTCAATCATCAACGGCGAATTCCGGCAGCCCAGCGCGGCTTGCCCACAACACTGGACCAAAACCTGATTAGCTACCGGACACTTTATGCTCGGACCATCAGGCAACGCCGCAACACCGACGGTTTCGAAGATCAGGCCTTGGAAAAAATAGCCAATCAAGATCTCACCGAAACCCAGTTGCGACATTTGCTTCAACGGCTGCGACACCCCGACATTGAGAATCTGCCGAACTTGATTGCCAAGGATTTGCAAAGTCGCAATGCAAAGCCGTTCGGATCATACGAAATCCACAAGCGGCTGGTCCGCTCGCAACTCGACACACTGTTAAAGCTCCGTCCGAGGATTCTAAACGAGCAGGCATTCGTGAACATCTACCTTACGAAACTCGCACCTGGCAATGACGTCAATTGGCGATTTGACGAAACCGCCCATCGCGATTACTTAATGCGATTGTGGGAATTCGTTTCCACGCTTGATCCGGTACACAATTCGCTCAAGGCGAATATGCTGTTTCGGCGTCTCGAGCTGGATCGCAACGCCGGCGTCTATGACAAGGACCGTTTCGTTGAGTACCTAAAACTTCCGCGACAGGTGTTTTACATAAACCAGCGACTGATCAAAAACATTCGCTCCAGCCGAAACCTTGTTAATTTGAGCGCCAACTACCAGCAACAGACTCGATTGCGCCCGATCGGTACCGACGAACCGTTAGTACGACATTACCTGCATCATTTCCTGAAAGATGCAAGTGATTACAAAGAATTCCTGCCGTGGGTTCGCGACAATTACCTTCGACAACGGTTTGCGGAAACAAAAATCGTCAACGGTCTTGGTGATAAAGAGCAATGGGCCTCGCTTTTGTCGCCCGAGCAATATCGGCAACTCATGAAACGAGTGGATTTGGATTTTGTATCCACCAATCCGAAATTCCACCAGCTCGACGAAAAAGTACAGATTGAAGTTGTCACGAAAAACGTGAGCAACCTGATCGTCAAGGTCTTCGAGATCAATGCCGTCAACTACTACAGGAAACACCAACGCGAAATCGACACCGATATCAATCTAGACGGGTTGATTCCCAATTGGCAGCAGTCATACCAATACGATGATCCACCGGCTCTGCGCGTTTCACGGAAATTTGAATTTGACCAAATCGATCATAACGGAATATTTGTTATCGACTTCATCGGAAACGGTAAGAGTAGTCGTGCATTGGTTCGAAAGGGTCGCCTCCATCACTTGGTTGAAACGACGATTGCCGGACAGCGGTTCACCATATTAAACGAATCCAAAAAACCGGTAGTTGGAGCGAGCCTGTGGATCGCCGGACGGCAGTTCGAATCCGCGGATGACGGCACAATCATCGTTCCATTTTCGACTCAGCCCAAGCGGGAAACAGCCATCATTGTTCACGAAAATCTGGCTGCCTTGGCGTCATTTGTTCACCAATCGGAACAGTATCAATTGCGTGCTGGGCTTTACGTCGACCGTGAATCGTTGATTCGATCCGGACAAGCCAATCTCGAAATTCGACCTCAATTACTGATCAACGGAATTCCCGCGCCATTGCAAATCCTTTCCGATATCAGGCTCTCGATCCGCGCGGTCGATCTGGATGGAGTCTCCGCAACCAAGGAATACAAGGACCTCAAACTCGACGAGACCGGGGAATCAACGCTCGAGTTTCAAGTGCCACCGCGACTAGAGCAAATCTCGTTTACTTTGACCGCAACAGCCGAAAACGTTAGTCAAAACGACAAAAACCCAGTATCGGCGTCTCAGACGTTTGCCGTAAACCAGATCGACAAGTCTGATTTCACACAGGCCGTTCACTTGAAACAAAACGAGGACGGTTACGAATTGTCGGTTCGAGGCAAGTCCGGTGAGGCGCGGTCCGATCAAGCCGTACTATTCAAGCTAAAACATCAATTATTCAAACAACCAGTTCATGTCACATTGCGGACAGATAAAGCCGGCCAAATTCAGCTCGGAGAACTCGTCGATATCGCGCACGTCGAAGCGGTGCCTACCAACGGCCAGGCGGTCTCCTGGATTCTTCGCACTGATCGCCAAGTTACCTACCGGTCCGTCAACGCCGCTCACGGTGACACCGTCAACATACCGTATCGTAATCTCGACGAGCAAACTGCACTCGCGCAACTCAGCTTGTTTGAGGTTCGTGGAGGAACCTACATTACTGACCTGTCGGAATCCATTGAATACCAGTCCGGTCTTATTTCGCTCAAAGACCTGGCGGCCGGAGACTATGAGTTGTTTATCAAACCCGAACGACGATCGATATACATTCGTGTCACTAAGGGACAATCACTACACGGTTATGCACTAGGTATGTTTCGGGATCTCGAAGTTCGAAATCCCCAGCCGTTGCACGTCGACGAAATCAACACCGACGAGTCAGGCGTAAAAATCCGATTGGGTGGCGATACGCAGTTTGCGCGCGTGCACGTGTTCGCGACCCGCTACGAACCTCGATTTGATTCGTTTGCTGAATACAGTGTGGTGCGAGACGTCGAGCCCAACTCCATTTCGCGAGGCGTTCTGCCCAATGCTTACGTCGCCGGTCGATCCATCGGTGAAGAATACCGATACATCCTCGATCGCCGATTTGGCATAAAGTTTCCGGGCAATATGTTGACGCGGCCATCGCTGCTGCTCAATCCATGGGCGATTCGTACGACTGAGAATACGGTCCAGGTGGCTCAAAGCGGCGATGATTTTTCTGGCGCGGGCGGCCAAACTCAGGGCCAGGCGTCCAGGTCCGAAAGCGAAAACCAGGAGGCGTTTACTAATGCCGATTTTGCGAACCTGGATTTCCTGGCCAGCGGAACGGCGATCCTGAGGAACCTGAAACCGGACGAAAAAGGTGTTGTTTCAATCGATAGAGAAAAGTTTGGCGACAAACAACTTATTCAGATCATTGTGCAAGATCATCGCGGAACGTTGTCTCGCCGAATTGCTCTCGGCGGACACCCGCTAAAGTTCCGAGACCTCAGGCTATCCAATGCACTTGACCCGGATCAGCATTTTGCCCAGCGAAAAGAATACGATGTCCTGAAAACCGATCAATCGTTTGAGCTTAACGACGTGCTGTCGGGGAAGTTTCAGCATTATGACGATCTGGGTGACGTATTTCGTTACTACCTGACGCTAACTTCCAATCCGCAGCTTGCGGAGTTTTCATTCTTGCTCCAGTGGCCGAACAAGACGGATGAAGAAAAACGCGAGCTGTACCTGAAATACGCCTGTCATGAACTTCACTTCTTCTTGCTGCACAAAGATCCCGATTTCTTCAGGTCGGCAGTCTTGCCCTACCTTGCCAATAAACTTAACCAGACGTATCTGGACGGGTGGCTGTTGGAAAAGGATTTAAACAGCTTCGCGGAACCGTGGGATTTCGCGCGGCTTAATACCGTCGAACAGATTCTGCTCGGTCGACGTCTCACTGGTCATCGCGATCAGCTTAATCGTCATATTCTCAACGACTACGAGTTGAATCCGACCACTCGTCAACAATTTGACCAGCTTTTTGGTTTTGCGGTTCTGGGTAGCGCGCTCGATCGCGGTGGTGTCTCTAGTTATTTTGAACAGACCAAGGCGCAATCACTTGAGTTATTGGACGAGTCTCGCGGTGAACTGCTCTCCCGAGCGGGAGAGAACGACCCCAACGCTGCGCGCGGTCGCTATGGCGCAATGGACAACAAAAACCGGCAACTCGGCGAAGCCAGGGCCGGTGGCAACCTGAGATTTGCGGCGCCACAACCGCCCGCCGCGGCGGCAGCCAAGCGGCCAGACGGTCAAGCGGCGGCGGGCCTCCGCCGACGCAGTGCCGCTGACAAGTCTGTAAGGAAACTTGCGAAGGAAAAGGGAATTGCCGACATGGATATGATTGCGACGGAAGCTCTCGTTGAATCGGAGGCGAGACTCAAGCGCTCGGGGCTTTTCAAACGCGAAGGAAAGAAAATCTACGGGGAAAAGGAACTTAACCAGCTTAAGGACCTGCGGAAACAAGTCCGCCAACTCTATCGACGGCTCAAGCCCACTCAGGAATGGGTGGAAAATAACTACTACCACTTACCGATCGAACAACAGACTTCCGAACTCGTTCGTGTCAATCGGTACTGGCGAGACTACGCACTTCACACCGGAGACGAACCGTTCCTATCTCCGTATTTTGCTGAAGCCTCGCGAAACCTGACCGAGATGCTCCTGGCCCTCGCCGTATTGGACCTGCCTTTCGAAGCACCCGAGCATGAATTTGATTATGCCGACAACAATATGACGCTGGTACCCAAAAGCAATTTGATTGCTTTTTATCAGCAGATCCGACCGGCGGTGTTCGATCGACGTGAATCCAACGTGTTGGTGAGTGAAAATTTCTTCCGCAGAGACGATCGCTACAAAACCGAAGATGGCAAAAAATATGACAAGTTCGTCACCAAGGAATTTTTGGCGCACGTTTTGTACGGCGGCCAGGTGGTGATCACCAACCCGACCTCGACGCCACAGGATATCGATTTGTTGATCCAAATCCCGGCCGGGGCGATTCCTGCCGCTGGCAGTCAAGAGACGCGTACGATCCAGATGGACTTGAATGCGTTCAGCACCAAGACGCTGGAGTATTATTTTTACTTTCCCGCAAGTGGAGATTTCACACATTACCCAGCGCATGTTTCGATTGAAACACGAGTCGTTGCCGTCGCCGATCCGCTTCGATTCAACGTAGTTGATGAGCCGTCGGAAATCGATACGCAGTCGTGGGCGTTCGTATCACAAAATGGAACAGACGCCCAAGTCATCGATTTTCTGCAAACCGAGAATCTGCAGAACATCAACCTGGTCGAGATTGCTTTCCGAATGAAAGATGCCGACTTCTTCCGCCAGGTCATCGACTTGCTAGCCAGTCGATTTGCTTATGACCATACACTTTGGTCGTATGCGATCAAGCACAACGAAACCGATGCCATAACTCAGTATCTCAAAAACGCCGAGGCATTCTTGCGGTTGTGCGGCAGTTATCTCAACAGTGAGTTGATCGTGATTGATCCAGTAACTCGCCGATGGTACGAACACCGAGAGTTTTGGCCGCTGGTGAACGCGCGGGCTCATCAACTGGGACCCCGTCGAAAGATCCTGAACCAGCGCATCTGGCAGCAATACCACACGCTAATGGATATTCTTGCCCGGCGTACCAAGCTGGACGATGATGATCAACTGGCTGCCACATATTACTTGCTGCTTCAGGATCGAATCGAAGAGGCGATTTCGCATTTTGATCAGGTCGACCCAAACAAGCTGGAAACGACCATCCAATACGACTATTGCTCGGCCTATGTTGCACTCTACAAGGAACAGGTTGATACGGCGTACGAAGTTGCCCAGCGATATAAGACTTATCCGGTAAAACGTTGGCGCGATTTGTTCCAAACCGTTCTTGCTCACGTGGATGAAATTAGAGGTGGCGGGACAACGCTGGTCGACGACAAAAACCAAAGCGAGCAACAGACCAAACTCGCCAGTAAAACTCCGAGCTTCGATTTCAACGTGGAATCGCGCAAAACGAAAATTACATACCAAAACCTCCAGCGCGTTACCGCCAACTATTATCAGATGGACGTCGAGTTGCTGTTTAGTCGGAATCCGTTTGTGCAACGGCAGACCGGTGGTTTCGCCATGATCAAACCCAACTTTTCACAGGTCGTGGAATTGCCAGGGGGCAAAAACAGTTTCGAGTTCGATTTGCCCGGGCAGTTTGAGAACAGCAATGTACTGGTTGAACTGGTCGGTGCAGGGATTACGAAGTCCCAAGCCTATTATGCCAATTCGCTGGATATTCAGACGATCGAACAATACGGTCAACTGCGAGTCACCGAAGACGAAACCAAAAAGCCGCTTTCCAAGGTCTACGTCAAGGTCTATGCCCGTAAAGCCGATGGATCTGTGCACTTCTACAAGGACGGTTACAGCGACCTGCGTGGGCGATTTGATTACGCTTCACTCAGTAACCAAAAACTGGATGATGTCGAGCGATTTGCTATCTTGGTGATGAGTGACGTCAACGGCGCGGTCGTACGCGAGGCGGATGTGCCGAAAGAGTGATGGGTTCGTAGTGATTAGTGACTAGCGCATTTCAAAACCCCAATCTCGTGATTTGGTAGTGGACGAGGTCACGAGTCCTTCCCCGAATTACCGTAAAAAATTGGACTCGTAGCCTCGTCCACTACGCAGTAAACGGCGGCATAATATACTCCAACAGCATGCAGGCGCTTGAGCTGTTGATAGCAACACCAACAATTGCAAATTGGCATATCGAGCGCGACGATGTTGTGTATATATTCCGCTCGTTTTCAACCGCGATGCGAGGAGTTTTCTATCGCGGTTACTTGTAGACTCGCCATGCCGGAAACACTCGCATGCTTAACCAAACTTGTAGTGATTGCATCCACGCAAAGACAAAATTTGGATTATGTCTATTCGCAATAAGCTGCCTGCTCTTGCCGGTTCGATTGAATGCTCAGCCCGCCCCTGAGGATTCGAACCAACAAACCCCAGCAGAATTTGGACGACAAACCAAAACCAAACCGGTACTCGTCGCGAAACGGGACATCGAAATCGGCAGTTCGTTAAGGAAAGAAGATTTCACAATCGAACAATGGCCTACGGACATCGCGCCCGACGGCGTCGCATCCAGTTTTGAAGATATCGACAACAAGTTGTCAACGGTTCGAATCATGAAATTGGGGCCGGTTTTCAAAGAGTCGATCCTCGAAAGAGAAAACGTACGCCCCCGTGTTTCGATTCCAATCGGATTCAAGGTCCTCGGTGTAAAGATTAAGCAGGACGACTCACTGGATGGCTTGCTGACCCCCGGTGACCGAGTTGACGTTGTTGGCGTTTTCAAATCGCAGGATCGCCGTGTTGCGAAGACATTTCTGCGGAACATCCTCGTCTTTTCCATTGCGGGCAAATCGAATCCAAAAAATACAAGCGGAGATTCAATCGTCGGACTTCTGGTTAATGAAAAACAGTCAGAGCAACTTGTTCTGGTTCAAAAGGTCGCTGACATCAGGCTGGTTCTTCGCGGTCGGCAAGAACCGGCAGACGCATTACGCAAAGAAGACAGCGATGATTCGACAACATTCAATGAACTGATTGACCAAATTGACGAGTTAAATTCTTCGTTAGATGGTTCTCCGCAATCCGATAACACCGGGGACGGTGAATCCGCAGAATATCGTCAAAAAATCCGCGATGCGTCGCGGAAACTCGATCAAACCGCCGCTGATCTGGAGGAGTTGGAATTGTATCGAAAAGCGGATGAATTGCGAGAAATCGCCCGCGAGCTGCGATTAGGTGTGCGAAACACCCGTCCAAATAAACTCAACAAACACGGCAAAGGCGATGGAGCAAGTCAGCAGCCGTAGAGCAGACATTTTTCCAATGTTTTACAAGCTGGTCCAATTCACTGCCCTGCCGACGTATTCCCGCTCACCAAATTGTCAAAAAAAGTGCGAGCAAACTCGGATCAGATTGCTACAATAAACAAACTTCCGCTCGTCTTTATTGGCCTTATCGGCTACCCACCAATTCCATTTGAACTGTAAATGCGCACCGATGTGAATGCGTGGTTAGATTCATGGTCGAGCTTTCTCGCGACAGCAAACAATCTACAGCTTCCTTCATTGCTTCATTTTCCTTCCATATCGTTTTGATTATTGCGTGCTCGTTGTTTCTGTTTGATTACGGCGGGTTTGCAGAGGTTTCATTGCAAGTCGACTCGCTGGATGACTCTGAACTAGTCACGTTCGAGTCCCCAATCGACCCGAACGAAGGTATCGATCCCGAGTTATTCGAACCTGAGCTGGTGGAATTGGAAACACTGGATCAGCTACAAGAAACGCTGACCAATTCATTGCCTGTTGACGATTCGAGTTTTGATCAAAACCCATTTAAGCTTGCGCCGCCTTTGTCCGCTGACGTAATGTCGTTGGACTTGCCCACGCCGGGCAAGTCTAAGTTTTTTGGCGTGGAAACAACCGGAGATCGTATCGTCTATATCATCGACATGTCGGTCAGTATGCGATATCGCGGCTACCACGCTCGCCGATACGATCGCGCCGTCGCCGAGGTCTTAAGTTCGGTCGATCAACTTGATCCCGAACAGTCGTTTTATGTTTACCTGTTTTGTTTCGAAAAATACGAGATGGACATCGGTCAACCCGCAGGAACATTTTGCCAACCCACCGACCAAAACAAACGGAAACTGCGAAACTGGCTTGAGTCGGTAGACCTCGGTGCGGGAACTGATCCCAGGGAATCATTGGTCTTGGCACTTGGTCGAAAGCCTACCTGCATCTTCCTGCTTTCCGATGGTGAGTTTAATGGCGTTCGATACAACAACGGACAATTTGGCAAACGAAAAACAGCCGTCGAAATCGCTCGTCAATACAACGTAGTCGGATGTCCAATCCACACCATCGGCCTGGAAGACAAGGCAAATCAACGCAAGATGACGGCGATCGCAAAACAATCGGGCGGTACATACCGATTCGTCGCTGCCCGCGATTGATTGCGGCAAATTGCGGATGCCCATGCCGTAACCTGATACTTTGTCCGCGCCGAGTCGGACAAATGCTTCAACTCCAGCGTGACGACTATTTCGTCTGCGTCGTCTCGCTGCATCATACGACCGATTTTGAATCGACGTTTTTTCTACGGCGCTGTTAACCAAATGGCGCGGACCCGAACAGGCTGCAACAACGAAGAACGGTTGGCGCGGTACACCCAATTGCAGACGATGGTTCCATTGCCTCGCATCATCGTTCTTAATCGGAGAGGATAATGCTCATCACAACAACACACACGCTAGAAAAC
>CAJHZH010000640.1_pt1 | contig 12154 bp, 7 predicted proteins | sample 9198951 | NCBI WGS metagenome assembly CAJHZH01 (sample SAMEA7708381, study PRJEB35096) | sediment metagenome | biome: marine neritic benthic zone biome [ENVO:01000025]; feature: sediment [ENVO:00002007]; material: shallow marine sediment [ENVO:03000034] sea grass bed [ENVO_01000059] ...
CATTGATTTGCGTGAAGTCAAACGATTGTTAGAAGTCGGATGCGGTGTTTCGGCCCAGTCGGAAATTCTGCTTCGTCGTTTTCCCAAACTGCATTTGACGGGAATCGATTTGTCTAATGTCCAGCTCGCAGCGGCCGCTGAATACTTGGCAAGCTCACCGTATGCTACCCGGCGATATGAACACCTCAAGATGAATGGTGCGAACATGGAGTTCGAAACCAACTCGTTCGATGGGGCATTTTTGTGTTGGGTGCTCGAGCACGTGCCCGATCCAAGTCGTGTATTGAATGAAGTGCGCCGGGTCGTTTCGCCCGGGTCACCGGTCTACGTCACCGAAGTGTTTAACTCGTCTTTCTTCCTGGACCCGTATTCACCCAATGTGTGGAAGTATTGGATGGCGTTCAACGACTATCAATACGATCAAAAAGGTGATCCGTTTATCGGCGTCAAATTAGGAAATCTTCTTTCAGGTTTGGGATTTCGCGAAGTCAATACGAACGTAAAGATTTGGCACCTCGATAACCGTTGTCCTGGGCGCAGGAAGGAAGCGATCGAAGACTGGGAGAACCTGATTTTGAGCAGCGCCGATCAACTGATCGAGGCTCGCTACGTATCCGAGGAAATCGTGGACCGGGCGCGCAAAGAATTCGACACGGTCAAGTCAGACCCTAACGCCGTTTTCTTTAACGCAATCATGCAGGCCAGTGCCAAAGTCTATTGACTCGTGGCGGCTTCGCGCAACGGCAGCTTTACACTCCGATTTTTTCTTCGCTTGGCGATTCCACTAGTTCGAAAACGAATGAATCTCCGCGATAGTCGATACGGACGGTCGATCCTTCGGCATACTCGCCTTTGATCAGCTCACTGGCAAGCGGATTTTGAATCTGGCTTTGAATCACTCGTTTCAATGGTCGGGCCCCGTATCGCGGGTCATAGCCCTCCATGGCAATTTCGTCGCGTGCGGCTTCAGTTACTTCCAGCAACAATCCTTGTGAAGCAACGCGCCGTGCCAAATGTTTGACTTGGATGTCAACGATCCGGCGAATCTGATCTGGTTGCAACGGCTGAAAAACGATTTTCTCATCGATCCGATTTAACAACTCGGGAGCGAACCTTGCCTGCACGGCTTCGGCCACAGCGGCTTTAATTTCATCGATGTCTCCGCTTTCTTCCGTGATCTTTTGGATGATTTGGCTGCCGACGTTGCTGGTCATCACGATAATCGTATTGGTGAAGTCAACCGTATGGCCGTGGTTATCGGTCAATCGTCCATCGTCTAGCACCTGCAGCAAGATGTTATACACGTCATCGTGTGCCTTCTCGATCTCGTCGAGCAGAACAACACAGTAGGGTCGGCGGCGAACGGCTTCGGTTAGCTTGCCTCCTTCGTCATATCCGACGTATCCCGGAGGGGCACCAATCAATCGACTCACCGAGTGCCGTTCCATATATTCACTCATGTCGATCCGCACCATGGCGTTTTCATCGTCGAACATGATTTCTGCCAACGCTTTGCACAACTCGGTTTTTCCCACGCCGGTCGGTCCGAGAAACAAGAATGATCCGATGGGTCGATTCGGATCTTGCAGCCCACTGCGACTTCGCCGCACGGCATTGGCGACGGCCTCAACCGCTTCGTCCTGTCCAATCACGCGAATGTGCAACCGATCCTCCATCACCAACAGTTTGGCCTTTTCCGTTTCCATCATGCGTGACACAGGAACACCCGTCCATGCACTTACGACATCGGCGATTTCATCTTCGGTCACTTGTTCGCTGAGCAATCGTTTTTGAGGAGCCTCCTCGGTTGACGAGTCAGCTTTTTTCTCCTCGCTGGCGGCAATCTGATCGTGCATTCGCTTGCGCTGGGTGTCTAATTCGTAAAGTTTACGATACTCGTCTTCGTCGACAGTCATTCCCGACGACTGCTTGGTTTTGATTTCGGTATCCAATTGATCGAATTGATGTTCAATACTGGCCAGGTTCTCACGCACTTTTCGCACATCGCCCACGCCCATCTTTTCGGCTTCCCATTGTTCGCGAAGGCTGGCAAGTTCCTGGCGTTTTTCTTTCATTTCTTCATGCACATCAGCCAACCGCGCTTTTACGCCGTCGTCGTCTTCCTCGGCGAGTTGGCGGGCTGCCAGCTCGAGTTGAGTAAGTCTCCGCTGCACCGAGTCGATCTCCTGCGGAACGCTATCGAGCTCCATCGCGAGCTTGCTCGCCGCTTCGTCGACCAGGTCAATTGCTTTGTCGGGCAGAAAGCGATCGGTGATATATCGATTAGAAAGCTCGGCGGCGGCGACCAGCGCGGAGTCCTTGATTTGCACACCATGATGAGTTTCGTAGCGCTGCTTCAATCCGCGAAGAATGGAAATCGTATCCTCGACGGTGGGTTCGCCGACATAAACCGGTTGGAATCGTCGCTCTAGCGCGGCATCTTTTTCAATGTACTTTCGATACTCGTCCAGCGTGGTCGCACCGACGCATCGCAACTCACCACGCGCTAAGGCTGGCTTGAGCAGGTTGGCAGCGTCACTGCCACCTTCGGCCGCGCCGGCCCCGACGACCGTGTGCAGTTCATCGATAAACAGAATGATTTGGCCATCAGAATTTATGACTTCTTGAAGTACAGCCTTGAGTCGATCTTCAAATTCACCGCGAAATTTTGCGCCGGCGATCAACGCACCCATATCAAGAGCAATCACGCGCTTTTCAAGCAGACTTTGCGGTACATCGTTATGTACGATTCGCAATGCCAAACCTTCGGCAATCGCGGTCTTGCCCACTCCCGGTTGACCGATCAGCACCGGGTTATTCTTGGTACGTCTGGATAGCACTTGAATGACGCGGCGGATTTCTTCATCGCGCCCAATTACGGGGTCAAGCTTCCCTTGTTGGGCACATTCGACGAGATCAATACCGTACTTTTCTAATGCCTGGTACTTGTCTTCGGGGTGCTGATCGGTCACCCGAGCGGAACCGCGAACATCTTTAAGCGCATTTTCAACATCTGATCTTTCGATCGCGTTCATTTTTAGTAGGCGCTGGGCCGCCGAATCGACGTCGGTTAGCGCAAGTAGCAGATGTTCCGTTGAGACAAATTCGTCTTGCATCTGGGCCGCGATGTTGGCGGCGCCGTCGAGCACGGATTTCAGCTCAGGGCTAATGCCCGGCGTGCTGCCACCTGAAGTGCTGGGCAATCGAGCCAGTTCGGACTCAACAACCTGCGTCAGCTGGCTCACGGGAGCGCCGATTTTCTCAATCAGCGGTCGCACGATGCCGTCCGATTCTTCAAACAGCGCTGCCAGCAAGTGCAATACGCCGATTTCCGGATTGCCAGCAGACGACGCTTTGGACTGAGCGGCAGATACTGCCTCCTGAGCTTTGACTGTTAATTTATCGAATCGAAAAGTCATGACATGCCTTTTGTGATTAGATTATCTATTCCTGGTTTTTTGAAATCTGGGGCCGACTTGCGCATCTCAAGCGCAGTTTGGGTTACATTTTATTCGTGTAGCTGGATTCGCAAGAATTCAGCGTACGGCAAACTGAACTTTGCAAGTTCGGCTACCGTTTCAAATTAAACGAGCTTATTCGTTTTTCACTTCAAACTCGGCATCGATGGCCTCGTCATCGCCGCTGCCCGAATCTTCGGTTTTGCTGCCGTTAGTTGAATCAGCCGTTGCAGAGGAACTTGCGCTCTCATACATCGCCTTGCTAAACGCGTGCGAAGCCTCTTCTAGTTCCTTAACTGCAGCCTTGATGGCATCCGGATCTTCGCCCTTGGCGGTTTCATGTACCTTTTTGATCGCCGCTTCGAGTGGTTGCTTATCCGAATCACTCAGTTTGTCGGAATGTTCAGAAATTGTCTTTTCCATTTGGTGGCACATCTGTTCCGCCTGGTTGCGCGCGGTGGCCAATTCGTACTTGCGACGGTCCTCTTCAGCGTGAGCTTGGGCATCTCCTTGCATTTGTTTAATTTCGCTATCGGAAAGGCCAGAGGATTCCTTGATCTCCACATTGGCTTCGGCACCGGTTCCCAAATCCTTAGCGGACACATTCAGAATGCCGTTTTGGTCGATATCGAATTTAACCTCAATTTGCGGTACCCCGCGCGGCGCTGGTGGTATCCCGGTTAGATCAAATTTGCCAAGTAACCGGTTGTCGGAAGCCATCTTGCGCTCGCCCTGAAATACCATAATCGTGACTGCGGTCTGATTATCGGCAGCCGTACTGAATGTTTGTTTCTTTTCAGTTGGGATGGTCGTATTCCGTTCGACCAGTGGAGTCAGTACACCACCCTCGGTTTCGATACCCAGCGTCAGTGGTGTCACGTCGAGCAGTAACACGTCTTTTCGATCACCGGCTAGTACACTGGCTTGGATCGCAGCACCCACGGCGACCACTTCATCCGGGTTGACACCCTTGTGTGGATCTTTGCCAAATATATTTTTGACCATTTCATAGACCATGGGGACGCGGGTCGAACCTCCCACGAGCACAACATCATCAATGTCGCTCGCCGAAAGTTTGGCGTCTTTCAAAGCCTGTTCGACGGGTCTGCGACACCGGTCGACCAACGGATCGATTAGTTCTTCGAACTTCGAGCGGGTAATGGTCAGCTGCAAATGCTTCGGACCGTTTTGATCAGCCGTAATAAAAGGCAAGTTGATATCTGTTTGTGGAACCGAACTAAGTTCTTTTTTGGCTTTCTCACACGCTTCCTGCAAACGCTGCAATGCCATCGTATCCGCGCGGAGGTCGATACCGTTTTCGCGCTTGAATTCGTCGGCAACATGATGGATCAGCAGTTCATCAAAATCATCACCACCGAGGTGCGTGTCGCCGCTGGTACTGATAACCTCAAATACTTTCATTCCATCGTCGTCATTGAGTTCCAGTACAGAAACGTCGAACGTCCCTCCACCGAGGTCAAACACGACGATCTTTTGTTCTTTGTTGGATTTGTCCAAGCCATAGGCCATCGCCGCGGCGGTCGGTTCGTTGATGATTCGCGCGACCTCGAGCCCGGCAATCTGTCCCGCGTCTTTCGTGGCTTGCCGCTGGGCGTCGTTGAAATATGCCGGAACGGTAATCACTGCCTTGTTGACTTTGTGGCCCAAATAAGCTTCGGCGGATTCTTTGAGCTTTCGCACGGTCTTGGCCGAAATCTCTTGGGGCGTGTATTGCTTGTCGCCGATTTCAATTTTGACGTATTCGCCGGCGTCACCGACGACCTTATACGGCACCATTTTTTCTTCAGTTTCAACTTCATTGTGACGCCGTCCCATAAATCGTTTCGCGGAGTAAACGGTCTTGGTGGGATTAGTAACGGCCTGCCGCCGTGCAGGTTCTCCAACGAGCACTTCGCCAGCATCGGTGAACGCGACGACGCTCGGCGTCAGTCGGTTACCTTCGGGATTAGGGATGACGGTCGGTTCGTTACCGTCCATTACGGAAACAACGGAATTGGTTGTTCCAAGATCGATACCAATGATTTTTTCGCCTTCTGCCATTTCAATGTCCTTTGGCTAACGTTTATTTTTGGTTTGTTAATGTTTGTATAGATTGATGAATGCGCACGATTGCACATTCGACATGTGTTTTTGAGCACACATTCATATCGCAACCGTCATGCCAGTGCTCATAGGATATTGAGTTCCAAAGGCTAAGTCATTACCAAACAAAGACTTATGCGATTGAGAAAAAAAGCATCAAAATCGCTGTGGATTCCTTACTGACAAATTGGCACGTTCACGTTGAACCGTCGTGCCTTTTCAATTTGCAAAAATTTCCGTTAGCTTCTATTGAAATTGCTTGAAGTTGCCCCAGTCTTTCGCATCGTAGGTCGCTAGGGCTCGAAACGTCTCCGGATCGATAGAATCTTGAATGGTGTGGACCGACCCGTCAGCGAGAACGAAGTTAGTCATTCGGCCGTGTTCGCTGCTAAACAAAGCGATCTCCCAAGGGTCATCCAATTCGTCATTGGGTTTCGCGCCGGCCCAGCCGGTGACACGCCACGTTGGTAGTTTGGTTCCATGCAACGAACCGACCCATGTTGGCATATGTTGGTCGCCAGATCGCTCGCCAACCGCAATCGTATGGCTCAGACCATCGCGAATAATTTCATACTTAACTCTTGAATTCCAGTCGAACAATCCACCCAAACAGCGTCGAACCGACCTGTTTCCCGGTGGCAGTCACGTGAATTCAAGCATCGTGATCTCGAGCGAACCTCGGCAACCGACGTAATTCGAAGCTGCAATTTCCATCGGAAGATGTTCGGTACCATAAGGATCGTCAGGGGCGTCGGGGTCGACGTCGACAATCAAGTTTTCGTTGGTGGTGATGGGATCGCTTGGGCAAATAAACAGTTTGATCCTCGACACGCGACCTTCGTCGTTTTCCGGATGTTCAATTCGCTGATCATAATCAATTATGTCTTCGAGATTTTCTTCCTCGATGTGTGGAAGGATCTTCGACGCCCAACCCCAACCGGGAACACCGACTTGGGTATCGGACTCCCATCCCGATGGTAACCGCCGGTGAACGTCGTGATATTGATTTAACCCGTAGCCGATTTGCCGCAGGTTGTTCTTGCATTCCGTTCGCCGCGCCGCCTCGCGGACGTATTGCACGGCCGGTAACAGGATTGCCATCAATATGCCAATGATGCCAATAACGACCAACAGTTCGATAATTGTAAATCCAGGCTTAGGTTTCATGTCCGCTGTCTCCTCGCACTTGATTGACAAAAACGTAATACGTTATCGCGGTGAAGTTTAGTTATCGCAAATTGGAGGTGAATCGTCAAATTTCGACAATCAGGACCTCTCTGGTTTTGTTGACCGTATTGCATCCAACAACCCCGTGATCGATAAGCTTCACATGGACGATCAATAATCCTCTTGGCGGAAGGGTTGCTTTTCCTGAAATTTCTCATACATGTCGGCGATCATGTTGTCGCGATATCGATTGAAATCGATTTTGTCGAGTGTTTCAGTCGCCTTTTCAAATTCGCCGGCCTCGGCGTAAGCCGCTGCAAGTGTTTTCAGATATTGATAGACTTGGTGCTCGTGTTCAACTGAGCCCTCGACAAGTTTTTTTGCGATTTCTATCGCCTTTTGCCCGTCGCGAACTGAGTCGATTGTCGAAGTTGACAATTTCCATGCGTAAGAATTCTTGGCCGAAATGGGCGCGTCGATGGCTTCAGTCGACAAGCCTAAGTGCTTGATGTGTTTATTAATGTCGCCGTCTTCCAACGCGTATCGCGCTAAATAGTAGTGGCTCCAGTAATGTTTGGGGTGTAGAGCGGCGGATCGTTCAAAATATCCTCTCGCCTCGTCCCGTTTTCCGATTCGATTGTAATGGTAGCCCATGAAGTAGTAACCGGAATTGTAGGCGGGCTCGACCTCGATCGCTTTTTTGAAGCTGGCGACACCTTCGTCGTTTTTGCCAAGTTGCAATAGCACGGAACCGCGGTTGGAATGGTACAGAGCGCGATGCGGATTAATCTGCACGGCTTTTTCGATGAATTTGAGAGCTTCTTCTTTACGATTGGTGTTTTGAAGAATGTAGAACTTAACGCTATTCGCCTGGTCGAAATTGGGATCAATCTCCAGTGCTCGATCCACATCTTGTTCGGCCGTATCGAACTCCTTGAACAGCGAGTATGCCGAGCTGCGAATGGTCAAGGCAAATGCGTTGTTCGGATCAAGTTCGATAGCAGCGTCTGCATCGGAAATCGCAGTGTCCAGGTTGCGAAGGTTATGCTCAACGCGAGCTTTGATCGCATAGTTCTGGGAGGTAGGCTTGCGCTTGAGAAGATCTTCAAGATACTTTTTTGCATCCTCGTAGCCCAGCACCACATCAGGATCAAGCAGGGCGTACTGACCTTGGAACCGAACAGCAATGTAGTTGGGAACGACCTCTTCAACGGTAGCCAACTGACCAAACGGGACGACCACTTCGGCACCGTCATCCATCAATGCCTTTACCGGCTGCTGGCTGAGGACAAACGCGCGTTGGCCCGTCTGCAGATCTTGCGCGAACGAGCTTTCACAGTGGCTGAATACTATCAACGCCGTCAGAAGATACCGTTGCATGTTTGGTCATCTCGCTAGATTGGCCGGTACAAACAATCTACCGAGTTTGACGCGCCGATACAAATACAGCAGTAAATGCCGTAGCTCCGCGCCGGTCTACATGATAAGCATGGCCCAAACTGACCGGTTTCTACTGTTTTGATTGTTTACGGCCCTGCAGGCCGGCGCGATCGAGCAGCGATGTGCCGAATAGGTTGTCGAGTTGCTCGTCTTGTGGTGGTGTCCCGTAAGCACCCAATTCCGATGGGTCATAAACGACTTCGTATTGATGTTTGGCGATCGACAAGACTACTCCGGGATCGATTCGCTTCTTCAAGCCTTGCAGAATCCGTTTCCCATTTACTTTGATTCCATTTCGACTGCGAAGGTCTTTGATAAACCAATAACCTTCATCGATTTCCAGGAGTGCATGATGACCGGAGATGTTGGCGAAATTCAAAACGATATCGCAACCCTCGCGTCGACCGATCCGCAGGCGTTTCTTCAATAACGGAATAGGGTCGCCACCACCGAGAGGAACGAGTTCGCCATACATCGATAGATTCCTGGAATTCTTGTACGATATGGTGGGAAATGAAAGTGATAATCGCTACAGGGCTTGGAACAATCCCTAGCAATCTATCATTTTAAGGTATTCGGGACCGCTTATGACGTCAACTAATATCGCAACGATCGGCCTGAACCAAAAGTTTGATTGGAGGTCGGCTGGTTTGCGTTATTACGGATATAACTTTCATTTGCGTCAGGTTTTTGGGCATCGCGTACAACGCGTCAGCATCGACGCCGGTTTCACTTGCCCCAATGTCGATGGGACAGTTGCCACGGGCGGGTGTACTTTTTGTGATAATCGCAGCTTTAGCCCGAGTCGCAGGCTACCCAAGGGAACGATTCACGAGCAGATTGATGAAGGTATCAGACGTCTCAAGCGCCGATACAAGTGCGATCATTTCATGGCGTATTTCCAACCGGCGACAAACACCTATGCGCCGGTCGATCAATTGAGATCCATTTACAGCGAAGCAATCGAGCACCCAAAAATAGTTGCCATCTCAATTGGAACAAGACCGGATTGTGTTCCAGATGAGGTATTAGACTTGCTTCGAGAAATAGCCAGTCGAATACCGTTAACCGTGGAATACGGAATGCAAACGATTCACGACCGTTCGCTGGACTGGATGAATCGCGGCCATCATCACGACTCGATGGTTGATGCGATGCAGCGGAGCAAGGGATTGGGATTTGAAATATGTGCCCATGTGATCCTTGGCTTGCCGGGTGAGTCGCGCGAAGACATGCTGGCAACGGCACGCGAGGTTGGACGGTTGAAATTGGATGCAGTGAAGATCCATAACCTTTACGCTGTGAACGACACGCCGTTGGCCGACCAAGTGCGAAACGGTGAAGTCAGATTAATGGATCGTGACGATTACATTTCGACATTAATCGAATTCCTTGAACTGTTACCGCCTTCGATCGTGGTCGAACGGATCAGCGGGGAGGCGCCGCCTTCGTATTTCATCGGACCATCGTGGTGCCTCGATAAACCGGCGGTCAAGAATGCGCTGGAATGCGCGATGCAGAGGCAAGATAGTTGGCAAGGCAAAACCACGTGTAGCGTTATCCAAAAATCAAGCTAAAGTTACAGAATAAAGCAAAGCGACCTATGAATTCAAACTTTAACTACTGTAGCTGTCTAATTCTGGCAATCTTGTTCGTCTTGTATGGTGATCGTTCCGATGCCTTCCAGTCAGATGTCGCCAATCCAACTCAGTTAGGTTTCGATAATGAAATATTGGGCGATATCGATGATCTGATGCGAACCGCCGTTGCCGAGGAGAAAATGGTCGGGTGCAGCGCAATGATCTTGAAAGATGGTCAAGTTTGTTATTTCAAGGCATGGGGCAAGCGTGATCGGGAGCAGGACCTGCCGATGAAACGCGACACGATCTTTCGAATCTATTCGATGACCAAGCCAATTACCAGTGTCGCGATAATGCAGCTAGTCGAACAAGGGAAAATCGAACTGGATGCTCCGGTTTCAAAGTACCTGCCTGAGTTTGAGACTCAATTGGTCTTGGAAACAGACGAATCCGAAAATGGCGAGTCGTTCAAAGAAGTTCCAGCGCGTCGTTCGATGTCTGTTCGGGACCTATTGCGACATACCTCCGGTTTGACTTACGGTTTTTTTGGCAACAGCGAAGTGGACCAGCGGTATCGCCGGGCAGGCATTCTCAGGAACGATCGGGATCTTGAGGAATTCGTTACTAATCTCGCCAAGTTGCCGCTCAAACATCAGCCGGGTGCGCGATTCGAATACAGTGTATCGACCGACGTATTGGGACGGCTTGTTGAAGTTGCATCGGGCAACCGATTCGACCGATATCTGAAAACAGAAATATTTGACCCAATCAAAATGGTCGACACATCATTTGTTGTTCCTCTGGAAAAGCAATCTCGCTTTGCCCAGATATACCGGAGGGCACAAGACGGGGAGCTGAAACCGAGGTCATCGCGTTCTCAATCACGTTACCGGACTCCGGAGAATTTGTTTTTTTCCGGTGGCGGTGGTCTTTGCTCGACCATTGACGACTACATGTGTTTTTGTCAGATGTTACTCAATGGTGGTCGTGTCCAAGATCGACAGGTCGTCAAACCAGAGACGCTTCAACAAATGTTTAACAATCAACTGGACGGTCTCGACGAACCTCCGGGTCGGTTCAAATTTGGTTTGGGATTCAGGATTTCCCCGCAAAAAGATTTCGGGTGGGGTGGTGCTGCCGGGACACGATTCTGGGTTAATCCCGGCAAACGTCTCGCCATGATTTTCATGGTTCAAATCAATCCCTATCGAGCTAGATTTGGCGGGGAAATGCGTGAAATCGTGTATCGGGCCTTAAGCAAAACACAGGATTAGCTGATTCTGCAACGGTCAATCGGTACGGTATCGACCCATGGAGTTGCCGAGGCGAAATCCCGCCTCGCAAGAAATTCGAGAACCAACGATTGATAAAAAGCGTCTTTTTCAACGTAACGCTTGGCATAATAATTGAATATCTGAGTCGATCGGGTGTTCGCTGGTCACGTACGTGACGAGAGGAAAGTCCGGGCTCCGCAGAACGAGATGGTCGATAACGTCGACCGGTCGCGAGACTAGGGAAAGTGCCACAGAGAATAAACCGCCGAACGGCCGGACAAGCAGGGGCTTGCTCCGGCGCGTGGTAAGGGTGAAACGGCGAGGTAAGAGCTCACCAGCAAACAGGGTGACTTGTTTGGCTAGGTAAACCCCATCTGGAGCAAGGCCAAATAGAAGGCAGTGCAGCCCTTCGGGGCTGCCACGCTGTTGTTCGCAGCGAATGACCTTCGGGTAGGCTGCACGAGGCACTGGGCAACCCGTGTCCTAGATAAATGAGCACTGGCAAGCGATTAGCTTGTCGACAGAACCCGGCTTATCGATCGACTCGGATTTTTTTGCCAATTCGCGCGCATTCAATTCGAGACGCATGAGTAAATAGAATACAGCTCAGAGTCAAAAATGCATTTCTCGTAACAGTTCCGGTCATTTTGGCGGTTTGGCTCATCCACGGGGTTTATGTGGAACTAACTCACGTGCAATTCGGCGAGAATGTACCGTCAGTAAGCTGGGTACCAGAGATGCCGGTGATTGTCGCTGGTAAGGGTCGTTGATATTGATGAAAAAGAACAATTGTTCACAAGTTCTAGAGCATTTGGATAATGATGTAGCGGAATTCGCAAGAATTCCAACTGAATTGTTGCCAATTCAGCTACCATTTTTCTGTCCTAAGCTATTTTTCGTTCGACGTTGCCGCCTTGCGGATAAGAAACAAAATTACGGTTATTGCCAAGAGCGAAATTAAGGTACTTGCAATTGCGGTGAGATTGGTTGGAATCCCGCTAATTTTTTCGCCGGTTATCAATACGACCAGCGCAATTCCCACGCCCATTAGTCCTTCACCGCCGACCAGGCCGGACGCAAACAGGACTCCGTCCTTTCGCCGCTGGCCGGCAACCTCTTCGTTTTGCCCGCG
>CAJHZH010000043.1_pt1 | contig 12132 bp, 10 predicted proteins | sample 9198951 | NCBI WGS metagenome assembly CAJHZH01 (sample SAMEA7708381, study PRJEB35096) | sediment metagenome | biome: marine neritic benthic zone biome [ENVO:01000025]; feature: sediment [ENVO:00002007]; material: shallow marine sediment [ENVO:03000034] sea grass bed [ENVO_01000059] ...
CCGCCTTATGGGCGATGGCTATGAGCGCCGGCTCGGCAATCGTCGTGGCGAAGCCAATCACGAAGGCAAACACGATAATCCAGGTCCGAGTACCCAACTTTGCCAGCCGTTGAGACAAGTCCTCTCCCAAAGGGAAGATGCCCAGTTCCAATCCCCGCAGGAAGAACGCCAGGCCAAGAGCGACGAGCATCAAGCCGATGAACATGCTGGGCAGGTCATCGGGAACGGTTTGCAAGATGGCAAATTGGTAGAATGCAATGATGCCTACGATGATGGACAAATCCATCAAGGAACCGCGAAGATCCTCGAAAAACGAAAAGATATAAATCTTAAAGTGATGGTAGATCGGTTTGGTGTACTTCACGCGTGAGGAACCATCTGAATTTACATCTAGGCATGCGTCTTATCCGTTCAAGCCTTACTATAAAATATCAGGCACAAAGGGATAGGTCTGATAGGTCTGCGGGCAGCTGACCGCGGTGTTGGAAGACTCTGTTTCGAAAGCATGCTGCTGACTTGCATACTCTAAGTATGTATCGATCCACCGTGGATCTATAGCCAGACGACTCCGATTCGAGCATTGTCCCAGGAGCAGGATTTGCTAACTCGCTTTGTGAATGATAACGAATTCCCCGAGTACCGACCTTTGTACAACTCAATACTGATACCAAACCAGAGAACCTGGACTGGTTTTTTGAGGAATGGGATGGTCAGCCGAATGCCGCTAACGATTTGTTAGTTCTGAACTAGAAATTCTCTCGTCCAATGTGGACTCTGGATCCATCCAAGTTTTCCCTTGCGCTAATACCTCAACTCGAGACCGCGACAAAAATGCCGTTTAGTCATAGGATTTCTGAACAAAGCAGAATTGGACCGTTTTCTCACACGTTCAGTTCAATTCAATAACGATGAACTATTTGCCCACCGTTTCGCAACGGCCATTTAATAAGCTCGCCGTAAACGATCACTGTTAGGAGGGCACAGGGATTTTATCGGTTTGGCGTTTTTGCGCTCAGTGAATCCAGCCGTAGCCTCGCCTGCACGTGTTGGGGTGCGAGACGAAGGACATCCTTTAACGCCTGCTGCTCTTCAGCCGACCGATCCGTCATCGAAAACAAACCAGCATGAAAGAGTGCCGACAGGTACGAATCCGGGTGCAGTTCGCGCGACAGGCGCACGAGAAGTTCGGCTTTCTCAAACTCTTGCCTGCTCGCAAAGAGGTACGCCGCAGTCAGCATTCCTTCCTCGCTAAGCACAGGCACGGCGCGTCCTCTGCTCGCGGCCTTCGAAACTTCTTCGACTACTGCGCGTACGTCGTTGCCAAACAGCTTGTCTGAGAAGACTCGCGCCTGCTGGTGGCGGCCCGAAATCTTCCGCCGCATGGTACCAAGATCATGGCGAGACAGCACCTTGCCTCGAACTACTACTGCGTGAATCTCCCGCGTGTGACCGATGGATTTGAGAGGGTTCTTGTCTAGCAAAACAAGATCCGCTGGAGAGCCCGACCGAATCTGCCCTCGCCCCGATCCCGGATCGAGGTACGTACCCGGTGCTGCGGTGGCGGCCTGCAATACCGCCTCAGGGGTAAGACCGCATTCGACGAGCAGCTCCAATTCGCGATGTATGGAGAAACCGGGCAGTATCGTTGGCATAAACAACCCAGCGTCGGTCCCCGCCAGCAACTTCACGCTGGCGTCGTGCAGCCCTTTGACAACATCCTTGTGAAACGCATGCGCCTCAGCAAACTGATCCTTACGAGCCCGTAATCTGCGATATTCTTCTCCGCCTTCCACAGTTCCGCGAGCGCCGGATCGAAGTACCGCATCTCCGGTCGCGCCAAGCGGGTGGCAAGATGCTTGTCGTCGGAAGTCTCTACAATCATCTCATAAGTGATCAGCGTTGCAAGATTAGCAAGTCATGGGAAAGGACTGCTCTGTTATTTCCGCTCTGCCGCATAGCTCCAATGAAAAAAAGCTATCTAGCGGCTTTCCATGGAGTCGGAATCTCGCTAACAGCGAAAAAGCAACCCTAAGAAGCATTCGTCGGGCCGTGTCAAAACTAGGCAAAAATCTTGCCTGGAAAAACGAACGTTTTTGACGACGATCTTGCTTTTGTTAAACTGCGCACGACGAATTGCGTTGCCGGTTCCTTCTGGTTCTGACCTGATTTCATGAGGTTGCCTTGCAAAATTTTCCATACCGAGTCCGCCATTCTGGCGCTATTTCGTTGATCACGTTCTGGATTTTGGCATTCATCTTTTTTCCTGTATGGTATGTCGCTGCCCAAGAATCGGAGGAGTTCCAGGAACCAGAATTGCTCTACCTGGGGTGGCGTTTAACCGGCACTGATGGCAACGTTGACTTTCGACTTTGGACGCCGGATGGGACACCGCTGGGAACGGCCAAAACCACAAATGTCTCCGACTCTTTGTGTGAGTTCCAATTCGCCGTATCAGACCGCGAGGTCGCCCCGACTTTACTGTTCTTGATATTCGGTGTTGATTCGCGTGCGTCGAAAAATCCTATAAAAACGCAAATTGAGTTGTCCGATAGCAGACGACCGGTTTTTGAGGTCGCGACTAACAAATCAAATGAATCATGGGTTGTGATTAGTGCTCGGGGCAAAGGGTCCTGGCCCGAATCCTGCTCACTGAAAATTCGCTATCCTGTTGAGAAACCGGTTGAAGTTTGGAAAACGGACGAACCACCGTACGAGGACACTGAAATTACCAAAGGTATATCGTGCGCGATTCGAGCAGACGCGCGTGGAAAATACCTGGAAACTTGTTTCCGACCGAAGGTGGGTGACTGGGAACAACATCATTACCAAGCGTGTGCCTACCTTGGGGACGACGACGTTCCGGTACCAGTTCGCCCACCGATTTTGACCAGCGTCACGACGAAATACCTGTACGAATTGACTGAGTATTTTGATCCGGAGACGCTCGATCAGATTCGCGTTACGAAACAGACATGTCGTCCTCTTGATCTTGGTGAAATCAAGATTCGTGGAGACTTGTTACCACAAAAGTAGGCTGGCCAACGGACTCAACGGTTCGACGTTTCCTGGTTTGTTGCCGCCGGGGACGGATCCGCCCTTAGATGCTCTCCGATATTCCCTTGCCAAATCGGGTAAAATCGGTGCCCGGGAATATCAACGTTTGATGCGAGTTGCCCGCGTATAATTGGTTATTAGTAGCGCATACGTGCGTTAGCGTTGCAGGAACTGCGCTTCGGTTGTTCTTGACCGTATTCGAATCTCAGATGGGGGTGCAAATTCGAGTCGGACCGCAGGGCGAGCCAGATGCGGTGCCGCCAAAGTTCGAACTGGCGGTGAATGGATGTGATTTAGCTTGGGGAATTCGAGGAAGAAGAAATAACGCGCCGATCAATCATCGTTTTAGCGCATTCACGCGTCTTGCTTCGAGTCACTAAACCAAAATTGACCTGCGCGAGCGTCGTGGGACAAATCTGGCGGCGAACATTGGGACCAAATATTTGATAACCGCCCAAATTACGACCAAAATATTAGGCCGTTGTGGATTAAAATCCCTATCAGTAAAAACGGAAAACGAAATCGACCTCGTGATGGAAGCGTCATCACATAACAAAAACTGGAAAATGGTCCTCAAACAGTACCAGGTCAGTCAAAAAAACGACTAGCCTGCCCACGACTTGGAAAATAGAGATATGCCCCAACTACCAACTCGTGCCTCAAGTATGGCGTTCCGGTTGGCCGCCGCCGTGTTCGTTCTGGTGATTCCATGCATCGGATTTGGTCAGACCGAACCCAAATCCTTGTACGAGCTGATTCATGAAAGTGATGCATTGATTGTCGCCAGGCATCCAATCGACGGCAAATTCGCCATCGACCACGTCTTTGCCGGGGAGAATCTGGGTCTCAAGGCGGGCGGAACGCTGGACAGTCCATTCGACATCGTGTCGCAGGAATCACGTACCTACTTGATGGTTCTCGATGAATCCGACTCCAAATCACCGGGCCCAGAATGGCGGATTGAGGAAATTCTTTCCGAATCCGGCGTCAAGTACGTGCTTAAGTATCCAACTCGCAAACTGTCGGTGCGTGAGCGATTGATACTGGCACTGCCAGCGCTCGAACATGACGATGTGTGGGTGGTTACCAGTTCACAACTGGAGTTTTCGATCGTTGATGACGACGAGTTCTTTGGGATTGCAGACCAGTTAACTCGAGAACAACTGCGCAGTGGAATTGAGACCTCCAAATACGTTTCCACCAAACGCCTGTATTGGGCGTGGCTGTCTCGTTTAGGAAACGAAGATGACGTTTCCTGGATCGAAACCAGAATTCTGGAAGACGACGGTGTTCCAGATATGGCGATCGCCTGCTACCTGCATATTCAGGGAAGTGACGGAATACCATTTATTCGTGAAAAGTTCCTTGAGGATCACGAAGCAAACTACATCAAAGTGTATGGATCCGTTATTGCACTTCATTACTACTACTACGAAACACAGTCGATGAATGCACGTCAGCATATTCTCGAAGCAACCCGATTGCTGCTGGATCAGCCAATAAAAGCGGACATGATCATTCCTAAACTGGGCGTGTACCGCGATTGGGATACGATGGACAAGATCGCAAATCTGTTTTTGGATAGCAACGACGAAACCAAATATTTGCGCGCGCCGGCCGCGATATATATGCGGTTCTGTCCGAAACCGCGGGCTGCAGAATATCTGAAACAATTTCGTCAGCTCGACGCTGGTGCGGTTCGCCGATCGGAAGTGCTGGTTCCCGATAGCGAACTCACTGACGCCTTCAAGGTACCTGAAAAGGGTTCATTGCGGATGCGTGGGCGACGGTGGGCCAATCCCGGCTGCTTTGGAACCTTTCCGGCTCCCGGGCTGGATCCTGACTCGCAGGAGGACGACCAGTATCCTCAAGCCGTCGGGCTTTTGAATCCGTGCAAAATCCGTGGCGATTTTTGAACACCGCTTCTGCTAAACGACCATCGCGTGACAAATCCGGCGGGAAACGCACGTCGGATTGTTTGGCAACGACCCAAATTTCGTCCAACATGTTCGGCCGTTGAGGATTGTAATCCCGATCAGTTTCATGGATTTCTCGACAAGCCTGTAAGGCCGGGAACATTGATCGGCACACAGATTAGATTTCACTTGCACGCGCCCACACTGTCATCAGACCGAAACTCAGCCATTGGCCGTACTCTTTCTTGCGCTGATTTCGTTTGTTAGCAACCATCGAGATTCCGGGAAACTCAAACTATTCTCGCAACAACGCAACAATGGACCATAAGTTAGTCAAAGGAACTTTGTTTCAGCCGAATCAAGAATTGGGGACGAATTATCAGGGTATCGCAAATTTTGTGGAAATATCACGAACGCCGGGCCGAATCAACCCAATCACAACATGCCAGATCCGCCCGGAGCCATCTCCTGTTCGCCAGCTTGCAACCACGGTGAACCACTGGACCAGCAACGCCGGGCAAAAAAAACAGACTTGGCTGCCTTCATGACAAAAGAAAACGCGACCGCTCCGGTGAACAAAAATAGAAGAAAGTGGCTCAGGCGGATCGCATGTCTGTTCGTCCTGACCTTACTCGCTGCTGTTGGGATCGTGGGCTGGATGTGGTGGAATCACATCAGGATTCACGGTTCATCCGAGCCCTTCGAATTCGTTAGCTTCGATGGCACGGTCCTGCGCGGTGAAGTTCGCCTGCCTCACAAGCCCGGCCCGCACCCCGCCGTGGTTTTGTTACATGGTTCCGGGCCCGCTCAAATCTCCGAAGTGGACTACTATTACGACTCGAATACCTTTCTCAAGAAAGGTTTCGCCGTTTTGGCTTACGACAAACGCGGCGCCGGCCAGTCGGACGGTGACTTCGCGACGGCAACTTACGCGGACTTCATCGAAGATATTCTGGCCGGCGTCCGGGCATTGCGAGCCCGGTCCGATATCGAAGATGACAAAATCGGCCTGTTTGCCACCAGCGAAGGTGGTTGGCTGGCTCCAGAAGTTGCGGTGCGTGACGGTCGGATCAGGTTCGTCATCATGAAATCCGGGCCACCCATGATTGCCCATCAAGCGTTGCGGTGGGAGATCAGAAATGAGCTTGTTGCGGACGGAGTGACTGACGAAGACTTGATCGAAAAGTATTTGGACCTTCGGCACAGTATCTGGACATACTACCGCGACGCCGCTGCAGCCAATGATCCGTTGACGGATCGCCGGACACAACTGGAGGCGGAATTGCAGGCTTTCGGTGATTCCCATGAAGCGATTTCCATCAAAATTGCCGAATTCGAACAAGAGAAGTTTCGAAGGTGGGCGGCGGATATCTTCTACGACCCGACGCCGTATCTGTTGACGATGAAGATACCCATGCTCGCCATTTACGGCAGGCTCGATCAGAACGTCCCAACGGAATCCGCGGTCGAAATCCTGAACGGGCTACGCGAGACGACGGGCAACGTGGTCGATATCGAGGTCTATCCGGATCGGGACCATTATTTTTTCGAATGGCGCAACATTCTCACGATGGGTATGCCGTCTGACTATTTCGAAAAGATTGGCAATTGGGCCGCAAAAAATATCGACCGGGCTGCAGAAGATCCGCTCAAACACCTGGACTGAATGTAACCCGATTCCAATCGACACAGGTTCGTCAGTTATTTCTGGCGCGCCTTCTTTCCAAACCGGAAACTCATGCGGTTTCTAATTCCACCGGAAAAACCACCGTTTTTCGAGACTTTGATGGGCGCTTCTTGCGTCAGCCCTTAGCATGTGAAAAGCAAAGCTCCTGGCTGGCCCATTGGGCGTCAATACCTGTTCCGATGGTTTTCCAAATGCGCCCTTTGTATTCGCCAATGACCATATCCGATGGTCCTCGCGAATAGCGGGTGGTCCAGCCGTTTTCCGTCCAGAGAAATTCAATGTTGCTAACGCCCACACGTCCTTGAACCTCGACAACGTGCCCGGTTGTCCGAATCGATTCGATACTTCGCAACACCATCTCACCGCCCATGGCTTCGACATATTTTCGGATCACCTGTCGCTGATCAAACCGGGCATGAATAGATCCGAAACAAGCATTATTAATTTGTATAGCTGTCGCAATTGTGACCCCACAGAACAATGCATCATCGGCGTGGACAGAATCACGCGGAATGATGAAGACACCAGCGTCACTAACCAGGGTTATTTCATGTTGACTCGCCGGGAAACAAAATACCTGTTTGAGATTCTGGGCCGGGATGATGAGGCCGAAGCGGTTTTCGGTGATGTTTCGGCGTTGCAACATCAAGTTAGTGCGTTTGCCGGCGGCGATGAACCAGCAGGACCGCGAACCGAAACCGAGCAGGACGCCTACATGCGAGAACTAATGCAGCGCCAAGCCTAACTGCAGAGCAGCAAGTCTGTTGAGTAAAAAACAATGATGCAAGACAATTCCATCTCAACGTGAACGACAGACATTGACCCGTACAACGAAAAAGAATGTTTTGATTTCTTGGCCCGGGCAGAGTGTCAGGTTGCAGGCGTCCTGTTCCGCGCGCAGAGAGGCCAATCCTTTTGGCGGCGAGGTCATGAGACCTGCGCCGAGCGCTCAAAGTCAGGTTGCGGGCGTCCTGTTTGGGGCGCAGATGCCAATCCTTTTGGCGGCGAGGTCATGAGGCCTAGCGCCGAGTGCCTAAAACCCAGTTTATCAGAATTCCCGTTCGGTGATGCGGCTTTTCGACTTCGCAACACAGTCCGGATTAAGATAAAACATTAGAGCGCATTTCAAAACCCGAATCTAGTGATTTGGTAGTGGACGAGGTCACGAGTCCTTCCCCGAATACCGTACAAAATGGGACTCGTAGCCTCGTCCACTACGCAGAAAAGCAGTTTTGAAATGCTCTCTAGTTAGAACCCTAATCGGATCGATTGGTGCTCCAAAAATGTCGGCGGAAGGACGCGGTGAAAAGTATCGATTGACAGTGACGACCATGTCGGAGCTAAGCACCCGCACCCGGTTTACTTGATGTACATGAATCCCAACCCGAATCGAAAATATGATCGTGAAAAGCGCCGGCCGCGTTGGATCCATGGTGTCGATGGTTTGTTGCGCAGCTGGAACGGCCGCCGCTGGCACAAGCAGAAATGGCTCAGCGCATTTAATTATCAAGAGGACGCCTGGTACACGGTGGAGATTCAGAAATCGGGCGGTCAGTTGATAATGCGGGCTTTTTGTGATGGCGAGTCGATTCCGAGTACGGAAACCTCACCGGTATCACTCAATGCGATCTATGGCATGGGTCGCGGCGCCACCGAGCACGAATGGGCCTACGTCGGCGAACCCCATGTCGACAGCTACGAGGGCAGCGCGCAGATCGACGAAATCTCAATGTGGACGAATTCAACCGATTCGAAATGAGGTGAGTCGGTTTGTAAGAAAGCGCAAAGCGGTGAGAGTCGCGAACAAAGCTAGGGCTTGCCATTCGTTCAAGCATGAAAAACAATTTGCTTTTCACGAAAGGCAGTTATCTCATATTCGCTTTTCAATAAATTCGAGTAGCTTTGTGTGAATCGGCGCGATATCGTTGCGGTCCCGTAGTGAGAGATATATGCCTCCTCCAATGTCGGCAGGCATCTTAGCACCCTCTTCTCTTACAACCAAAACTCGCTCGCGTCCCTTAGCTTCCATAAACAGACCCATTTCGAATATAACGTTGTCCCGTGGCGCTGCGTAATTCTCTTCGCCAAGAAATTCGTCATCCCTTGTCAATAGCATGATCGCACCGAGACAACTTTTCGATGCATCCAATAGCTCATCGAGAATGGTCGCGCCCGGCGCGAAGTCAAGCTCCCAGTCGCGGACCGAGACATCGCGAGACGACAAGAATTTCGAGATGTCGTTTGCTGTGGCTCGAGCCTTACTGCTGTACGCTAGGAACACGTCATCGACGCGCTTTACTTCATCTATCCAGGCGTCGATTTGGCGCTTGGGATCGGCAGTTTCTAACCATTTCGGCGTGGCGTCCGATGGCGCGCCGAGAATAATTTGGCCGCCGCCGTCCCAAGTAATTCCGTCCGCAGCAACATGCTGCTCCGTAATTACGAGGAGTTCCTTCTTCATGGCTAGCGCATACGCACCTTCAAAGTGATTCCAAACAGTGGGCATGGCGACCCTCGCGTCACCGGATGGATCTCGCCATCGAGCAAATGCCAAGACCAAAGCTCCATGGCAGCGAGCCATGATGTCACTAACAGCTTGGTAAGTGTACGGTGAACGTAAAGGCAGGCCAGACACCTGAAACTCTTGAGGTTCAATTCCTGCATTTTGGAGTTCATCAAGGATTGCATGCTTCAGGGCTTTCTGCCGTTCATCAAGGTTGTGGTCCCGCGGCACGCTTACGTACACTCGTTTTGCTCGCATTTGACGTCCCAAAGATTAATTTTTGCTTATCCTAACAGCCGTCTAAAAAGGGTAGGTAAGGTCTAATATCAATGTTATCGTTCACAATTGGCGCGCCAATGGTATGGGCATTATATCGGTCTAACTCTGCCGTTGATCGCGCCACGGAAAATCTGGTTCGCTGAAAATAATATTTAATCAATCGTGCCGATAGAATTTGAACTTCTTCTATTTGCTGTTGCTTTCATCCGACCACGAATAGTTTGCCTTGCTTCAGCAACTCGGGTAGGTTAGTGCGTGATGCGGAGTTCTTGTCCCGCAACCACAGGGTGAATCCAATGAGCCAATTCGCCATGATCGCGTTGGTCCGTGATGGTCATACTAAGTACTTTGTTGATCGCTGGGCCGCTGGGTTCCTGTTCCGCGAAATGCTGTGGGGACCCGATGACTTCGAGACGTGGGTCTCACACCTGGAGCCTTCGGATGAGTGGGAAGTTGCCGGCAGTGGCGCGATCGTCGACTTTGACCAGCGACGATTGATCTGGACCGATGAACACGAATCGCTAGTCGTACCTCGCGTGTGGTCCGTTTACGAGCGTCTGCTGGACGCCGCCTGGCCAGATTTCGAAGTGCGGCATACCGACGAGATCAGCGAGCTGTTCACGGCACTTGGCTTGCCCTTCGAACGATTCGATGACGAGGAGGAGGAATACGAAACCCGATCGGAAACCGTTTTGATCGCTGGCCGGATCTACGATGACGAGGACGATGAAGAATTGGGCGACGAAGAATTAGCCGATGAAGACGTTGAAGAAGATGATTACGGATTTGACGAAGAAGAATCGCGGGCCTGGGTTACCGTAATCAGCAACGACGGTGTGATACGACATCGGCAGCTGGACGATCTGCCTTTGGACTTGCTGCGAGCTGACCAGTCGGCGCTCGAGCGGCTTGAAACACTCGCTCCGGCAGAGGTCCCGCCCGAAGCGGTTGTGAGCGAAGGGATGTGGATTCGCCACGACCAGCAACAAGTCGGTATCTGGGGACGCGCGCCGACCAAGCGCCAGCTCGCCAAGTTGCAGGATCATTGGACGGGCTGGACGATCCAATGGTCGGACGACGGTTACACGGCCCAGTGCGGTGTGAGTGGTCCGACCGGTGTGCCGATGAACGAGCAGCAGGCGCTTGCAAAGTTCCTACCGATTGTCCTGTCGACCAAACGCTTTGATATGGACACGGTGTTCGGCGCGATTGGCGGCAGCCTCAGAAAAACCGCGCTCAAGGGAGTTGGCTGTCTGTTTATCGCGGTCTGCACACCTCTGTTATTGTTCGGCCTGTTTTCAGGTAATTGGACGGCCGTTTTGATTTCTGTGCTGGTAACCGCAATTATCTTTTTCGTCGGTTTTAAAATCGTAGAGTATCGATTCAAGAAGAAATTCAAGGACACGGTGCCAAAGCATGAGGAGAGCAAGGCGCCGCCGGTTGCCGGCCCGCTGGATGAGAACGAGCGCCGCGCGCGGTTGGACGAGCTACTGAAAAACGCGGGTTTTCCAAGTTTGGACGTGATCGAACCGCAATTCGCGAAAGACGAGTTTGGTTTGCTGGGCTGAAGTGATGCTTGACGACAAAGCCGGCGATAAAGACATCGCAAAGCAACAAAAGAAATCAGGGGAGTTTTACACGGAGGAACCAACCGGCCTGAGTTTCGACAGACTCTACAAAGCGATGAATCGCGAACTCCCGTGGCCCATCGCCTATGTCGTGGCTTTGGTTTTAAGAGGTCGCGGTTTGATAGGCTGGCCGTTGCAACCGATGGATGCGTTCGGACCGGTGGGCAGTGAAATGAGGATCTCTTTCGAGCAGATCCCTCCGACGGCCATGTCGGCATGGGCACCGGTAATCGAACAGCTGCGGGATCTGAAATTCGAACCGATTGAGTTTGCGATTGCCGATATGATCGGCCAGAAGCGCAAAGTGGAATCGCTGTGGATCGATGAGGTTGGTACCACGCTGGTCACACTTGAGTGGATGCGGATGCCCGGTGCCACAGGAGTTGAAGAGAACGTGGCTGTGGAGTTTAATTCCTATGGCCTCGACGATCCCGAGATCACGACGATGTGGCTCAGTCCGAAACATATGTTCGACTTTGATTTATTCGATCTGCCGTTCGTTGAGATCGAGCAGGAATCCAGCCGCAAGCCGTTGAGCGACGCATACCAGAGGCATCTTTCCCGGATCACCCGCCGCGACTTTCAATATTTGACCGACGAGAATGACGTCGCCGAACACCTGCAGCGCTCCGAGCGACGATTTCAAGCGTTATTGGATCAAGGCCTGCTGCGCCGAATCTCGCAGCAGGAAATTGATCGCCTCGCGCAAATTGAGTTTGAATAAGAATTCGACGCGCCAAATCTGCAATGGCAAAGCGGTCGATGTGCAGGCTAAAAAGATGGGGCAGGGGTATATATGTTTGGTTGCCAACGGGACTGGTATTGTTTTAGCATCCCGCACTTGAAACTACACACGACGGCTACGCGGAGATGTACCCCGAAATATGTAGCTGTCCTACCTGTCCCCTTTCGTACCCTAAAGCTGGAAACAAAAAGTCATAACGTGGCAGAATGATGGGGTCAGAATGATTTGCGCCCGCCGTTATTTTGCCTCCATGATCCGCCATTGCAGCGGACAGACTGAAACCGAGAGCGAACCGATCGCCAAAATCGGCAACAGGTTCC
>CAJHZH010000614.1_pt1 | contig 12091 bp, 11 predicted proteins | sample 9198951 | NCBI WGS metagenome assembly CAJHZH01 (sample SAMEA7708381, study PRJEB35096) | sediment metagenome | biome: marine neritic benthic zone biome [ENVO:01000025]; feature: sediment [ENVO:00002007]; material: shallow marine sediment [ENVO:03000034] sea grass bed [ENVO_01000059] ...
AACGCTAGCCAAAAATACAGAAGGTCCCCGATAAGCACACCGATGGCGGTGCCAGGAATCATGTAACGGAGTGCAAAATCTACAGGAAAGTCGAATATCGCGTGCAGCATACTGACGGTTAGTACGAGCCCGGCAATATTATCTAACATCAAGCCAAAAAAGGCATTTACGTCACCGGGCGCGGCCCACTGATAGCGTGCAGGTTTCACGGAATTCTCGCTTGGCACGGGTTTTGCGAACTTTGAGCCCTGCGAGTGTAAATCTCAAAAAAATGGCTGTCAAACGACCTAACGTGTCAAGGGCTTGGGCGATTAGCACTCTAGAGATTTCAATTTCAATGGTTTCCAAGGAGTCGCACTCGGGCAGGATCGCTGAGAATCGGCAATTTTTGTTGAATTTGTGATCCATGTTCGATTTCCGTGCGTAGTAAAATATGCATGCCACGATTAACGATTTGCATCAAAACTATCGACAACAACTCAGGGCCAAAGAGAACCCGGTGACCGACGAGCATTTGCTGCTTGAATATCGCCAGACGGGCGATCGCGAGCTGTTTGCGCAGTTGGTCTATCGGTATGAACGAGAGTTGTTTTCGTATCTCCGTCGGTATCTCGGCGAAGCTGAAATGGCGGAGGACGCATTTCAAGGTGCGTTTATGCAAGTGCATTTGAAATGCGATCAGTTTCAGGAGGGACGCAAGTTTCGACCGTGGCTGTATAGCATTGCAACCAACCAGGCAATCGACGCCAAGCGACGGAACAAGCGACATCGGATGGTCAGCTTGGATACGGGCACTGGCGACGCAGAAAGCGATGAAGTCAGCCGGTTGGTAAATTTGTTGGAAAGTTGCGATTTAGGCCCAGAGACAAAAGCCCAGGTCGGTGAACGCGACCAACTGGTGCGAGCGACACTTGACCAATTGCCGGAATCCATGCACGCGGTTATTCAACTGGTGTACTATCAGGGGATGAAATATCGAGAAGCCGCCGAGGTGTTGGAGATCCCCGTGGGCACGGTAAAGAGTCGTTTGCATGCGGCTATCGCCAAACTGACCGACGTTTGGAGCCAGTCAAGTCAAATAGAGTAATCGATCGTGAACCGCCCTACGCAACAAGACTATGAATCATGCGATTTGCTCGGATACATTCTTGGGGCATTGGACCCCCAAGAACACGAGCATGTTGAAATGCTGATTGCCCAGGATCCCGAACTCAGGCAGCAGCTGGAACAAATCGAAGCGCAAGTGGCGCCGTTAAGTGGACTTTGCCCACCCGGTCCACCGCCCGCTGGTCTGGCGCGGCGAACGTGTGAACGAATCGCGCCATTGTCGATTAAGCCGCCAGCGGTTGAGAAATCAAACTGGTTTGCCAAACGCCATGAATTGCTGGTTGGCAATCGTTCTTGGTCGCGTGGCGACATTGTCGCAGTTGCGTTGGTCGGAATATTGTTGACGGCGATCATTTTACCGGCCGTCAATTACAGCAAATTTCAGAGTCGTCTGACGGGATGCGAAAATAATCTAAGAACCATTGGGATAGCATTGCTGGACTATTCAGGGATGCACAACGGACGACATCTTGAGATCCCAAGGCACGGCAATTTGGCTGTGGCAGGTTCCTATGCCGCTTTGTTGATGGACAACGGTCAATTAAGCAATGCATCGTTGTTCTGGTGTCCGTCGGTTCGCAATGATGACCGTCAATTGCCGGCATCGTGCCAAGAATTATTGTCCGCATCGGGCGTGCAACTTGCGCGATTACAGAAAGAGGTCGGGGGTGATTTCGCATTCACCTTGGGACACCTTGACGGGGGCAAGTACGTCGCTCCGCGCAACAATAACCGCGAGCATTATGTGCTGCTTGCCGACGCACCGAGCGCGAACCTTGCTGGTCGAACCAGTCAAAATCATGGTGGAAGCGGTCAAAACTGCTTTTTCGAGGACGGCCACATAAGATTTTTGACTACTCCTTCGATCGACAATGACTCGATTTACGAAAACGCATGGGGACAGGTCGCACCGGGCACCCAATCGGACGACAATGTCGTCGCACCGAGTTATACGCCGCTAATGCCTACGGACTAGCATGCGTGAGTCGCACGTGCCGGGTGCGACGCAGTGCAGTGACACCCGGCAGGTGTCATCCACTAGTTTATCGAAATCGATAAAAAAATCCGTCGGGTGCGGCGAATCGATTCAGCCAATCGCGATCAGACGCCGGTTTGGCGAGTTCGACCAGCGCCCTGAGATCCCTGATCATTTTGGGGTGGTCGCCGTAGTACGAATGTCCAATCAGGCTGGTATCGATCCCGGAGACGTCGATCGTGTCGACTCCGTCCAGCACGACCAGGTTGTCACCCGCTAGTCCTGCACGGTTGTGACCATTGACTTTAATAGACGCCATGAGAGCTCGATCAGATGATGACGCGTACAACGTCACTTGGCGTGCTAGATTCGTGGTATGTTCAGCATAGCGATCTTCGAAATCCCGGCTACTCACGTCAGGGGCAGCCATGACAAGCTGCCCAAACATCTTGCGCGGCTGGCGCTGCGATATTGAGATTTGCTCAAGCGCCTGCAGTAAAGCGAAATTACCCATGCTATGCGCAACCAGATGAATTGTTGTTGAGCCGGTATTTGACACAACATCCTCCAGGAACTTTCTGAGTCGCACCACGGTCGAGATGGCATTTTCACGGTCCTGCGTGTACGAGCTTGGATCTCCGTGCGATGCCCAGGAATAGCAAATTGGCGCGCCGACAAATTTGAGATCAAACGCGATCTGAGCGGTTCGCCGGACCGCGTCCTCGAAACTTACGTTAAACCCGTGGATAAAAACAAATGCCTGAGGTTGGGAGATCTTGTCCAGGCATTCGTTCAAGTTGTTGTAAAACTCGGTTTTTGTCGACCGCTGGACTCGCTCCAAAATGATATGTTTTTTTGTGTCTTCCCGGAATTCTAGTTTGATGATCGAGGGGGAATCGATCGTTCCGATTCGATGATCGGGCGGTATATTAACCTGACAAACGCCGTAGTCGAGCAATTCGGTTTCCCCCGCACTGATGATTTCGGAGGTATAACGTGCATCGCCATTTGTTGAGAGTCTTAATTGTTTTTGCCACTCAATGTTTTCACTCCGAGCAAAGAATACACAAATCAGCAGACTGCAAACCAGGGCGAAACCAAGAAGTGTTTTTTGTTTTGCGAAGAATATTGCTGATAAAAAGACCAAGCTGATGGCCGCAGTCGCGATCGTCCAAAAAAAGATGCTGCGCCATTCACCCGCAGCCAACTCAAATTTGGCAGCGCGATCTGTTGCGTAAAAGACATTCACCTTGGTTTCGACTGGGTCTGCCTGAGGCGGCGCTGTCGAATTCTCGAGGGGAGACGGAATGGCTGCGGGCTCAGGCGGCGCCGCCGATTCCACCGCGGAAATGTCAGCAGATGCGTTAGGAAATTCCGTTGCCGCACCCACAGGCGGCGGCAACTCTTTCATCGCGACTTTTGGAAATGTCCGCCTAGGTGACGATGTACCCTGTGATGCCTTTCGCGGGGTTGGTTTGGCTTCCGACTTGTTTAACTCTTGAGTGATTTTGTCAAATATGCTGCTACTCTTCGGACGTGACTTCTTTGGCGCAGCCTTTTTTCTGGCCGACGATTTCTTGGGCCGGGATTTCTTGGGCCGAGACGTTTTATTGGACGGAGCGGCTGCTGGGGGCGACAAGTCCGGTGTATTGCCGTTCGAGATGGGTTCAGTGGTTTTTTCGATCGAATCCCATGGGTCCGTCGTTTTATACGAGTCTTCTTTAGCTGCGCTCTTATCCCCTCCTGCTCCGCCTGAGCAACCGGACATTAGTAAAAGGCCAACGCATAATCCACCGGCGATCAAGGACAGGTTTCGTTGTATCGAGTAAGTTTCCATCGTCAACCTTTTTCATTGCAACCAAGATGATACGCAGATTGTATTCGGATGCATTTTCCGCCACGAATACTGATTCTTGGTTGTTTGTTGGAATTCGAATTCCGAGCTAGCATCCACAACAGAAAATGACTCAGAAAAACATGACATATAGATGAAGATGCCCAGCCAATCGACGTCGGCCAATCGACGTCGGCGAGAAAGAAAACTTGATGCCTCGTCTCGTCCGAGACTCAATTCCGTGGCCCATTGACGATGATCAAGACGTACATCAGGACGCGGATGGTAAAAGAGAGAGTCCAGTCGCAGTTTACGCGCATTGACCAACCACCAGTGTGATATTTTGACCGCCAAACCCAAAACTGTTGTTCAAAGCCACTTTGCACTCGGCTTCGCGGGCTTCGTTTGGCACGTAGTCGAGATCGCACTCTGGATCCGGATTTTCATAATTGATTGTTGGGGGAAGTACGTTGTCCCGGATCGCCATCAAGCACACGATCATCTCCGTGGCGCCGGCTGCCGCGATTAGATGGCCCATCATGCTTTTGGTACTGGAAACCGGAACATTCATCGCATTCTCTCCAAAGACGTCTTTGCAGCTGCGAGTTTCAACACGGTCGTTAACCGTCGTGCTTGTTCCATGAGCATTGACATAGTCGATGTCGTCAGGGTTTAACTTGGCATGCGATATGGCCATCCGCATACAAGCGATCGCCCCTCGGCCCTCTGGATGAATATCGGTGATGCGATAAGCATCAGCCGTCGAACCGTATCCCATGATTTCTCCATAGATCTGAGCCCCGCGTTTTTTGGCTTGTTCGAGATCTTCGAGAATCACCATGGCAGCACCTTCGCCAAGCACGAATCCATCGCGTAGGCGGTCAAACGGTCGAGATGCCTTGGTTGGATTTTCATTGTTCGTGGAAAGGGCGGTAAGCAAATTAAATCCCGTCACGCCAAATGGATGGATCATGCTGTGGGTTCCTCCCGAGAGCATGAAATCGGCTTCTCCTCGACGAATAATCTCCGAGGCCTCACCGATCGCCTGGCTGCTCGCGGCACAGGCGGTCAGGCAGTTCGCGTTAGGGCCCTGGGCGTTGAACATGGCCGCCATATGACCGACGGGCATGTTGGGTTCCTGCTCCATTTCCATTGCAGGATTTAACACGTCCAGCCCGGTTTGCATAAACTTGACCAGATCGAGATTGCCCTCTTCATCAAGCCCCGCCGCCATCATTGCGGCAAACTTGACAAAGTCCTGATTTCCTTCACCACTTCCGAGATAAACACCAAATCGTCGCGGATCATCGACGACATCGAGAATGCCGGAGCTTTCGACTGCTTGTTTGGCGGCACCAGCGGCGAACTTGGTGTGGCGGCCTCGAAATTTCCAAGCCTCCGGGTCCTCGCCGGTATCGGAAATATCCCAATCCTTGATTTCCGCGGAAATTTTTGTGGGAAAACGACTCGCGTCAAAAATGGTTGTATAACCGACGCCGCTTTGGCCCTCTTTGAGTCTTTTCCAAACCGATTCGACGTCATGTCCCAATGGGTTTATCGCACCCATTCCGGTGACAACCACTCGTCTGCCTGACCCGCTGCGACTCATGGCTAGTTTCGTCCCTTACAATTAGTTCCTGTATGAGGTTTCAAAAAACACTCAGTTCAGCTCGCTCGGCTTCCAACATAAACTCGGGAATCGGAATGGGATTTCCTTCTTCGTCCCGACCCACCGCGAACAACTTTAGACACCGGAGCATCCGGCAGAACCCTGCCGGCTCGAATAATTGAATTCCCTCAAACCGATCATCCAGATATGCAAATGTCAATTCAGCTTCGCACAACAGCCGCTCGCCCACATGCACGGTTCCTGTAGCGATTCCCCCGTTTGGCTGCAAACTTACAATATCGGTACGCAATCGGATGGTGTCGCCGGGCACAGCCTGGAAATCGAAATGACTTTTCTTAACTTTAGCCAATACCACTCGCTTTTCGAAATCACTAATCTGCGAGATCAGTAGCCCGCCTGTTTGCGCGAGACCTTCGACGATTAGTGAGGCAGGCAAGTAGGGTCGACCCGGGCTGTATTCGTCGAGCGGCTCTTCAGACAAACTCACGTTTTTTATCGAAGTGGCGTAATGCCCGGCAACGAATTCTTCAAATCGATCGATCCAAAACCATCTCATACTATTGTTGACTCTCCAGTGGATCGCGATTCAAGAGAAACTGGCAGAATTTCAGATCGTTTGACCATCGATTTTCGACCAATAGGGCTCCGCGATTCCATTTCGATTTTTTCATTTCGGTTGGCATTGACTAGACGCCGACTTTAGTGCCAACGTAATTGCAAAGGTCCTGAACCGTTAATAGATTGCCAAAGTCCTGAACTTGAGGATTTTGTTCGAATTTGCTCAGATCCGCGAACGGCATCCGCTCTTTTAGTTGTACTAACCCCGGTTCAGTAACTTTACCGTCCTGAACATACTCGGCGTTGGTCAAGATATCGTCCGGAAACAACTCGTCTCGCGGAATCTGGATATCAAATGCTTTTTCCAGTTTGAATACGATATCTAAGAAATCAATGGACTCGGCACCAAGATCGCCAACCATCGTGGCGTCCGGGGTAACTTCTTCATCATCAACGCCGAGTGCGTCGACCAAGGCTTCCTGAACCTTTTCGAAAACCTCTTCTTTACTGGACATCTCAAGTCTCTCCAAATTGTAATTGATTTGTGTTTTTCGCTCAGAAAATTGAATTATTTGTGTGGACTGGCAACAAGTTCTGAGTTGTCTAATGAATTCGAACGTGCATTGTATGGTTTTCGCGGATCCTGCAAACGTCGAAGCAATCGACGATGTTCATGAACCATATAATGATCGACTTCAGCCGCCTCTAACCCTCGGTCCGCAAGGTTAAATCGCTCCAGCACCAACTGGCCGCGTACTGCGACGCGATCACCAATGTCTCCGCGAGTGCGTATCTCAACGTACTGGTCGTCAGATTTTTTCCATTCAGCGGTGACGATTAGCTGATTGCCCGGCTCTACAAAATCATGGAACTTTAGTTGATTTACCTCAGCAAGTGCCACCGTGGAGTAACGAAAATCTTCGGTTGCCTGTACCAGCCACATTCCCGCCTGAAACATGGCTTCAAGCATAATCACGCCTGGCATGACCGGAAAACGTGGAAAATGATCTTTTAGATACTCTTCGGCCATCGTCAATCCTTTGACCGCCACAAGCTTTTTTCCAGGATGCAATTCGATGATTCGATCAATTTGGCAAAAACGCATAGTGTTCCAGTTTCATTATCTACGCTCCCGTTGGCGGTACTGGAACAACTTCCGCAACACACCAGGTCGAGCGCACGTACAACGATTCGGTTTTCGGTGATCTAAGCTTGGGTCACGAATAATCGCTCGTGCACTGGTCCTGCGGGCACGGAATTAAAGGGAATTAATATAACATCGGCCCCTGTTTACCTCAATAACTCGTCAGCTTAAGGGCGTCGTTTCCGCTAATCGCAGAAAAAATTGCACCGAGCCGGCTGGCTAATTACCCAGACACTCCAAATCATACAGCATTTCATCCTAAAATCGCACGATTTGTCAGCGGCCATAAGCAGTGTTAAATTTTCATCATGCGCAAAGGTTTAGCAGTTTCGCCAGGGGTCGCTATCGGTAAGGCTTATGTCATACACGAGATCTTTGTAAATCCTGACACTAAACGTCTTGAAGACGCCGAAGTCACAGCCGAACTGGCCAGATATGAAACGGCCAGGGACCGTTCGACCGCAGATTTGCGAGCCCTGGAAAGAAAAGTTGACGCCCAGGTCGGGCACGAAGAAGCTTCAATATTCGCCGTGCATCAGAACATTCTTCGTGAACCCGCCTTCACGAACAAAATTCGAACTTGGATCGTCGACGACCGAATGACCGCCGCTGCGGCACTTCAACGGTTGCTTGCGGAATACTCCGAAATGTTTAACCGGATGAAAGACGAATACCTCCAAGGACGACTCAATGATGTACGAGATGTCGTTATTCGACTCAGTGGCCACATGTCCGACGTGCTCAAACCTGATGAACATGTGTTGGATGGTCCGTTAATTGTCGTGGCGGACGAATTGTTGCCATCTCAGGCAGTCGCACTTGGCGAAATTGACGTCCACGGAATTGTCACACAGGCAGGAAGCCAAACCAGCCACGCCGCTATCATCGCGCGGAGCCGGGGGATTCCTGCCGTATCGGGTGTCAGCAACATTATGCGACTGGTGAAAACCGGCGATAATATTGTGGTTGACGGTCGGGATGGTCACGTCATCATCAATCCGAATCCGGAATCGTTGGCCGCGTTCCGAAAACTTGAGCGAGAATTCTTTGATTTAAAAGACCACCTGGCAGAGAACCGAGATTCTCCGTCGATCACGGCCGACCATGTCGAACTGCTGCTGCAAGGCAATATCAACGGACTGCCCGACGCCCAAGCCGCCAACGCAATGGGTGCAACGGGCATCGGACTCTATCGAACCGAATACCTTTATTTAACGCACCCCGACGTACCGGATGAACAGGAGCAATACGAAACGTACTGCCAAATCATCAAGGCTTCACCCAATCAGAATGTGACTATCCGCACCCTGGATATTGGCGGTGATAAGACCGTCCCGTATCTCGGTCACAATCACCAGGAAGCCAATCCGTTTATGGGCTGGCGAAGCATCCGGCTTTCGTTTGAACACCCCGAGTTTTTTAACACACAAATCCGGGCAATCATTCGCGCCGCTGCCGATTTTCCGGCGAGCAATGTGCGGATGATGTTCCCGATGGTGACGACCGTTGAGGAATTGCGGCGGCTGAGAGCCATGGTTCGCCGAGCCTTCAAATCGCTAATTCAACAAGGAAAACACACCGTCGAAGTCCCCATGGGAATGATGCTCGAAGTCCCGGCAGCGGCGGTTTCCATTGAAACGATGCTGGGACTGGTCGATTTTGTCTCGATTGGGTCAAACGACTTGGTTCAATACTTGATGGCAGCAGATAGGGACAATCCCAAAGTCAGCCATTTGTGCCAACCGTTGGCGCCTCCGGTCTTGCAAGTACTTCATAACGTGATTTCCGCTTGCGACCACGTCGGCAAGCCGGTGACCGTTTGCGGCGAAATGGCTGGTCAGCCAAAATCGTTCGTTTTATTGCTTGGCATGGGGCTGCGTCGGTTCAGTATGAGCCCCGCGTTTGTTCCGTCCATCAAGCAATTGGCCAGCCAGATCACCATAACCGAGGCGGAGGCGATCTTTCGGTCTGTCTCAAAGCTGAAGACGTCGGCGCAGGTCAAGCGATACATGACTCGCCAGTTGGAGCACCTGGCACCAAATCTTGCGTTGTTAGATACCGCGTAAGACGTTAACCGTCATTACCGTCGGATTCTTCTTCAGAGACTTCGCGTTGCTCGATCTTGATGCTCTTTACGTTAACTCGTTCCGTGGGGCTACTTCCCTGGGAACCGCCAACTTCAACCTCGCCGATTTTCATCAGTACATCTTCGCCCGCAATCAACTTTCCAAATGCCGTGTACTGACCATCCAAGTGCGGTGTCGATTCCAGGCATATGAAAAATTGGGAGCCTGCCGAATCCGGATCGGTTGAGCGAGCCATCGAAATCACACCTCGCTCGTGTTTACGATCGTTGAACTCGGCATCAATGTTGTATCCAGGACCACCCTGCCCCCAGCGAGCTTTGTTCGCGTCATCTTTCGAAAGCGGATCACCACCTTGAATCATGAATCCCTTGATGATTCTGTGAAAGCAAGTGCCATCGTAGAATTTCTTTTTGGCCAGCTTTTTGAAGTTCGTTACGGTTTCTGGGGCCACGTCATCCCAAAATCGAATTACCATTTTGCCATGATCTGTATCGATCACCGCGACGTCGACCGCCTTACTTTGAGCAAATGACGAACTGGACAGACCGGCAACTAAAACGAAACTAACTGTACTAATTAAACGCGTCATAAACCTGCGCCTTTCTGATGCGAGATAGATATTGACCTAAGCAGGATTAAAGCCTTATGCGCGAGCGAAAAACTTCAGGCCTGAAACACCGGCGACTGGAGGATTTTCTCCGTGAACTTTGCTCGCGCTTCAGACTTAGATTGCGGATCAGACTTTAATACGTCTTGAATTTATTGGGCACACCCACGATTGGCCACTTATTCTGACGCACAATAAAAAAGGCCGCAAACCCCATTGGGATTTGCGAACCCGTATCTGCAAAAATAATTCACAACAATTTGTGGTTTGATAGCTTAAACTGCGGCGTGTTCGTTGAGCATTTCCTGCAGCTTGGCTTTCGGCACCGCGCCCATTTGAGTCGCGACTACCTCGCCAGCTTTAAAAATTAGAATCGTAGGAATATTAGTAACCCCGTATTTCATCGCAATGGCTTGATTTTCGTCGACGTCAAGTTTGCCAACTTTTGCCGTTCCGGCATTTTCGGCGGCGAGCTCTTCGATAACCGGGGCGATTTGTCGACACGGTCCACACCAGGCCGCCCAAAAATCAACCATCACCGGTTGATCGGATTCGAGTACTTCGGATTGGAAATTGTCTTGATTGAATTCGGCGGCCATTATTTTTCTCCAAAAGCTGCTTTCTCTTTATCAGGCGGTTGATATTTAGCAATGTTGTTCTGATTCTGTCGGATTGTAACCATGCCGGTGTTCACGTCAATTGACATAGAAAATACCAACGCAATGTTTGTATTTTGCGTGGTTTTTGCTGTTTTTGTTCAATCGGACTCTTAGAAGTCGGGATGACGATTATGATGATGCGGATAGCTTCGATTCCTCACTAAGATGACCTGATGATTATAAATCTTCACTTTGCGGCTGTCGTATTCTTGTTGGGCGTTCATTTGGTTGAGCCAATTTTGTTGGCCCAAGAAAAACCAAATGTCGTTTTTATCTATATCGACGACTTGGGGTACAGCGATGTTGGATTCATGGGTTCAGAAATATACAAAACACCCAACATTGATCGGTTAGCCTCCGAAGGCATGTTCTTTACGAACGCCTATGCGGCCGCACCGAACTGCGCGCCGTCCCGCGCGTGCTTGATGAGTGGCCAATACACCCCACGACATGGGATTTACACCGTCAACAATTCGGATCGCGGGAAGACGCAACTGAGAAAACTAATTCCTACGAAGAACCAAACCGTGCTCCCATCGAAAATTGTGACGCTTGCCGAAGTATTCAAATCAGCCGGATACGCGACCGGTCATTTTGGTAAATGGCATTTGGGTTCAAAGCCCGATACCGACCCGCTGGCGCAGGGGTTCGACGTCAACTTCGGCGGAAATAGAACGGGATCGCCCAAAGGCGGTCATTTTAGCCCTTATAAGAATCCGCAACTAAGCGATCCTCCTCAGCGCGAATACTTGACCAATCGACTCACACGGGAAGCGGCTGCATTCATGAGTCAACACAAGGAACAGCCCTTTTTTGTCTATTTGTCGCACTACGCCGTCCACACGCCAATCCAAGCTAAAGAAAAGATCACGCAAAAATATGCAGTAGCTGCCAGGGAAAAAGGATTCAACTCCAAGTACGCTGCAATGATCGAGAGTGTCGACGACTCCGTGGAGGAGATCTTGAAACGGCTGGAAGCACTTGGCATCGCGGACAATACGATGGTCATTTTTTATTCCGATAACGGAGGCCACGGAAAAATCACATCGTGCGCGCCGCTGCGCGGCAGCAAGGGAATGTTGTACGAAGGTGGAATCCGCGTTCCGCTGACGATACGCTGGCCCGGCAGAATTCGTCCTGGTACGCGTTGTGACGAACCGGTCATCGGAATCGATTTCTTTCCAACGTTCAGTGAAATAATCGGCGCCCGCGCGCCGGTAAATCAAATTTTTGACGGCATCAGCCTAGTTTCATTATTAACTGGGCAAGACAAAAAACTTGGACGCCGAAATCTGTTTTGGCACTTTCCCGCGTATCTTCAAGGCAAAGACTATTTGGGAGCCCGTGACGCTGATTTCCGTACACGACCATGCAGTGTCGTTCGCCGGGACGACTGGAAATTGATCCACTATTTTGAAGACGACACGATTGAACTTTATGATCTAAAACATGACATCGGGGAAACGAGAAATGTTTTTCAACACCAACG
>CAJHZH010000979.1_pt1 | contig 12026 bp, 8 predicted proteins | sample 9198951 | NCBI WGS metagenome assembly CAJHZH01 (sample SAMEA7708381, study PRJEB35096) | sediment metagenome | biome: marine neritic benthic zone biome [ENVO:01000025]; feature: sediment [ENVO:00002007]; material: shallow marine sediment [ENVO:03000034] sea grass bed [ENVO_01000059] ...
AATGGTCCGGGTCCCCCACTATCAATTAGCCCGCGAACAGGACTTGGACGCCACCATGACGCCAATGATCGACGTGGTATTTCTGTTGCTGATCTTTTTCGTGTGGACGTCGGGAACGCAAATGATCGAATACATTTTGCCGAGCCAATTGTTGGCCCAGCAAGGAAATGTCGCCAGCCAAGCCACTGATCCACTGCCCGAACAGGATTTTGACAGCGTGGTCATCAGGCTTCGCTATGACGGAACGCTGCCTGACTGGACGATCAACGATCAACCGATGAATTCGGTGGGTCAGGTTTCAAACACACTTGATACGCTTGCAAAAATCAACATCGATGCGCCGATCATTGTCCACCCAGACGAAAATGTTCCGTTGGGCTACGTGATTGAAATCTACGATGTGTCCAAGCTGGCGGGATTTGACAAGGTATCATTTGCCGTGAATACGAAGCTACAGAACTGAATTGATGTTGCCGGCAAGCTCAAATGCTAGATCTCAGATCAAAAAACCGATCCGTATTCGCGGCCAGCGCGGCAGTAATTGTCGCCCTGTTGTTATTCTGTTTTTCGTCGGTAAACATTAGTGCGCAAATAAAAAGCTCATCCGCTGAGATCGATTTGGTAAACGGTCTACAGCGGCGTCGGCTGTTCGATCTTGCAAAGTTTCACTGTCGACAGATTCTCGACGACAGTCGGACGCCGGACCGATTGAAAATTGACATCGCCGTTGCGGATTTGAAAACACGAACCGCCGAGGCAACGCAAGCGGACCCGGATTTGCGAAAGCAGTTTTGGACTGAAACCGAGCGGATCGGAGAGGCTCATTTGCAGCGATTTTCGGCTTCGCCCAGGGCCATTTTGATCAAAGTCCAACAATCGCTTGTGTTGCAGGCCAAAATCGAGCAATTAAGGCAGGAACTCCAGGCTGACATGGCGGCTGGGGATACAAAAGACAAGGCGCTCAGCTGGATTCGCCAGGCTGTGCGAAGCTTTGAATCAATCGATCAAGAGATCGGTCAATTGATGACTATCCGGCGCCGCCAGGGCGACAGTTCCGATGCGCTAACGTCGTTCGAATTACGCACCTTGCGGTCCAATGTGCAATATCAGATTGCGCGATGTTTTTTTAACCGAGCCATGTTATACGAGGATCTGAAGGAACGGCAGAATCGGAATGACGCGCTGGTCCAAGTTGACGATCAATTGCAGTCCGTTCTCACGTGGACAACGGCAGATCAACCGCTGTGGTGGCTGGTCCAATCTGACCGAATTGCAGTTGCACGCACGCAGGGGCGATTTATAGATGCGCGGCGAATGGTGGCGAAGTTGCCGGATAACCCGGCATCTGCAGATTCCAAGGCCAGGCTGCAAAGCGAGTTGATACTGCTGGCACTCGATGAGGGAAATACCAAACAGGCCGAAAAATTGGCCAATACCGATCCGTTGGCGACACGCTCGCCGTTGCTTGATCTGACCCGAACAAAACTGTTTGTTGCACTGGCCAACGATGCGCGTCGATCGACCACCCAAAAAAACCAGTGGCAGAACCGGGCCTTAGAACTTGCCAGGCAGATCCAGGCCAGCCATGGGTCCTATTGGGGCCGCCGCGCGAATTTGCTGTTGATGGGTTCGGTAGCATCCACCGATACGAGCAGCAGCCTGGATATGCTTGTGCTGGTCGCAACCGAGGCGCAGCGGAAAGAGCAGTGGGATGAAGCAATCAAGGCGCTGGATATCGCAACGGCCACAGCTGCAAAACAATCAAACGGCGATATCGCCTACAAATTGATGTACCGAGCTGCCGCCATCCAGCAACACCGGCAGCGCTTTGAGGAAGCGGCGGAACGATTCGAATCGGCCGCAAAGAATTTCCCGGCGCAAAAGGATGCGGCTACGGCTCATTTAATGGCTTGCTGGAATCGATCCAAGACGATTGGCAACGATGCCGACAAGCTCAATCAATACCAACAGATGCTGGAATTCAACATTCAAACATGGCCGGATTCTGATAGTGCCGATCAAACGCGGATCTGGTTGGCACGTTTATTTCAGACGCAAAAAGAATGGCCCGTAGCGATGCAGTATCTGCTCGACGTGAATCCAACCAGCCCGCTATTTGCCCAAGCGATCAGGCAATTGACAGGTTGCCTGGATGTCTACATGGGCGAATTGAAATCCCAGTCGCAGCCGACAAAGAATGTGACTGACGCCACCATCGATCGACTTCGCCCGATCGTCAATGACGCACTCGATACACAACCGGATAATTGGACCGAATCCATGTGTGAATCCGCGTTGCTAATTTGCCATTTGTATTACCTGCACACTGTCGAAACCGAATTTCCGTGGTCACGCATAATTGATTCCGTGATTGAAATCGCGGAGATGCAAAAATTTGAATGCCTCCAGCGAGCAAAGATATTTCGCTTGTTGACGTCCGTATATGAAGGAAAATCGTCTTCCATTCAGAAGATGATTGAGCAGATCAATCCGTCCGATTCCGAGCTAAGGTTAGTGTTGAGCGGATTGCGTGCAATTACCAGTTCGCGCGAACATTCACAAGGCTCAGCTAGTCGCGCATTGATTGGCGCCTATCGACAATACGAAAAACAAATTGCAAATTTGCCACCGGCCCAGCGCAAATTCTGGGATGTTAACGTTGTCGATGCCTACACGGAATTGGGGCAAAGCGACCAGGCGATCGCGCATGTTCGAGCGGCAATCGAGCGCGATCCGAACGACGCGATGTTACGGACGAATTACGCGGAATTGCTATTGGCATCGGCAGGTGAATCAAATGAGATGTTGGATGCCGCGCTCGTCGAATGGAGAAAGATTGCCCGGCAATCGCGGGCCAATACGGGGTTATGGTATCAATCGAAATACAACGTCGCACTAATATTGCATCGACAAGGCAAGTCCGCGGATGCGTTGAAACTGCTCAATTATTTGAAGGCCGTGCCACCCGGGTGGGCCAAGTCCGAGTTGGCGGATGAATTCGAAGCGTTGCTGATCCAGTGCCGTCGTTAGTCAGAGTGTATTTGGAACGGTTGTCAACGATGCACTGTTAATTACGGCCGAAAGAGGGCAACCGTGAAACGCTAAAAAGGATCGGTGGCAATAGTGCGCGAAGAGTTGAACGCAATAGCGGTGGTTAGAATGAAACCGGCCAAAATCAACACGTGATAAATAAACATTTCTGTTGCCTTTCGTGTGGGGTGTTGGGAACACATCACAGTAAGGCAACGCGCGTGCCAATGACCGAAAACAGTTGTTAGCTTAAGAAACTTTACTCATTTGCTGGAATAAGTGCGGCTAAACAGGAAAAGCATGTGCAAGCATTGGAATGCAGTGTTGCGCTTCGGATACGGCTGTCGTCCGAGTGACCAATTCACTTTAGTCAAACTTTGACAATTGCGCAAAAAAAAAGCCAACAACCAATGGTTGCTGGCTTCGTCAATCGGTTTTTCGCTTGGGGTTACCAAGGCCCTCGAACGGGGTAGATACCGAACTGATTCGTGCTGGAGGGCCAATACGGTGTATTTGAGGTTAGTCCCTCGCCCGTAATCAATTCTCCACCTCCCGGATAATTTCGACTGAACTGGTGGTAGATCGGCTGGCTTCTCGTTTGAGCCACGCCCCAGTTATATTCCGTTTGGAAAGCCGCCGTCGGCGGGACAACCAAGGCCGTTGGTTGGCTGTAACGCCAATAGTTGTAATTTCCGTGCCAGGCATTCGCGGCCGACTGATTCCAATTCCAGCGATGCATCCGCGTTGCGTCTAAGCCACGATGACCATACGTGCCGGACCAATGCGGACTATATTTGTCGTGCATCCGCAATCCAACGGCCTGTGCACCAAGATAGCGGTGACCGTAGGGGCTGGTGCAGCCAATACAATACCCTTCGGGTCCGACACCGTTACATGCGGTGGGACAAGGGACGCCCGGTCGTGTGCTGCAATCACCCTCAGGAACGCAGCTGCCGGGTGCGGATACAGTTTGCGTATTGCAGTTGTTGCAATCCTGCGCGTTAATTTGGCAGGTCAATAACGTCATCAAAACAACTGCCGTCAGGCATGTCGAATATTTGATCATTTTCATGTCAGATTCCCGTCGAATTTCGATTGGCGATTGAATTGAAGTCGATTGGTTAACTTATTAACGGCAATGCCCGCCGACACAATGACGACGTCCACAATGCCCACCGACGCAATGGCCGCCATGGCCCCGGTTCGGGTCACAATTCAAACAATATTTTTTTGAATGGATGCCGTATTTTGCACGTTGCACCATGTAAGAACTGAAGGGCAAATGTCCCAAATGGTTCCATCCGGAAGTCCATCTCACGGTCGTCTTGTTCAGAGCATTGCCACCCTGGCCATGATTACAATTGTCGCTGTAAAACTGGTCGGACGTTCCGTTATAGTTGTAATAGTTCTTTTTGTGCGTGTACAAAAACTGGTGTGGGTAAAACGGCTGGTAGGTGTAGTACGTTTGCCCCACCCAGTACGGCACGGGATACGGTGCGTTGTACAGCGCGGCCTGATTCGTACTTGCGCCAGGCTGGGTATAGAAATTCTGGAAGAGGTTGAACTCAAGCTCCGATCCACCACCGATATATTCGTCCTGGGCGGACGCATTGTCTGCAGTGACAACCAGCGTGGCGGCGACCAATACGGTCAAGATAGTTTTCGTGAAATTCATTTCAATCGCTCCTTCGACTGATAGCGGCGTGCTTCCACTTTTGGAAAACGCTTTGGTTTTCAATTCCTTCGAATATTCGTCACCTAAACAATAAACCGGTGAGCCATTTGTGACGCTTCAACCATCTACCAATAAGGGCCGATATCACAACCGTCAAAACCGTCTGTAAACGAAATCCGATGCCCGGTATAATTCCGCCCAGATCGCCCAATCGGCATCTTTTGACAAGGTCCTGTTTGCATGGAGCTGTTTCGCTTCGATTGATTGATGGAAAGGAGTAATCGGATTGTCTGTTGTGAAGAAGAAAGTCAGAAGAAAGAAAAAAAGGCCAATTCAGTCCAAAGCTGCGGGTGAAACTGCATCTCGTCCAGTGAAAAGAAGGCGTCGCGCCACGGCTCAATCGATGGCTGCTGAACAACGCAGCATTTCCGTAAGCGAGTTTTTTACCAAGAATCGGCATCTACTTGGATTTGACAATCCGCGCAAGGCGTTGCTGACCACGGTCAAAGAAGCGGTCGACAATTCGCTGGATGCTTGTGAAGAGGCTGGAATCGTTCCCGAACTCTGGATACACATCGAGACATCGAGTAATCAACGTTACAAAGTGGCGATTCAGGACAACGGGCCAGGAATTGTCAAAAAGCAGATTCCGCTAATCTTTGGCAAACTGTTGTACGGTTCCAAGTTTCATCGACTGCGGATGAGCCGCGGCCAACAGGGCATCGGAATCAGTGCGGCAGGGATGTACGGTCAACTGACCACGGGCAAACCCATCAAAATCGTATCGAAAATATCGAAACGGAAACCGGCGCACTATTTTGAGATTCATATCAATACCAAAACGAACGCGCCTGAGATTCATAACGGTCGCGGCGATGGCGAGGACATTCCGCCGGGCGACAAGGGTGAAGCATATTGCAAGAAGAAGGGAATCGAGTGGGTATCCCAATACTCTCCTGAGTCGGAGGATGCCAAACCGAAGGAATTGGTTAGCGGGACACGCGTCACGATAGAACTCGAGGGCATCTACAAGCGCGGCAAGGGCAGCGTCGACGAATATTTGGAACAGACGGCGATCGCCAATCCGCATGTCACGATTCATTATCTCGATCCGGATGACAACGAGACGACGTACCGGCGAAGTACCACACAGTTGCCTCCAGAGTCCAAAGAGATCAAACCGCATCCGTATGGCGTCGAACTAGGCCGGCTGCTGTCGATGCTCAAGGACCAAAAACCACCCGTAACGCTGTCGCAGTTTTTGACGAGCCATTTTTCCCGAGTTAGTTCCGCCGTAGCCAGACGGATTTGTGAAACCGCGAAGCTAAGCACTCGGTCGTCGACGAAGAAAATCGGCCGCGGCGAAGCGGACAAACTCTACCACGCGATTCAGGAAACCCGTATCAGCGCTCCGTCGACGGATTGCATTGCGCCAATTGGCGAACCGCTGTTGCTGAAAGGTTTGTATCACGTCGTGCCCGGAGACTTCTTTGTCGCTTCGACGCGGCCACCGTCGGTGTATCGCGGTAATCCGTTTCAAATCGAGGTTGCGTTGGCGTACGGTGGAGCGGCAGCTACAAAAAAAGTGACCCGTGAAGAGCTTGAGCAATTACTCAGTGAAACCGATTCGCGAACAACCAAACAATTCCTGGTCAATAGCTTTGACGGTTTAGGTGCAGACGGTGCCGATAAGATTATCAAGGCTGCTGGATTGGGCACGCGTCAATCTCCGTCCAAGCTCAAACCCAACGAGCGCGCATCGCTACATGAAGCCATGCGCGATGTCAGCGTTGGCGACAGTCAATCGATGCAGATCCTGCGCTATGCGAATCGGGTGCCACTGCAATTCAAAATGGGCGACTGTGCGATCACTAGAACCATTACCGCGACAAACTGGCGATCTTACGGTTTGAGCCAATCTCGAGGTTCGTTACCGTCGGGACCTGTCACCGTGATGGTGCACGTCGCCAGCGTGTGGGTGCCGTTTACGAGCGAATCCAAAGAAGCAATCGCCGCCTACCCGGAAATTGAGAAGGAACTGCGTTTGGCCCTGCAGTCCGTCGGTCGCAAACTCGGGATGTTCCTCAAGCGACGTAATACGATCCGGCAGGAGGGCGAACGTCGCTCGATCTTTATGCGATATCTGGGCGAGGTTGCCGGCGCCGTAAGCGATATCAATGGAACCAATCGCCAAACACTTTACGACAAACTTCTGAAAGTTGCACAGCGCAAAACAAAAGAGGCCGACACTCGGCTGGACAAACACGGCAGGAAAATTGACAAGGAAGAAGCGGAACTCTACGGAGAAAACGTCCTGATCGTCGACCACGAGACCGCTCGACAACTGCCAACGAAGAAAGTGGTCAAGACCAGCAGCAACGGCAACGGACAATCCAGCAACGGCCAAATTCAGAAGGAACTGTTCGGCAAAACTGAAAAACGGCCTCGCGTCAAAAAGAAATAGTTCAAAAATCGATTGGAAAATACCCCGCAAGAAAACGATATGGCAAAAAAGAAAGTAGTACGCAGAAAAAAAGTCCCGGCGAAGAGCAAACGTAACGGTGCGGCAACTCCCACCGCGTCCGATCGAAAGACGCTCAAATCTCTTCGTGGCCTTGCCGATGGGGTCGTGCAGGTGGCTAACCGGAGTCGGGCGCCACATTTGGATATCCCCAGCCGCTCGCTATCCAACGTGCGATTCAACCGATCCAGAAAAATCCTGGAAATGGGTGGCAACAGGACGCGTCGCGAACTGTTCAATTTGTCTCAAGCCAAAAGCTACATGCAATCCATGTTAGTGGCCAGCGGCAGCAAGAAATTGATCGACGAGGGCAAAACCACCAGCCTTCGAGGTCTTTACTACATGCTGAAACATACCATCGACGGTACGAAATCCGAAAATACTTTCGACGATCAGTCGGAATCGGATCGAATCATCGAAGACATCGAAGTCACGATCAATGCGCTACGCGAAGAGCTTCATCTTTATGCCGACAACGCCGGCGCCATGGTGGGACCGATTACGCTGATCGACTCAGGTGATACGATTGACTGCACGGCCATGGGGAGCGCGGGATACAACATTCCTTCGATTGTTGAAAAAGAGGTCATCCAATTCAAAAAATGTGACGCCAAATTCATCCTGCATGTTGAAAAAGGCACGGTCTGGCGCCGTTTTTGGGAGGATCGGTTTTGGAGGACGCACAAGTGCATTGTGACGCACGGCGGCGGCCAACCGCCGCGTGGTGTACGCCGATTGTTGTTCCGAATGCACCATGAACTCAAACTGCCGGTCTATTGCCTGTTGGATAACGATCCGTGGGGGTATTACATCTACAGTGTGATCAAGCAGGGGTCGATCAATCTTGCCTACGAATCGAAACGGATGGCAGTTCCCGCGGCCCGCTTCCTGGGAATACGTAGCTTGGATTATGAGCGCTGCGACTTATCGTCGGGGGTCACAATCAAGTTGTCCGAACACGACAAAAAGCGGACGAAGCAGATTGCGGACTATCCTTGGTTCCTCAAGAAAAAGGCCTGGCAAAAAGAGTTCAAGAAAATGCTCGACAACGATTTCAAGCTCGAAGTTGAATCGTTGATCAGCAAAGACATCAGCTACGTAACTGAGGAATATGTTCCACAACGTCTAAAAGATCGGGACTTTTTGGATTGAATGAGCGGTTATTCGATGGGGTTGCCCGCTGCCGACTGTCGGTCTGCTTGGGCGAATAGCTGATCGAGCGACACTCGGAATCCAGGTAAGACCTCTCCACCGTCAAGTTTTCCATTATGCGAAATTTGTACTGCGTCGCCAGGACTCGTGTAGCTTGTGGCAGTCCTCGAGCCAGCATCGATATACCAGACTAGCTTGACACCCGCTTCGAAATACCGCTCCAACTTGGTTGCCATTTCGATATCGGTGTTGGATTCCGACAGGACTTCAACTGCCAAATCGGGGACCAAATTGGGAATGGGGCGTCGTTCGAGTTTTTGGTTTGGAAACCGGGACCAGCTGATAAACGAAACATCGGGGATTTTAACAATTCCTGGTAGAATCTTGAGTGATCCATTGGCGCCTAATACCTGCCCCAAATCATTTTGCCTCAAGTAAATGCCGATTTCCAAAATGAGCTGAGCCGCCAAAATAGATTCATACCAACCCATAGGCTTCTCCACCAATACACCATGTTCGAGCTCGTATAAACGATCTTCGCGCGCGTGAATTTGAAGCAAGTCCTCTTCGGTGGCATAACCTGGGGGAGGATTCAAACGGATTCGGTGCAGCGGCACATTTCCTAAGTGGTTCTGCAAATCGGCCAAACTCCAGTCCAATGGCAAAGCTGCCTGTGGAGTGATACCGTGCGAATCAGAATCGGGAACGGACGTCATAAGCTTGCTCCAACCATCCATTATCCGATCAACCAAGTCTAAAATCAACAATGCAGGAATGTTAGCCGACCTGGTTGGCGTCAGCGGCGATCCGTTACAGAATATAGCTCCGCTTGAGAACATCCCGTTCGTGATGAAGGGTGGCACGGTTTACCGACAACCACAAAATTAACTTGGCCAGGTAAAGTGCCAGCCCGATTGGCAAGATCGACGGCTTTGGGTGCAACAACTGTTGGCTTGTGGGGGGTACGCTAATTGCAAAAAGTCCGGCATTGTTGGACCGCAGAACGCTAACCAATCTAGTTTTGGATGGTAAATGCCAGGTTGTGCTTTGCTTGTCGGCGCACGCAACCCAAACCGCGCCGGTGCACCTTTTTTAACAATTAATTCGAAAACGGTTTCACATCTTTTTAGGAGTTAAGTATGAGGTTTAGATTACCGGATACGCTAGTGGTTATTGCCGTCGCGGTTTGCGTCAACGGCGCCGCCATCGCCCAGGAAAAATCTGCGCGCGATGTTAAGCGATACACGATCGATCAGTTTCTGAAGACGGTCAACTATCGAGGTTCGTCATTTTCACCGGACTACACAAAGATCCTGGTGAGTACCGACAAGAGTGGCGTTTATAACGCATATGCGATTTCGCTAGCCGACGGCAAGATGACTCAGTTGACCGATTCGGAAACCGAATCCATTTTTGCGATGGGTTATTTTCCCGATGATGAAAGATTTCTTTACACTTCGGACCAAGGCGGAAACGAACTCAACCACGTCTACGTACGGAACCTTGATGGATCATCAAAAGACTTGACACCCGGTGACAAGCTCAAAGCTCAATTCTTTGGTTGGTCACAGGATGACAAGAAATTCTACATCGGGACCAATGAACGCGATCAACGTTATTTTGACGCTTACGAGTACGATGCCGAGTCGCTTGAGCGCGAGTTGATTTTTCAGAACGACGACGGTTACATGTTCGGCGACATTACGCCAGACGGCAACACTTTAGCGCTGACAAAGACCGCGACTCGTAACGACAGCGACATATTTCTCTACGATCGCGCAACGAAACAGATTAAGAATATCACCGAGCACGAGGGAGAAATCCGATACCGACCGGCAACGTTCAGCCCGGACGGCAAAAGTTTGTACATGGTGACGGACGCCGACAGCGATTTCACCTACCTTGTCAAACATGATCTAGCAACTGGAGAGCGAACGACGGTTGCACAACCGGATTGGGACGTCGCCTTCGCGGCATTTTCCAAACACGGGAAGTATTTCGTTATCGGTGTTAATGAGGACGCCCGCACCCAGTGGAAATTGTACGAAGCGGCGACCATGAAACCGATTGAGATGCCGAATGTCGAGGGTGCGAGCATTTCATCATTCGGGATTTCGCGGGATGAGTCTCACGTTGCGATGTACGCGTCGAGCTCAAAAATGCCCAACGATTTGTTTTATTTGCAGTTTCAGGGCACCGACTTTTCAGAGCCGCAAAAGCTCACTTCGTCGCTAAACGCAGAAATCAACCCCGACGATCTTGTCGATGGTCAAGTCGTTCGATTCAAATCGTTTGATGGGCTGGAAATACCGGGGATCCTCTACAGACCTCATCAAGCTGACGACGCGAACAAAGTCCCTGCACTAGTCTGGGTGCACGGCGGACCGGGCGGGCAGTCGCGTATTGGTTACCGCGCTTTGATTCAATTCCTGGTCAATCATGGTTATGCAATCTATGCGATCAATAATCGGGGCAGTTCGGGATACGGTAAGAAGTTCGAACAGCTCGATAATCGCAATCATGGCAAAAACGATTTGATGGATTGCGTTACCAGTAAACGCATGCTGATCGAATCAGGATACGTTAATCCCCAGCAGATTGGCATCATTGGCGGCAGCTATGGCGGTTACATGGTGTTGGCCGCGTTGACATTCCAGCCGGACGAGTTCGAAGCGGGCATCGATCTCTTCGGCATTTCGAATTGGTACCGAACGGTTCAGAGCATTCCACCGTGGTGGGAAGCCCAGCGAGCCGCGCTGGAAAAAGAAATGGGTGATTTTGACGACGAGGAATATTTCAAAAGCATTTCTCCGCTATTTCACTCGGATCAAATCAAGAAACCGTTGATGGTGTTGCAAGGCAAAAACGATCCCCGCGTGTTGAAAGTCGAATCTGACGAAATCGTCGCGGCGGTCCGCAAAAATGGTGTGCCTGTAAAATACATCGTATTTGAAGACGAAGGTCATGGTTTCCAGAAGAAGGACAACCAACTTGAGGGATACAACGCGATCCTGGAATTCGCCAATAAGCACTTAAAGAAATCGGATAACTGATTGATTGCTTGTTTGGCTAGAATCAAACACAACCGGCCCACCGCGAACCGTGCTGGGCCGGTTTTTTTTCTGCCCCTTCGCAAAGGCGGGGCACTCATCGCAGCGCCGGGAATCGCGTTGGCGGGCGGCGATGCTTCGTCGCCTGTTCATAGGCGTAGGCCAACTTAAACAATATTCGTTCCGCAAATGGCCGACCAACCATCTGCAGCCCCGCCGGCAAACCATCCTGGTCAAAGCCCATCGGCACGGTAATCGCGGGCTGCCCGGTATGCGGCGGAATTTGATAACTGTTGTTGCCATCGGGCGATCGCAAATCGCCAAGCTTCCGCGGAGGGTTGCTCCAAGTTGGATAGATGAACGCGTCGACTTGTTGAGCGTCCATTGCTCCGACCACCAATCGCAGAAGCCTGTGTCGGTTTGGATCATCCGCCGCGTCGGCGGAAAATGGCTTTTCCACGTCAGCCGGCAACTTCGATCGTTTCGATACAGCGAGCCGGTTACGAACGGATCGATGGAATTTTTTCGATTGGATGATGTCGTCAATATTTTTGACCGGTGCGTTTTCGCCCAGCGTCGACAGATACCTTTCAATGTC
>CAJHZH010000892.1_pt1 | contig 11940 bp, 6 predicted proteins | sample 9198951 | NCBI WGS metagenome assembly CAJHZH01 (sample SAMEA7708381, study PRJEB35096) | sediment metagenome | biome: marine neritic benthic zone biome [ENVO:01000025]; feature: sediment [ENVO:00002007]; material: shallow marine sediment [ENVO:03000034] sea grass bed [ENVO_01000059] ...
ACGGCGACTAATCGTGCGCCCAGGGCTCTTTCATAATCTTTGTGTACGCCCTCGACGTAGATTCCATCTTTGAATTCGTACAGGTTTATTGGTAGTTGATGAAACTTGGCGGGGCTTCGTCTCAGGTCGAGAGAAGTGTGACCATACCCAAACGCGGAAACGATCCGCGCCAATCCCGTAACGATTTCATGTTCTTGCAAAACTGGAATTGCTTTATGGAGTTTTTCGACTTCCGCATCGAATTTTTCTGCCGTGATTTTTTTGAAAAGAAATGGATAGTCGTTGTGTACCGTATCTTGCAGAAACCTTAAATCAGCCTGCCAATCCGCCGAAGCAACCTCGATTTGAGCATGCGCATTGGACGTTAGGATCAAGCAAAACGATAGGTAGAAAAGAGGTTTCATAGTCCGCTCTTACTGTTAATGGAGATAAATCTTCGATGTTGATGGCAACTGTCCCTTCGCCTCAACTCGTTCAAACCCTGTGTCATGCAAAACGGTTTCAAAATTGTCCGTTTGCCTAAATTCTTCTGCAGAATTTCAGATCGTTGACTGATCGCGATAGAAAGTGACTTTGTATTCCCTGTCCGATTGTGGAATATTTCGGTGGACGATCTCCGAGAGTGTTTTCGTGTTGTGGATGATGTCCCATCCGATGTCTGTGAAGGTTTCTTTGTTGAACATCAGTTCCGCCAACAACGGATTGGTGAATGCCTGGGAAAAAGCGTCGATCCCCACCATCCGGCCGATTAACGCTGGCAATGCCGAGTTGGGACGCCCGTCCTCGGCGATGAGTCCGACAAAAAATTCTATGTTGTCGACATGCCCGTACAGCTTTCTGAGCAAGTCTTGCGCGTCCTTGTCGCCAGTGATCTGGTCAAAATCGGTGACAGGCGGAAATCCGCTGAATTTTCGATATGTGTTATAGCTAGGAAGTTGGGCATCACGACCAAGGGCGACGCTCATCAATTCGACTGGGATCAAGAAATCCGGCGTGTTGAACAGCCCGATTCTGCCGGCAGGTTGCGAGGATGTCTCTTCGAACAACTTGCCCAAGCCCTTGTTAATGACCATCTCGTTACTCCACAGGCTGTCCTCCATCTTGACCGGCTTGCCGTCGTATTTGAATTCTTCCGGCAGAGCGCTGTGCCAGCGATATACCAAACTGAATTCCTGTGGCATCCAATTCTCGCGATACCACTTTGGATTCGGAAACGAAGGAGGGTCAACAATGAATTTAAAGTGGTAGGGAGTGATGTGGTTGATATACTCTTCGACTACGATCTTCATGATCAACACGATCATGATGTTTCTGGCAGTCTGGAAGATTCGCTCATCAACGTACTTGTCGGGATCGTATCGCCACTTGGGATGGGCCGCCTTCCAATGCTCAGAGGGCTCTTCGCCGGGATGCATTGCGTCCCATTCATCGTAGGGCGCCTTTTTGGGAAGCGTTTTTTGTTCTTCTCGCCACTGCGCGGAATATTTCTTCGCCAGAATATCGCAGATTCGATTGTGTTCTCTGAACCAGAGCACGTTGAACATGACGTAGCCGATTTGTACGTTGCCCCGTTCGACGCCCATGGCAAACATCGTCTTTTTCTTCTCCGCCTTATTGGCCGTTTCCTGACGGAGTGGAGTGTAAAGTCCCACGAATTCTGGTTCGATGACGTCAGGTTCTGGTTGTTTGCCCTCCTCAGGTGGGTAGTCGTGTGTTTCCTTGTAAAAGTACTTTGGATACTCTTCGCCGTTGATTGTCTGGCTTTTCAACTTGCCGCCCACTCCCGATCGCAGTCGTTCGGTGGACTCTCGATTCAACCCGTAAACGTTGCACAAATCGATCTGGTGATTGGACGTATTTTTCAAGCGTTGATAGTGATCGGTCCGCAGAAAGCTGTCGGTGAACCATTGAACCCAATAAGGAAATAGCAACGTCGATTTGTCCGACTCGATCTGTTTACCGTCTTTTTTATGGAACAACTCAGCAAGCGGGTTGGTCTCGAAATCCGTATAATCTTCCGGCGTCGGCGGGGTCTCTTGGAAAAAGGGGCTCAGATCGAGTTTGGGCAGCTTTCCCTCCTTGTTAAACTCGGGATCCTGCTTTAGATGCCTGCCGCTCCATGTCTTGTCGGTCAATGACTCCCAAGACGTGTAAGGCCCCCAGTTGCTGAATGGATAAGGACGCGTTGGGACCTTGAGAATGGCATTGTTAATCAGTGTTTTGTTTAGCCATCGTTGCAGCGGGCGAATACTTCCAGCGATACGCCACAGTATTTTGAAGTGGGTCAGAAAAAAAGTCTGTAGCTTGTTACCGAACCCATCCTTCGAATTGTCGCGAACATCAGCAGGCATGATCTTCTCGCAAATAGGGAGCCTGAATGCTGTGAACCTAACGGCATTCGATTCGTGTGTCCAGCGTTTTCTTGATTTCTGTCTGCATCCTATCTAAGCGTCATCCAAACGTGACCTGCAGCCGTAACCAAATTATCTAAAACTCATTGCCTTTGTCGTCGCCTCACTTCGTATCAAAATGAGTTGGCGCGCGACGTCCAAAACGTTGGCTCGGGTTACCATCGGTGCTCGATCGACCCGCTCGATCGACGCAATATCGTATCCGGGCATCAGGCTGCAATCCATTTAGGGGTCGGCCTCAACGTTAGAACGCTCCGATAGTCAGTTTTTTATCAGCGGCGCGTGGTTATCATAATGCAATCTTGGCTACATAACATCTATTCAAAAAATGCTATTTCGATTCTGCCTTTACGGGTTTCTGAAAAATCAACGGTATTTCGAGCCGTTCCTGATGCTGATCTTTCTCCAGCAAGGTTTGAGCTTCTTTGTGATCGGGCTGCTGGTTGCGGTCCGCGATGTGACGGTCAACCTGTTGGAAATCCCCTCTGGTGCGCTGGCCGATTCATTCGGTCGGCGTGGTTCGATGATGGTCGCTTTTCTGGCGTACATCATCAGCTTTGTCACATTTGCAGTGGCCCAGGCAACTTGGATGTACTTTTTAGCCATGTTCCTGTTCGGGATTGGCGAAAGTTTTCGAACGGGTACGCACAAGGCCATGATTTTCCAATGGCTGCGTTTGCAGGGAAGAGAATCAGAGCGGACACGCGTTTACGGGCTGACGCGCAGCTGGAGCAAAATTGGCTCGGCTGTTTCGGGAATGATTGCCGCCGGTTTTGTACTATTCACCGGTACCTACGCCAACATCTTTTGGTTCGCCATCATTCCGTATGCGATTAACCTGATCAATTTTGCGGGGTACCCACGAGCGCTTGATGGCGAACATGCCAAGGCGACATCCCTGAAGGAATCGGCAAGGCGCTTATGGGGCACGTTGAAAGCCGTGGTTCGCAAGCCGGCCCTGCGACGCCTGGTTTCCGAATCCATGGGATGGGAAGGATTTTTTCACGCCGCCAAGGATTATTTGCAACCTGCTTTACAAGCGCTCGCGCTGTGGTGGTTTGTCAACTTGTGGCCAACCGATGGTCTTAATCAACCGCAGCAAACCGCATTGTTTGTAGGTCCGGTCTACGCGCTGTTGTTTTTGTTGTCTGCAGCAGCCAGCCGCCGCGCGCACCGGCTTGTCCAGGCTTGTGGCGGCGAAACGGCGGCGGCCAGGCGGCTCTGGCAGCTCAACGCGTTGACTTTGTCCGCATTATTTGTAACCGCTTGGTTGCAATTAAGTTGGATATTGGTGGCGGCGTTCGTGATGCTCCATGTGCTGCAGAATCTGTGGCGGCCAATTCTGGTCAGCCGATTCGACGAGCAGTCCGATCCGAGCGAAGGGGCAACGGTTTTATCGGTGGAAAGCCAGGCTCAACGGTTTGCGACACTGCTGATTGCTCCCCTATTAGGATGGTTGGTCGACTGGGCGACAGGTGTTACACCGATCGCATCGCTGTGGCCGATCGGGGCTGTTGGAGCCCTTATCGCGTTGTCCTTTGTAGTTCGGTTTCGATAAAACTCCAATCGATCACGAGACGCGATCGCTGCTATCGCGAAACAAAACTTGACGGCACTCGTGACCCAGGTTGTGTCTGTTTGTTGCTCACGCAGCGTCATCGAGATCTTCCGCTTAATCCCCAAAACGTTGGGCGAGCACAACGATCGGCAAAAGTAATTTGGGCGATGTGCACGTTCGCACAGTGCCCAGATATTCAACTGGTGTGCTATGCCGCCACACTCCGAGATGCAGCATCAACGGGAGATCACGAGCCTCCTTGGAAAATCAACTTTGTGGCCCGCGCGGCACGAAGATTGCATCCAAAATGGCGATGCGGAAATAAGGAATCCGCAGCAAGATTAAGGCGTGGGCGGCTTTAATCGCTCCAGACCGCCTGGTCACTTGAATTCAATTTGGTGCCTGAATTAAACAAGAGATCGTAAGATGTTAGATCGATTTACAACCACCGACATGCGCAACCTCCTTCGCAATCAGAGTCCACCATGCGTCACCATTTATTTACCAACCGCCAGAACGGGTGCTGAGACTCTACAGGGCCCCATTCGGCTCAAACGACTGGTCGGCAAAGGCAATGCGAAACTGTCTGGACATTGGATGAGCGATGTCGATGCAGTCAAGTTTCTAAGTCCGATCACTCGGATGATTGACGACCATGAATACTGGCAAAACACGGACCAAGGTCTAGCGCTGTTTCTCGATTCAAACGAACTTAAAAGCTGGCGAGTTGCGGCCTCGTTCCAAGAACAATTGGCGGTTTCTGACCAATTTTTTGTTCGTCAAATCCTGTCATCCGCCAACACTAACGATGCGTTCTACGTTTTGGCCATTGGCCAGAATGAGTTGGGGTTTTTCGAAGCAAATCGAAATAGTATTCATCGCCTGTCAATTCCTGGATTGCCAGACAACATGGAACAAGCACTTAACCTGTCATCTGTGGAACGCGGTTCGCAAGTTCATACGGGTTCGCGGGAGTTCCGCGGAAAGCAATCGATCGTATTTCATGGACACGGCGGGGCGCGTGATTCAACAAAGGAGGAATTGCAAACTTTTTATCGACAAATCGATTCAGCAGTCAGCGAATATTTGCGGGACGGACGACAGCCGTTAATCTTGGCCTGCGTCGCTAATCAAGCTCCGATCTACCGGAAAATTAACTCGTACCCGTACTTGCTTGATCAAATAGTCAGTGGCGCAGCCGAGCATCGTTCGCCGAAACGATTGTTGGATCAGGCATGGACCGTTATGAGTGCACACTTGGTGTGGCAGCGAGACGAAGCGCTCGACAACTATAGAAATAATGTAGACACGCCACGAACTACCTGCGAGATTCGAGAAATCGTCACATCAGCTCATCAAGGTCGTTTGAGCGACTTATTTGTGGACACGGCATTGTCTGTCAAGGGAAAGGGGTACGAGACATCTTCACAAGCCGTCGACGACGATGACGTAACGACTGATTACGATTGGGATTTGGTCGAAGAAGCCATCGCACAGTCCGTATTGCATGGCACCGCGGTACACGCCTTGCCACACCAGGAAATGCCAATAGATGCACCGATGGTCGCAACGCTACGGTTTTAGTGTTGTACGATAGTCCCCAACCACAACAATGTCCCAATCCTGCGCAAAACACTCGGTACCGATTCCCATTTTGAGGAGAGTTTGGGTAAGGGGTCGGGAGTCATTTGTGCTTAAGCACCCGAAGGGCCATTCCTCAAACTTTGATTTTAGGATTGATAGTAGTGGACGAGGCTACGAGTCCCAGCGATTGCTGGCACGAAAGGACTCGTGACCTCGTCCACTACGTCTAACTCTCAAATTCAATGCTGACAGACCACTAAAGTGATTTATCGACTTGCCAGTACTACAAGCTACGCACTCAAAACAACTCGTGCGGCTTGCGCTTGTTATAAAACTCAACACATTCGGATTCGCGACCACGGACGATTCGTTTCCCGCGTAGTTTGCCTAATGTTGATGTAATCACCGTCCAGCGACCATGTTGGCCCTTGCGATTGTCATCGTCCAGGTAAATAACGACCCAATCGTGTGTGGTTCCCATTTCATGGGCGCGAGCGGTGTTCGAAAAAAGTGCTGTATAGTGTCTGTCGTCACGTTCGGCGTGCATAATCGGCAGCCAATTTTCTGCGGTCGGGTTAAACCGGCGCGGTGCAATCCGAGGTAGCTTGCCTTTTTCGGCCTTCTCGCGATACTCACCATCAATGTCCAGTAATTCCGCGACCGGAACGGCGACCGTCGCTTCGCCTTCGCTTGACGCGGGTCCCTCGATTGGCTGAGGGCGACCACGAGCCGCCAAGGACTCGCGAACCGCGCGAATTCGTTTCTGTCCCATTCCCGGCAATTTAGCCAACCGACCGTCCCACGCTGCAGCTTGCAATTCGGCCAGTGTTTCGAGGCCCAATTCATCGTGGATTTTCTTTGCCAATACTGGGCCAATATTGGGAACGGAAGCAAACACTTGCTCAGAAATTGCGTTGCCTTTCAAACGTTCGAGCAATGCCCAGCGACCGCCACGTATCATCTGCTGCAATGCTTTGGAAATCGTACGACCTACGCCGGGCAACTCCTCCAATCCTTCTAAACCAGCTTCCTCGTAGGTATGCCACACGGGTCGATCTAGTCCACGAAGGTTTTCTGCAGCTTTCCGATAAGCCTCGACACGAAACGGATTTGCACCTTGCTCGCGCAGCAGGTCGGAAACTTGTTCAAGCGATTCAGCCAGTTGCACATTGGTAGGTGGCTGATTTTGCGCGGTTTCTCCGATTGGCATGGACACGTTTTGCATCGTTCCGGTGACGTGCTTTAAACTATGGTGCAGCGTGTATCGAACAGGATCGCACGCATACAAATGGGCAAATCTTGTGCCGGGGACGTCGGCACCTTCAATTCTTCGCAGATTGTTCACGGAAGCAATAGCCCGCGCCGAGGTCCGCTCAGATAAGACTGACAGCAGATCAAAGTAGCATACCCAATCAGCATGCCGAATCAGCATTAGGGCGAGTAATTTTTCAAGAACATTCGTACGGTTTGGGTCACGTATTCCGATTCCGTTTTTCTGTGAATCCGTTTTTTAATGCCCATTAGTTTCGGCCAAAATGCAAAGGACAGTAGCAGACCCATAAATTGTTCAGCCGCGATTTCCGTATCCTTGATTTTTAATTTCTTGTCCCGGTTTGCGGATCTCAGCCACTCTGCCAATTTCGCATCCAGTTTCTTCGTTCGTTCGGCGAGGGACGCGCGCTTCATATCACGGGCAGATTTCGGATGTCCAAGTTGTCCCTGGAAGCGTCGTGGCGATCGGATCACCGGTGCTTACATTGCAAATGATGCACCCGATCAAAATTGAAGTCGAAGTTTCCGCCGACCAGTCGCGCGAGATCCAGCGCCGACGTCAAATCCCCATTACGTTCGAAGGACAACCGCGTGAACAGAACGCATTTCTGTACATGATCGACCCAAGTGCCGATCCAGCAACGCGGACCTTTACCGTCACCATGTTGTTATTGAACGAGCAATTTCGCCCGGCGCTGCCCCAGCACCTGCGAAACCGCCCCTATGCGCGTACCGAAGACATCTGGCCACTAAATTTGAATGAGATCGTCGGCGCACCAAGGGGTGCTTACGTTGTCGAAGAATCGGCCATCGTTCACGGGGACGACGGATCCTACGTGTGGCAGGTCATCAATGCTCAAGTTGGCCAAAAATTGCCAGAAATTCTTGAAGTACAAAAACGGCCCGTACAGCCTCTTAAATCACGCATCCGCTTCTTGGGTGAATGGGTGTTTCAGCAGGTCCAATTTGACTCGGTTGAAACGGATTCGGCTATACCACTGACTCCAACCACAATGATCTGTGGTCACCTCGAATTCCCTGATGGAAACGTGGCGACTTGGGATGGCCATTCGGCTGTGGTTGAACAACGGCAACAGTGGATGCTGCGCCCCGGCGATTTGGTCAATGTCAACTTAAGTGATCAAAACACTACCCCTGGTTATTACGTGCCCGTTGAGGCCATTTATGAAGAACTGGGTTCAACATACGTGTTTGTGATCGACGAAGGCGTGGCGCGCAAAACCGAAATCAAAGCGTACAAGCCCGAGAAAATGGATAACGAATCGCAAATTCAAATCGAACCCCTCGACTCCGAAGACTTTGCCGCTGGACTGCAAATCGTCCTCGGCGGTGTTCACTATTTGAAAGACGGCGACCGGATTGCCGTGATTGACGTCGTGGAGGGATCGAGTCAATCCCTGCCGCCGACGGAGACTCGATCGCTTAATGAACTCGGAGGTCAGTAATGAGGCTTTCCGAGTCGGCCGTCAAATACAAACCAATTGTATTTTCCATTGTGCTATTGTTGATGGCGTGGGGAGTTGTCGCCTTCATTACGATGCCGCGGCGCGAAGATCCCGAGTTCACGATTCGAGTCTGTGTCATCTCCACGCAATGGCCCGGTGCTCCAGCATCCAAGGTCGAAGAGTTGGTGACTGACAAGATCGAACAGGAATTGATCAGCATCGAAGAGGTCGAAACGGTGAGGTCAACGTCGCTGGCCGGTCAGTCGACTGTATTTGTTGAATTAGAGGATCGCATTCCTCCGGCCGACATCCAAAACGTCTGGGATAAAGTCCGCGCACGTGTCAACCTGGCCCATATGCCCGATCCATCCATTCGCCCGGTTGTCAACGATGAATTCGGTGATACGTCGGTCTTGGTCTTGGCCGTGCACCAAATTCCCGTCCACGGCCGCAAGGAAGTACGCCACGAACAAGACGGCTATACACTGCGCGAACTGGAAAAGTTTGCAGACGATATCAGCGATGCTGTGCGGTTGTTACCGGGCGTGGCCAAAGTGGAAAAGTTCGGAGTACGCGATGAAGCCGTCTATATCGAAACCGATTTGGGCAACTGGGCCCAACTTGATTTGACGACCTCGCAACTCGAACGATTGGCCGCCGACCGAAACATTATCGAACCCGGAGGGCAAATTGAGACCAAGTCCGGCCACTACTCAGTCAAACCGGGCGGTGAGTTTGACGCGATCGATGAGATTAGACAAATTGCCAGCGTCGTTCGATCTGGCAATGATGATAACAATGTTTACCTTTCCGATCTCGGCTTAACGGTAATTCGGGACTACGAAGATCCTCCGCGTTACATCTGCCGCTATGGCGACCCAAATACCTCGTCACAAGCCGTCACACTTGGCGTGACGATGAAATCCGGCGCCAATATCATTGATATTTGCGAATCATCGAAACGACGAATACGTGAGATGATTGAAATCGAACAACGTCTGCCGCCCGATATAGCGGTGACACCGGTGTCCGACCAATCGGAGAACGTGTCCGCAAAAATAAACGACGTAATTCGAAACGTGATTGCTGCAATTGTTATCGTCGTGGTCGTTGTGTATCTCGTTGTTGGGTTGAGGACGTCGTTTGTCATGGCCGCTAACATCCCGGTCGTCGTCATCGCGTCGATTGGAATCGTCTCGATTTTCGGTGTGCAAATCGAGCAGATTTCTTTGGCGGCATTGATCATTTCGCTAGGTTTGCTAGTCGACAACGCGGTTCAGGTATGCGACCAGGCACGGACCAACCAATTGGCCGGTATGAAGCCGTTCCCCGCGGCAATCGAAGGTGCCAACACACTTGCGATCCCCATGCTTGTTGGGACATTAACAACGATGGCCGCGTTTGTCCCGATGCTGATTGCACTGGAAGGTGGGGGAAAAGAATACGTTTACAGTTTGCCAGTTACCGTATCGACGACCCTGGCACTGAGCTGGCTGCTGGCGATGACGTTTTGTGTGATCCTTGCGGGAATGTTTATTCGTGCGCCCCGAGACGATCAACCTGCGTCGCCGCTGGTATTACTTGTCTCAAAGCTCGTCCGTGGATTTTCGCGAATCGTCCGTTCAAACCGCAATTCAGATGCGGAAAAAGCAACCGCCAAAAAGCCTGGCCCTTATAGTAATAACCCTGTATTTCGAGCCTACGGATTTCTTGCGAATAAAGCTGTCAATGCGAAATGGATCACAGTGCTTGCGACAGCCGGCGCGTGCGGCTTGATTATGACCCTACCTGTCAGCTCCGAGTTTTTTCCGCAATCTAATCGCGACCAATTTGCAGTCAAAATCCACTTGCCCGAAACGGCGACGATCCAACAAACGGATGAAATGGCGAAACAAGTCGAACAGATCATTCGCGAGCTGAGCCCCATCCGCGACGGCGATTCGACATTCGCTGAGAATACGGAGCGATTAAGGTCGATGCGAACGCTGGTCGGCGGTGGCGGGTCGAGGTGGCATCTCGGTTGGGATCCTGAACCGCAGGCTAGAAACTATGCTGAGATTCTCGTCCGGACAACCGAAGGCAGATTTACGGAGGAATACGCTGAACGACTACGGCAAGTTTGCGAGCGAGGTGACGATAGCCTGTACATTGAACCGGTTGTCGGGGCACGAGTCGTTCCCGTGCTACTGGCACTTGGACCACCAGCTGACCCCTTAGTTTTTCGGATTATCGGCAATGGTTTTGCGGACCCGTCCGTGCTCCGAAAAGCCAGCAATCGGTTAAAAGGAATTGTCGATGAGCAACCTGAAACCTGGAACGTCCACGACTCGTGGGGCGTGAACGGCTATCAAGTTCGTGTCAACGTCGACAAAGATCGGGCGACACTCGCGGGTGTTACGAACGCTCAAGTAGCCAGGACGTTGAACTCATATTATTCAGGGCTTCGGCTCACCACATTTCGCGAAGGCGACCACCAGGTTCCGATCTATTTCCGGTTGAAGCTCGAAGATCGAATGTCCGTTCGTGGTTTGCAGGAATCATTTGTCGAGGGGGACAATGGCAAAATACCGCTGATATCTCTGGCAAGTTTTGAATTCTCCTGGGAGCCAGCCAAAATTCAGCGCCGCAATATGAACCGTGTAATCGAAGTCAGTGCGCGGATGGTGCCTGGTGTGACTGGCAACGATATTGTCAATCGAGTCATTCAGTCAAACGAAATGGAACAGCTTGCCGACTCGCTGCCAAGTGGTTTCTGGATCGAACCCGGTGGAGCATATGAAGAGAGCCAACAAGCCGGTATGCAAATGTTAACTTCGTTCTTGATCTCGTTTGTTCTGATCGTTTTGTGCCTCGTGTTTCAATACAACGGCTGGTCGAAACCGTTGGTGATTCTAGCAACCTTGCCATTGGCGCTGGTCGGTGCCTGGCTTGGTCTGCATTTGACAGGCAACTCGCTTGGCTTCATGCCGCAGCTTGGCATCCTTGCGCTATTCGGAATTGTTTTGAACACGGCAATCATCTTTATCGAATTCGCCGATATCTTGATTGCCAAACGTTGTGCAGCGACCGACGGCAGCGGCCCCATTGCGGGACTCAACAAGCAAGAATTCCGCGCGTGCTTGGTCGAAGCGGGCAAACAACGAATGTTGCCAATCTTCTTGACTACCGCCACGACCGTCGGCGGCTTGTTGCCGTTGGCGTTAAGTGGCGGACCATTATGGGTCGGACTCGCCTGGTGCATGATTATCGGTCTTTTGATAACAACGGCTCTGACGCTGTTCGTTGTGCCTGCTTTGTACGCGATTTTAGTTGAGACGTTTGGCGTCAAACCGATCAGAACGGCTTAGCCGGTTCGTTGCTTGGTAGCAATCCGAAATCCGATCCTCCCTGTTCGCTTTTCCTGTAGCCACTGTCGCCACGGTTCCGGTGGATAACAAACAAGATGCCTGAGTCCACGCTCCGCGAGCGTAGCTACCGCGGATCGCAACGGCATCAAGTTGCCGCTCGCATTCCGCCGCGTATTGCGCCGGCGGCTGTGGCGCCATAGTTGCCGGCGAACATTGGATCCAGCGGACGGCTGTTCGGCATACTCAACCAAATCCGCAATATGTGTCGTCGCTGATCTGGATGTTCATAGTCCTCAAACGAA
>CAJHZH010000175.1_pt1 | contig 11899 bp, 8 predicted proteins | sample 9198951 | NCBI WGS metagenome assembly CAJHZH01 (sample SAMEA7708381, study PRJEB35096) | sediment metagenome | biome: marine neritic benthic zone biome [ENVO:01000025]; feature: sediment [ENVO:00002007]; material: shallow marine sediment [ENVO:03000034] sea grass bed [ENVO_01000059] ...
CAACCGACGGTGGCAAGACATGGGAGAAAATCCTCGACATCAGCGAGCACACCGGCATTAACGAAGTCCACATGGATCCGACGAATCCGGAAATCATGTACGCTTCCAGTTATCAACGTCGACGGCACACATGGGTCTTGATTGATGGGGGACCCGAGTCGACGATCTACAAAACAACCGACGGCGGTAAGACATGGCGGAAGTCCGATCGCGGTCTCCCGGGTGAGGACAAGGGCAAGATCGGGCTAGCGATTTCGCCAATCGATCCAGAAGTCCTGTACGCGATTGTCGAAGCAGCTGAAGGCAAAAGCGGGTTTTATCGTTCCGGTAATCGCGGCGAATCGTGGCAGCGCATGAGCAGCTACGTATCTAGCAGCCCACAATACTACAACGAAATCGTCGCCTGCACGCACAAGTTCGATCGAATTTATTCACTCGATACGTTTATGCAGGTCAGCGAAGACGGCGGCAAAAACTTCACGGGTCTCGGTGAAGCAGACAAACACGTCGACAACCACGCAATGATCATTGACCCGGTTGACCAGGACCACTTGATTATCGGCTGCGATGGCGGTGTCTACGAAACTTGGGACCGCGGCAAAACGTACGACTATAAAGCGAATCTGCCGATCACCCAGTTTTACAAAGTCGCCGTTTCAAATGACGCGCCGTTCTACTTTGTCTACGGCGGCACCCAGGACAACGCCACGCAAGGCGGTCCCTCGCGCACGACAAACGTACACGGTATACGCAATAGTGATTGGTTTGTAACGGTGTTCGGTGACGGATTTGATCCGGCGGTTGATCCGGAGGACCCCGATACCATCTATTCACAGTGGCAATACGGCGGGCTCGTCCGCTACAACCGTAAAACCAGCCTGCAAGTTGACATCAAGCCACAACCAGCCGAGGGTGGTCCGCCGTTGCGCTGGAACTGGGATTCGGCGCTGTTGATTTCACCTCACGACAGCAAACGAATCTATTACGGCTCGCAAATTCTGTTTCAAAGTGATGACCGAGGTGATAACTGGAGGGCCATCAGTGGCGATCTTTCTCGCAACATCGACCGAAACAAACTCAAGGTCATGGGTCGAATTTGGGGTGTCGACGCGGTTGCCAAAAACGCGTCCACGTCGCTGTACGGAACAATCGTTTCGGTGAGTGAATCGCCGCTTGTTGAAGGATTGATCTACGTGGGCACGGACGATGGCATGGTGCAAGTCACCGAAAACGGCGGCACCGACTGGACTGGCATCAGCAAGTTTGGATCGCTCAACGTACCCGAATACGGTTATATCAATGACATTGAAGCTGATTTGTTCGACGAAAACACAGTTTATGTCGCGGTGAATAATCACAAGCGCGGCGATTTCAAACCGTACATCGTAAAGTCGACGGATCGCGGCAAAAGCTGGGTGAATATCTCGGGGGACCTGCCGGAACGAGGCAGTGTTTATTCGGTTAAGCAAGACCACGTAAATCCCAAACTGTTGTTTTGCGGAACCGAATTCGGATGCTATTTCACAGTTGATGGTGGTCAGAAATGGATTGAGTTATCCGCCGGTCTGCCGACGATTGCGATTCGCGATGTCGAAATTCAAGCTCGTGAAAATGATTTGGTACTCGCGTCGTTCGGCCGCAGCTTTTATGTGCTGGACGATTATTCGCCGCTACGAGATTTGAGTTCCGATACGATCAAGGAAAACAAAATCTTTCCTATCAAGAAAGGTGTAATGTACCAGCCATCCGCGCCAATGGCCGGCGGTACCCGGGCATTTCAGGGGGCTAATTTCTATACCGCGCCCAATCCACCGTTTGGAGTAACATTCACATACCACCTGAAGGACTCGCTCAAGACCAAAAGGGCCGAACGAAAATCGAAAGACAAAAAAGCCAAGGCGGCAGGCAAGGATGCCCCATATCCAAGCTGGGAAGATCTAAAGGTCGAAGATCGTGAGATCGCACCTAAAGTTATAATGACGATTCGCGATAGCGAGGGCAACGTGGTGCGGCGTTTGAACGGCAGCACCTCGAAGGGTATGCACCGCACTCAATGGGATTTTCGGCATGCCGGCATTAGTCTAGGAGGAGGTGGACGTCGCGGCGGGGGCCGGGGTCCATTGGCGGCACCCGGAAAATATACCGTCGACATTGCGAAAATGGTCGACGGCGAAATAACGGAATTAGTAGCCGCGACCGAATTTGAAATTGCGCCGATCGGTTTCGAGAACTTCAGCGAGCCAGATCGGGCCGAGATTGTCGAATTTGTGCGACAGGCAGGTAAACTGGCGCAAGCGGTTAATGCCGCCAGTCAGGCTGCCAGCGAAGCCCAAACGCAGCTGAATTCGATTGAGAACATGATTTCCTCGACACCCGAAATGGATCTTTCGATGCTGAACGAAGTTCGGGAATTGAAGACGACATTGATGGATGTGATGGAGAAGTTCAACGGTGACCCCACAAAAGCTCGACGCAATGAATCGGCCTATCCGGGATTCGCTCGTCGAATCGGAACCATGATGTTCGGCGCGATGGGTTCTTATGAAGGTCCCACCGGAACACACCGCAGCCAATATGAGATTATTGATTCCGAGTTTACGTCGGCACTTGAGGATTTGCGGACGATTGTCGACACCGACATGCCAGCACTACACAAGAAACTGGACGATGCCGGTGCACCCTGGACGCCCGGACGCAAGATTCCCGATTGGAAATGAATTAGTTAACAGATCGTCTAAAACCAAGGCCCGGTTGATCCAGGCCTTTTTTTGTGTGGCGATACGCATTTGGCTTGAGGGCGCGCGCATCTGGTCGAGCGAGCGGCGGTTGCCAATGCGTAATATGACTTTCTTGGCCTGTGCATCAACGCGCATTGGTTGTCGCAGTTTTAGTTGGTACGTTAGTCTGATCAGTCTGCGTGTTCGCGTTTTATCTCAGCGATGGCATCTTGAGCAGGTTGGCAACCCTGTTCCGCCGCTTCGTTGAACCATTTGATCGATCGTTGCATATCAACTTCGCCAACGAGCCCATATTGCAAAGACAATCCCACCATATACTGGGCATCGGCATGTCCTCGTTCTGCGGCCTTTTTGTACCAATCAAACGCCGCCTCAAAATCTTGGGGAATGCCGATGCCGTAGGCATAAGCATCACCTAATGCGCGTTGGGATTCGACGTGACCTCGATCGGCGGCCTTTTTGTACCACTTCAAGGCTGCCTCAAAATCTTGTGCAACTCCGTGACCCGCTTCCAAGCATTTCCCATATCGAAATTGTGCGTCCAGATCGCCTCGCTCAGCTAGTTCAAGATGCTCCGTTGCAGAACCGTAATCCACGTCGATTTCGGCAGGTTTCTGCGTATCGAGCTTAAATGCGGCGATGGCTTGTGGCTTGTTATCGTAGAAATCGACTAAAAAATCAAAACGGACTACTTCCAACGCCGCTTTGATTTCGCCGGAAACTCCGCACAGCTTGAGATGGCGATGATTGGCCAAACATTTCTTGTTGAGCATGATTAGCTGACCGATCACGTCGGATGTGATGAATGGCAATCGTTTCAAATCTAGCAGTATCTGCTGGCATGGCGACTCACTGACGACCGCAAACAGTTGGCTTGCGATATCGGGAATCCTGTTTTGATCGTTTGATTTATCGAATGCAATCTCCAAAACAAGGATTCCGCCAAAAGTCGATTGAGCAATTTTGATCACCCGTATCTCCGTAGATTGGTAAGCAGTTGAGAAAGCGAACTTTAGGCCACCAAGTTCTTTTCGTGACGCAGCGGCCCGCCATCCAACAACATGATATTTATTTGACTGCTCGCTCTTTGCCATCAGCACTCCGCAGGTATGGTTCGCGAACCTGTTGGCCTTTTGCCGCAGTGATCTCACGCACCCAGATGTTGCGAAAGCGCACGGGATTACCGTGGTCTTGAAGTCGAATCGGCAGCCGATCAGCGTGCTTCTTGTAGGCCGGTGGGCGATGGTATGGTGTGTCGCCTTGTAGCTCGAAGTTGTTCAAAATCAACACGCCGTTGTGAAGCGCGGTCATCCGCGCTGTAGATTTCAGCGAACCATCCTCATTGAATTTGGGCGCCGTCCAAATAATGTCGTAGACATTCCACTTTCCCGGCGGTCTCAACGCATTTACTTGGGGCGGCGTCTGTTTGTAGATGGCGCCGGCTTGTCCGTCGAAGTAAGTCTTATTTTCAAAAGAATCGAGTATTTGAATTTCATAGGTGTTCATCAAAAACACGCCGCTGTTGCCTCGCCCTTGCCCTTTGCCAGTCACGGGAAGCGGAGCGGACCATTCGATGTGCAGTTGGCAATCTCCGAAAGACTGTTTGGTCTGAATATCACGCTTACCCGTGATCATTGCGCCGTCCTCGATGGTCCATCGATCCGCGTTTTTCCAAGCGGACAGGTCGCTGCCGTCAAACAAGACGATTGCATCCGATGGAGGTCCTCCTTTTTCACCGGGTTGGACGACCGGCGGCTCATTCCACTCGACTCCCGTTAAATACTCATCCGCCAAGGTTGTGCAGGCTGGGACAGCAAATAAAAACAGCACGGTCAGGGATAACCAGTGTTTATTGGAATTCATCTTGAAAGACTCCATGGTGTATTAGGGTTGACGTTCGCTCGTTGATCTAGCAACTTGAGGCACGTCCGACAGTTTAACCTTTCCGCTCCGCAATGAATAATCGCCTCGGATGGATTACGGGAATCATAAACAACAATCCAGCCGCTGTTGTACGTTTCGATCGATGTATCACAAAACACAATCACATCGCAGGCTGGCTTTTTTCGTTCGTGTAATCCGTCGCATCGGCGTAGCCCAATGCAAAAATGTAAGTTAACGCTTAAGGGAAACAAACATGGCGGATATACATCATTATTTTCTGATCAATGCAACTGAAGACAAAGTCTTCGAGGCCGTGAGTTCGCCCACTGGACTTGACGCCTGGTGGACCAAGAAGAGCAAGGGATCTGCACAAGTCGGCGGTCAGTATACGCTCGATTTTGGTCCCGGTTATGAATGGACGGCGGCGGCCACGAAGTACCAGCCGGCTAAAGCATTCGAACTCAGTATTTCTCATGCGGATTCGGACTGGACGGGAACGAAAGTTGGTTTCGAGCTCGATCAGCGGAATTCAATAACCCACATCAAGTTTTGGCATGTTGCTTGGCGCGAAGACAACGAACATTTTCGTACGTCCAACTATTGCTGGGCGATGTATCTGCGATTGCTCAAACGATTCGTCGAGTTCGGTGAGATCGTTAAGTATGAAAATCGGCTGGATGCGTGAGAGCGGTAGATATCAGTTGGTAAAAGCCCGGCATTTGCTTAGCCGCGATTACTAATGATTTGTCGCACGTTGATTTGGTGAGTGAAATGCCGGGCTTTTCTTTAGCGCTTCAACCATCAATCTCGTTATCTTTTTTTGCAGACTTGTCCTTTTCTTCAGCTGGCTCGGGAGGGGCTTGTTCTTGAACCTCCTTTTCAGCCGGTGGCGGCGGATCGGGCTGTGCCTTATCCGCTGGAACCTTTCCGCCGGCTTTTTCCAACAGCTTGGCTGCCAGGCGATCTCGGCCCTCAAGCGAAACGGCTTTCTCCAGATGTTTTCTCGCAGCTTCTTTGTGCCCCAGGTAAAAATAGTGGTAGCCTCTGAGGAAATGCCCAAACGCCGCGTTGGGATTCTCGCTGATGAACTTGATTAACTCATCCATCTGGGTAACGTAGTCGTTGCCACGATAAATCTTTGCATAATTTTCGACGATATAGCCCCACTTGCTCTCGTCCAACAACGCAGCCGCCTGCTGGATGGCCGCCGCTGCCGAACGGTAATCGCCCAAAGCGAAAAGCGTTTGAGAGGCGAACAGATGCAGCAAACCGTTGCGATCGTCTTCGATCATGGCATGGCTTGATAAACGAGCTGCTTCTTCGTATCGATGTTCTCGAAACGCTTGTTCGGCCTGACGTTGAAATTCTTTGCCAGTGTCGGTGGCCACGGGAACCACCAGATCGCCGACCGCAGCCGGAGGATCAACCATCGGCGGATCCGCAGGCGGTGGGTCCGGTAGCCGATTGTCAATAACCGGATCGGGCAATCGACCGCCCCAGGGGTCGTTCACAACATACGTCGGCGAATAAACGGTCGGAACAGTGTAGTAGTCATAGTACCGATACACGGGCAAGACCACGGAGAAGCCAAAATAACTACCATAGATCGGGTAACGATGATGATGGTGACGATGCCCATAGTATACGTGGTCGTAATAATGCTTCTTGCCTTTGTAATGGCCGCCGTAACCATGTTTGCCGTAACCATGTTTGCCGTAACCATAGTATCCGCTGCCGGGACGAACATAATATCCGTATCGGTGATTCCCGTATCCGTTCTTTCCGCCACGGTATTGGTGACTGAGATTGTGTACGGCTGCGTTGCGGGCAACGCTGTTAGTGCGGTTACCCCGGTAGACTTGGATGCCGTCGCCGTACCGTGAACCGTAATAGTTAGCTCTCGAGCGCGTACCAACCGCACTGCCGCGAGCAGGCTGCGACGCCAATACTCCTTGATTTGTGCGTGGCGATCGATTGATTTGATAAACGCTGTTGGGCAACGACGAACGACTGCCGCCGCGGTTCCTTGCGGACATACTCATGTTGGTTGATCGCGAGCCTTGAGAGGACCCATTGGTGCGACGACCAGCCTGAGATAATTGACCATTCCTGGGCACAGTGGTGTTACCCGAGATATTTCCGCGCGGGTTGGCGAAATGGTTGTTGAGTATGCTGCTTTTAGTTCGACTCGCGCTATTTCCGTATGTGAAGCCCTTGCCGCGAGACATGTCGTAACCGCGAGATACGCTACCGTAGGATCTCGGAGCACCACGAACCATTTGCGCCGCGCGCGACGTCTGTGATATGCCAGGTATCTGCGTGCCACGTGGCATCTGCACGCTGCGCGGCATTTGCGTACCGCGTGCCGTTTGGGTCCCTCGCGACATTGACATACCGCGAGACATGCTGGATGGCATACGCCCCCCGCCGGAAAAACCGCTGCTCGGCATCCCGCCCCCGCGTGACATCCCGCCGCGTGACATACCTCCACGAGACATTCCGCCTCCACGAGACATTCCGCCGCCGCGAGACATTCCGCCGCCGCGAGACATGCCCCCCATTGAACGCCCGCCGCCACCGCCGCGACCTTTTTGCGCAAACGTAGACGATTCAAACGACAATGCCAGCAACAATCCGCAGGCAAAGGCAACGAACCATTGCTTGTTGACGCGAGACACAAGCATCTCCTGAGAAGACGTGGGGGAATAGTCGAGTGATTGCCGACTGTGGCAGATCACTTTCAGGGGAACAAGACCATGCCTTATTATAGGCGAATTAGGTTACCCACTAACTTAAAAAAAGCTGTGCTGCCCCACAATTACGCAAGATTCTTTACCGTGAATGCCTTCACGGCAATTTTTTCTAAATTCGCAGAAGGGTTCATTTTTTCCGCAAGCAACAATTCGTTCACTTGGGAACTGCTGCATTGCCGGCGCTTACGATGATTCCAGGGCCTTTGGCATGAGAGACATTTAAGCTCAAACGATAATATTCTGCTATTTGACAATGTCAGTTCTTGCTTGCACGATCATTCGAAGTGTCGCCATTGGATTCGTTTGCCCTAAGGTCAATGATTTCCTGGTAGATCTGTACCCGCGTTTTGTCAGCATTGAGCTTGCCAAAGTCTCGTCCTAGGTCGGTCGCCGATTCCGAGGTCGCATGACCGAATTCCGCTCCAAGTGTTCTCGCAAGTTCAGATAGCTGTTGACCGTGCGATCTTCCCGTTTCACTTGCTGGGCGGTCTGCCGCACGCGGTGCTGCTGCGGGATCAAGATTGTGAATATTCGGTCGATTGAGACTTAAATGTTGATCAAAGTCGCGGTGTTTGAATTTGTCGCGGGCGGCTTTTTCTAAGGCATCGGCGCGATGAAGCAACTGAACGTTACCCGTTTCCAAAGCCCGATCTCTGATCCGATCGATTTGGGCAAGTCTTTGTGCCAATCCTCGCTCTGCGTGGGTACGTCGTGGTCGCCGACGCAACGGCTCGGGTCTATCGCGATTTATTTCTGTGACTTGGTCTTTGTTTGTTTGACGACGATCACGGTTGCGTCCCGTAGTTGCATCTTGGCGTCGGTCCCGCATCGTCGTTTGATGGTCGATTCGGTTTGAGGGGTGATCGAACCGGTGAAGTTGCTGATGCCGCCGGTCAGTTAATCTAGCCGCCCCAGGTCGATCGACAGCATCCCTGGCTCGATAGCGATCTGAGGATCGATGTCTGTCCACCCGATCTCGCACATTGCGAGCGTCGTGTCCTTGTGGCCTTGTTTGATCCGCGTGCTGACCAGAAAGAATTGCCGGGAGGCAAAGTGCAAGCATCCATCCAATAGCAAACCGACTAAGCATTTAACACCTCCAAAAACTGCACCAATTTCATCGACTTGGTGATTGACCGTTCCGCTTATAACAATCATCGGGAGGCCCTTGAATAGAAATAAGTAAAAACGCTATTGATGGCGAAATCGCTGACGGCTATTCAGTCGTTTCCTTATCAAACGGTTGGCGTACTGGACATGCGTAAGTTTTTTCAATTTCTTCTGGTTGGAACTGCTATCGCGTGTTGCTGTCACCCTCTACACGGCCAAGACGTCAAATCCAACGATGTCATTTATGGCGCTCTCGAACAACGCGTTGCTGAAGACCCAGGGGACGCTTCGGCGTGGAGGTTGCTTGGGCGAATACATCTCGAGCGACAGCAGCTTGAGCAGGCAGTCAATGCAAATACAAAGGCTGTCGAACTGGCTCCAAACAGTGCCGGAGGACATTTTGATTTAGCGCGAGCCCTGTTGGCCAGTGATGAAACCGAACAGGCTGCCTATCACTTTGCCGAGGTGGTCGACCTGGCAGCCGAAAGCGATTACGGCATTGAAGCGGCTTCGTATCTGCAAACTATCAACGATTCAAATGTTGTTCCACCGCGCGCGGACTTAGAACCAAACCGATTTGGCGGGGTCACTTTTCAATCGGCTTTCGCTAAATCGTTTGGACTTAAGGCACTAGTTGATGTCGGTTCCGCGTACAACAGCAACGTCCTTTTGGCACCCATTCTTCGCGAATCGGTCGGTCAAGGCCCTGGTAGCGCGCAAATGTTTGTTTCTCCTCAAGTCGAGGCTATTTTGTTTTCGGAGTCAGCGTGGGAATCCGGTATTTCATTTAATGGCTACTTCACATTCAACGAGACCCACATTCAAGAATTCAACGTGCAGGATTATCAACCGGGAGCGTTTGTCGAACGCAGCTTAGACGTTGGCCAATATGACTGGACCGTTCGAACTCAATATGAATTTAGCTTGAACGAGTTTCAGGGAGCTTTTTTTGGCCGTCGACACGCCATCACGTCATCGATTGCCACCGAACGAACAAGCTCGACTCACTTAGTTTATTGGAGCATTGATTATTCCGATTTCGCCAATGACGGGACTATTCCAAGCCAATCGTCGCTTGATGGCTGGACAAACACTTTGGGTACGATGCGTGCCATCTACGATGTGTTACCGGCCTTAAATGTGGTGCGATGCGGAATTGATTTTCAGAATGCAAATCTCCGTGGAGACGACTTTGCTTATCGCGGAATTTTCACTTATTTGGAAACTGAAACGCAACTGCCAATGGATTTTTGGCTTGAACTCGAAATGGGCGGAGGGTATCGCGATTACCCCAACTTTGTTGGCGACCCGTCTCGAAACGAAGTTTTGTGGCGCGCCGGTGTTGAGCTAAGTCGTGATTGGTCTCGCCACTGCACGATCACTGCATTTTCGACTTACGATCGATTTGCTTCACGGAATGAGTTGTTTGACGCTGAACGTTATTATACGGGCCTGATGACAACCTATCGCCGATAGCGATACAAGTGGAACAAGCAACGGTTTCGTTGCCGTGGGAGACCTGCCGTTATCACAATCAAGGCTGGTTGCCCAAACGCTGCTTGATGAACTGGCCAAACGATTGCCCGATTTTCCAAATAAAGCTGGCGATAACGATCAGGACTAGGGAGTGGGATAAACGTAATCGGCTTGAATGCCCAGTGGCAATCCTAGACTCCAATAGACCATCAGGAATAACGTCCACAAAATTATGAACGTTATCGAATACGGCAACATCATCGATGCCACCGTTCCTATACCCGTGTTCTTAACGTACCGCTGCGAAAACACCACGACTAACGGAAAGTATGGCATCATTGGGGTAATGATGTTTGTGGTCGAGTCACCGACGCGATACGCCGCTTGAGTCAATTCCGGTGAGAATCCCGAAAGCATCAGCATTGGAACGAAAATCGGCGCGAGCATCGCCCACTTGGCTGACGCGGAACCGACCAGCAGGTTGACGCATGCCGCCAAAATAATGATCCCCGTAATCGTCACCGCCGGCGACGCCCCCGACTCTTTTATGAAATTTGCGCCTTTGATCGCCAATAACTCTCCAATCCCCGACTCCCTGAACGCCGCGATAAACAGAGCCGCAAAGAAAACGAGCACCAGATAATATCCCATCGTTTCCATCGTTTTCGCCATTCCACTGACGGCGTCGCGATGGCTCTTAAAGCGACCGGATGCAAAGCCATGGACCAAACCGGGAACGATGAACAGAAAGAAAATCAGCGGCACGATCATCCTCATAAGCGACGCGCCGGGCAAGTTCTGTACCCCTTGAGGCTGCATCGAAAACGTCATTGACTGTCCATCTCGGTTCATGACCATCTCAATCGTTTGATTAGGGTTTAGATCGCGCAGGAATCTGAAATATGCTGGAGAGTTAACAATGATTTTTCCGTCTACAAAATTAAGCTTATCTCCCGCCGCAACTCCTGCATTCGCTGCCGGACTTCCGTCGGCCACTGAACGAACCGTCCCAAACTGATCCGGTTCAAATTCGATTCCGATGAAATTCACTTTGTTGACGTAAGATATCAGCGAACCGCTGGCGTCACGGAGTTCAGAATTCAAAGGCCAAGCCCAAATAATCAGTGCGGCCAAGCCAACTACGATCGATCCCAAGCCCATCCACATTCCAAACTTGTCGCGACTCGAAAGTTCTTCCATCTGCGGCATTTCTTCCGAATCTCCGTCGACCGGTGTGGTTCGTAATTTAGGTTCGACAACCCGATCGGTAAGAAACCATCCGACCAGGATGATCAAAATGGAGGAAGCCGTTGTAAAAAAGTAGTTGCACAGCGGGTTCACGATGTGATCTTTGTCAACGATGTCCACGCCCGTTTGCGTGAGACCCGACAATAAAGGATCCAATCCCGAAGGTACGAAATTCGCGCTAAATCCCCCCGATACCCCCGCAAATGCGGCAGCGATGCCGGCCAATGGATGTCGTCCCGCCGCATAGAACATTACTCCGCCGATCGGTATCACCAACACGTATCCTGCATCGGCAGCGGAGTGACTAATGATCGCCACCAGAATTAGCATGGGAGTCAACAACTTCAACGGCGTCACATTGAGTAGTGACTTGAGACAAGCGTTGATGAACCCCGAATGCTCCGCGACGCCCACACCCAGCAGTGCGACCAACACAATTCCCAAAGGTGGAAACTGCGCGAATTCGTTGACCATGCCAGTCAAGAAAGTCGCGAAGTTCTCAAGAGTCAACATGTTGACAATTTGTATCGGTTCGTCTGAATTCGGCCGCGTCTCGGTGAATTGCACGTTGGATAACCACCAGGATAACAGCCAGGTCACGATCAAACCGATCAAGAACAGCACTGCCGGATCAGGCAGTTTATTACCCGCCCATTCGATAAAATCCAGCGCGCGAACAACGAAGCCTCG
>CAJHZH010000049.1_pt1 | contig 11825 bp, 7 predicted proteins | sample 9198951 | NCBI WGS metagenome assembly CAJHZH01 (sample SAMEA7708381, study PRJEB35096) | sediment metagenome | biome: marine neritic benthic zone biome [ENVO:01000025]; feature: sediment [ENVO:00002007]; material: shallow marine sediment [ENVO:03000034] sea grass bed [ENVO_01000059] ...
CGCGAATATTGTCCTTCATCGGACGGGTGCGAGGATCACCAGAATAATCGATCAGTCGGCCGCGCAGGTTCCCGCCAATGATCCGGAGTTTATTGGCTTTTTGAATGCGACTTGCCGACCGGCCTCGGATGCCCGGTCGTGCAGTTTTGTGTGGATCGTTTTTTTGGTCGGATGGACGACGCATAGTGCAAATGGGATGAATTCCAGAGGATCATGTCGGGGTGCCAAAACCATCATACGTACCCCTAACGAATCGACAATCGACTCGGTTATAATTTGGATTCGAAAATAAATCGAGCCAATGCAGGTACGCCAATCGTCATATGACCACCGAAGTGCTTAAACTCATTCATACGCTCATCCCATAAGGTTTTTGAAAAATCCGTCGGAAAAAAGAATATGAAAAAACGATTTTGGATTGTACTAATAGCGCATTTACTCATCGTGGTGACGTCCCCAGGGGCCGCCGGGACGTGTTGGTCGCAAGAAGAAGTAACGCGCCAGCAGTTCGATCAATCCATGCTGGCATGGAAAGATAAACTAAAAAAGATTCTCGTAGTGCATCGAGATTTTTTGACCTGTGAAGAAGACGACGCCTTGCGACTTCGCGAAGAATGGCTGCAACTCAAAGCCGAGGGCGATGCGCTGGCCGGTAAGGTGATCGATCAAGCGGCGGAACTCTACCAAAAATCGAATATTCAAGATCTCGAACTCAAACAATTGTTGGACCCGTTAGTTGAAGGATATTATGAATCGGGGCGCTATGAAAAATCGGCGCGTATCGGGACCGCGCTGTTGACACATGATCCGGCGAATCGCGAACTGATGTTCGCGACTCTCAAGTCGGCGTTTGCCGGCAATAATTTTGATATCGCGGGAAAAATCGTTGAGCAATGGAAACAACAGCTCGGTGAGTTGCCTCCTGTGATGCAGTCGCTGGCTGAATTCGTTCCGTATTTCCAGACAGAATGGAAACGAGAGCTTGAATTTCGAGCGAAAGAAGCCCAGCGTGATGACTTGCCACGAATCCAATTTGAGACGTCGAAGGGCAACTTTGTTGTTGAATTGTTCGAAGAAAGTGCACCCAACGCCGTTAACTTGTTTGTTTTTCTTGTCGAAAACGAGTTTTTTGTAAACATGACATTTTTTCAAGTATGGAACCATGAATGGGTTTGGTCGGGATGTCCGAACAACCAAGGAATTGGAGCACCGAGGCACGGAGTGCCAAGTGAAGTCAAACTCCCGGATGCCAGAAAACACTTCCGGGGATCGTTTAGTTTGAGGATCAGCGATAAAGACAACACAGCGCGATCACAGTTTTTTATTACGAAAACTCCGTTTCCAGATTTTGATGGGGTCAACCTGGTCATCGGTCGAGTGATCGAGGGTATGGACGTGGTTGATTCCCTGACGGCCACGCATGAACGCGACCCGAAAAATAATCCCAAGGCAATCGAAGGCGCAACACCGGACCCGTTAATAAGCGTAAAAGTTCTTCGAAAACGAGATCACGAGTACGAGCCCGAAATCGCCAAGTAATGACCACCAGAAATTCAAAAAAACAATCGCATAGGAGATAAATATGTTGCGAGTGAAAGTGAGTACGTTGGTTTTCTGTTTCCTGTTTGTCGGCGGCGTTTGTCTCGCAAACGTTGCGGGCATGGCCCAAGAAAACAAACAGGAGAACAAGCAGGAAGAGACGAAAAAGACCGAGCAGAAAAAGGAATCAGAACAAAAAACCGAAGAAAAAACACAGGAAAAAACTGAGGAAAAAAAAGCCGAGGAAAAGTCTGCAGATGAAAAACAAGATGCAGAAAAAAAAGATCAGGCGAAAACCGGCGATGATGCAACCGGCGATGATGCAACCGGCAAAGAAGCAACAGAAGGTTCCGACGAAGCCAATGATTTTGACTCGCTCATGAAGCAATGGGGTGAACTCAATATAAAGATGGACGAAACCAGGAAGAGGTTTGATGAATCGGATGTGCCGCCGGAGACATCGGCAATTCGAGACGAATTTGTCAAGCTGACCGAACAGGCGGACGCGCTGATTTTGAAAATCAAGACTGCTGCGATCTCGGAACTCGAATCGGGAAACAAGGATCAAAAGATTATTGAAACGATCGTCGGGATAATGATCAACGATGCTTCGTTCGATCGAGACATCCCCGTGTTGGAAACCGGTCAAGCCCTCATCGAAAACGGCGTCGACCCCAAATACTTTGGGATCGCCCAAAAGGCGCAGCGACTTAGGTTGGCGGGCAAAGAGCTGTTTCAGGAACTAGAACTCCGTCAAAAGGAATTCGAGGCTGACGATTTACCGCGCGTTAAGTTCACGACCAACAAAGGTGACATAGTTTTGGAACTGTACGAAAATGAAGCTCCTCAAACCGTAGGTAACTTTGTGAGCTTGATCGAAGATGGATATTACGACGGTATTAAATTCCATCGAGTGATCGAAGGATTTATGGCTCAAACGGGCGACCCCAAAACCAAAGACGATTCGAAACGAAACGAATGGGGATCGGGCGGACCTGGATACAACATTTACTGTGAATGCTACAAACCTGAAGCGCGAAGACACTTTACGGGTTCGCTGAGCATGGCAAAACAACAACCTCGAGATACCGGTGGTTCACAATTCTACATCGCTTTTGCGCGAACCAGCCACCTGGACGGCCGGCATACCGTGTTCGGGCGCGTTGTCGAAGGAATGGATATCGTCAACAGTATTCAACGGATCAATCCGGACCAACCATCGGATGTCGTACCCGATGTGATCCAAAAGGCCGAAGTGATTCGCAAACGCGATCACGAATACGTCCCGACCAAAGTTGAAAACTAGCATCGATGTTGATCGCAGCGGAGGTAGTTTGCCTCCGCTTTGTTTGCGGACCAGCTCATGAATAAGGCCGAGCGCTGTCAATTCATATCGCGAAGGCTGAACGAGCTTTATCCGCAGCCCCCGATCCCACTTCACCACAAAGATCCTTATACACTTCTGATTTCGGTTCTGCTCAGCGCTCAATGTACGGACGAACGTGTAAACAAGGTCACCCCCAGTCTGTTTGCAATGGCCGATGATCCCGCTGCGATGTCAAAACTGCGCACGGACAAAATCCGCGAAATCATAAAGCCCTGCGGCCTCTCGCCAAGCAAATCAAAAGCGATCTCAGAGTTGTCCAAAATCCTCGTCAAAGATCATGATGGCGAGGTTCCGCAGGATTTCGAACAATTGGAGGCTTTGCCCGGCGTCGGACACAAAACGGCCAGTGTCGTGATGGCTCAAGCGTTCGGGCTTCCCGCCTTCCCCGTCGATACACACATTCATCGGCTTGCCCAACGCTGGGGGCTAACCACGGGCAAAAACGTGGCCCAAACGGAGCGAGACCTAAAACGTCTGTTTCCGCAGGACGAGTGGAATCGATTGCACTTGCAGATTATTTATTATGGCCGCGAGCACTGTACGGCGCGCGGGTGTGATGGCACCGTCTGCGAGATTTGCACAACGTGTTATCCCAATCGACGATCGGCGAAAATAACTAAAAAGGCCTGACGATTACGGTTGATTATTCAATCCCAAAACATCGACGCCCTGTTTGAAAATAATGTCCGTTGGAATACCTGCACGATTGACTCGTTCCAAATCAGCTTGAAGCGTTGGTCCGACCAGTCCGTATTCATCCATAAATCGGCTGGCAGCTTCGTAATCACCGTCACCCTGTAGCGTGAGGATCTTTTGGCTGAGCAACCGCATTGCGGATTTCATCTTGTCCATGTCAATTCGGTATTGGCCTGATTCTTCGCGAGCAAATGCGCCGTGCTCGTTGAAAAAATTGAACCTCAAAATATTGGCTCGGCCGTGAGCACTGCTGGCACCGAATCGCACCGATCGAAAGATACTTGCCATAAAGGTCACGTAATAATTCTCGATTTGACCCTGCGTCAATTCTCCGTTTTCCAGCAACTGAGTAACCATATACAGGCCGAGCACGTCGGCTTTACCTTCTTCCAAGGCGCTGGCGAGTTCCCGCAGTGATTCTCGAACACGGCCGCCGTCCTTAATCGTGTATTTGATGCCCAGTCCATGAGCTACCTCGTGGAACATCGTATTTGCAAAGAACGCGTCGAATGTAATGTGTTGCCGCTGGTCGGGGACGATCAGCATCTCCGCTAGCGGTTCGAGGATCTTGTCGAACTTGGCGCGCATAGCGTTTTTCAGCTGAAGCCTTCGCGTACCTTTTTGCAACTGAACTTCTTCATCGTTCGGCAGGTTGATCGCGATCGTCTTGGAACCGGCGTTACAGTCCCCTGCGTAATAGATCACGTCGTAGGCATTCAAATCCGAGTCCGTGCCCGGCGTTTCCTTTTTGTATTCATCGGGTACCGGCAAACCACGCTGAAGCCCGGGCAATAGGTTTGCGTATTTGCTCAGCCGCTGGCTCCAGTCCAGGTCTTTGATCAAAACGTAGCAGGTGCAGGCGGCTTTGTACCCAAACAGTTGGTCTTCGTAGGTTTCGACTGGGCCGATCACGATGTCGACTGGGTTGTTTTTCATGTCCATCCACAGCATGTCACTTTCGCGATATTCGTCGCTCAACAACGCTTTTGATCGCGCCAGCAAATACGCCTTGAACTGTTCGTCCTTTGCCAATTTGGAGGCATCAACAAGATGTTCCGCAGCAGTCTTGAATTCGTCGTTGAATTGCTTACTATACGGAATTGCAACTAGATTGCCGGAATCATCACGACGCACAATTGTGTAAAGGCTTTTCAAATCTTTAGCCGAATCAGGATAGTCCGAAACAAAGGTCTCGAACCGCTTTTGAGTCATATCCGGCGGATAGAAATTGGCACCCGCTGGCTTGGCGCCGATGCCAGATATGAATGGTCGATTGTCTTTCAGCCGATCCCAAGGTCCGTAATTGATTTCAAAGTGGCGGCGCAAGTTTTGATTGTCAATCGATATCGAATTCGGATCGCCAAAGGCTTGATACCAAAATGCCTTGTCCATCTGCTGTCCCGCACGGATTAGCGATACGAGCATTTTCTGCTGGTTACTGCTGAGGTGGCTTAGGTCCGACGTCAATTCAACCGTTGCATATCGGGTCAGCTGTGACGGCTCTAATGTCTCGTCCGATCCGGTTTGAGCAATGGAAATAGAGTTAAATGACAAGCAAATTACGCATATGCCAGACAATAACGCTTGGGTGGACATGAAGCTCTCTCCGAATAATGAAGTTTGGTTAAATATGAATACGAGTTTTTCACAGCTTAGCGGTTGATAATTATCGTCACTTGGTAATGTTCGTCAAACAGGCGTAAAAGTATCATGACGGCCGCTCCAGTGGATTCAAAACTGTTATGCCGCAATCAAAAACTGTTGAAATAAGCTCAGGTAGTAAGGCGACGGGGAGTGTGGAAGTACGGGCAAAATGGCCGCTTTTCGCCGTTTTACTGATTTGGATCGCGGCGGTTGTTCTGGGATTTGTTCGATACCGTCCGCCTGTACCGCAGCCGCCGGATGTCGACCCCGCCGTATTTTCCGCCGGGCGCGCGGAGAAGATATTTGCCCAACTGCTCAGCGACGATATTCCACGTCCAGCCGGCTCACCGGCCAACATTCAGATGCGTGATCGGATCACGCAGCTTCTGCGCGACTTTGGTTACGAGCCGACCTTGCAAACCGCGCAAACCTACTCGCGAAATCAGCGTTATGACCCAAACCGGCAGCTAACCATATCCAATATCGTCGCGGTGTTGAAAGGCAAAACCGACAAACCGCCGATCATGTTGAGCGCGCATTTTGATTCCCATCCCGCGGCCCCGGGTGCGTGCGACGATGGCGTCGGTTGTGCCGTGTTGCTTGAGATTGCGCGAATGCTCAGCCAGGAAGATCGCCTCGAACGAGACGTTGTCTTCTTGATCACTGACGGCGAGGAATACGGTCTGTTGGGATCAAATCAATTTGTAAAGCACCACAAATTGGCAGATCGGGTATCGGTGGTTGTCAATCTCGAGGCAAGGGGCTCGACCGGACCAAGCCTGATGTTCGAAACCAGCGATGATAGTCTGTGGCTGGTACGACAATTCGCGCGAGCCAGCAAACGACCATTTACCTCAAGTTTGTTCTATGAGATTTACAAACAACTTCCTCGCCAAACTGATTTTACGGAATTCAAACAACACGGGATGCAAGGGTACAACTTTGCGTTTATTGGTGACGTCAAGAATTATCATACTGCCACCGATAATTTTCAGAACGCCGATCGCGGAAGCATGCAGCATCACGGTGATCAAGCGTTGGGTCTGATTCACCTGCTTGCTAATCTGGATGTTGAATCGCAAACAACCGGCAAGGCGGTTTACTTTGACCTGTTTGGTTGGACGGTTGTCTATTGGCCTGAGCATTACTCGATGGTGATGGCAATTGCAGCTCTCGCATTAATTCTGATTACAACATGCCTTGGCCGGTATGCGAGTATTAAATCGGGCGTGATGAGTTTCGTGATAACAATTTTGTCGTTTGGCATTCTGCTGGGCATCGGGTGGTTGATCAATTTTGGATTGGAGCGCGACGGCGCCATGGAAAATCGTTTTCCGGACAATCCGCTTCCCGTTGAATTGACCTTCTGGTTGTTTGGACTCGTCGCCATATTGTCGATTTCGTTCGCGTTTCAGCGATGGATTAGTGCCCGGCACAGCTGGTTCGGATGTTGGCTAATTTGGGGGACTTTGTGTTTGGCTACATCCTGGTTTTTTACGGGCGGGAGCTACTTGTTCGTACTTCCTGCGCTGTTTGCGGGTTTAGCGGGTGTCGTCTCTGTTGTGCTGAAGAGCCAGTGGGCGAGTGCGTTTGCGATGGTTATACCGGCAGCGGTTGCCGGAATTTTGTGGTTGCCCAGTGAGCAAATATTTTACGATGCAGTTGGATTCAGCATGAATCTGATCCTGATTTTTCGCGTTGCAATACTGTTGGTCTGCTTGCTACCGGTGGCATTTGCGATGACGGGACGCGCGAAAACCTACCTATTGGGGGTCGGTATCGTCATTGCAACTGTGACAACGCTGTGGGCAACTCTTGCCAATTGAGCAAAAAAGCTTGTTAGCGCAAATCTAGAATTGGTCTTCAGTTCATCACCTCTCCCAAGATTGTGTGGGTGTCTACACTTCTTCAAGCCGAAGGCTTGATAGCAATTAGCCGGTGGTTGAGCGCGCCGCGATACCACCGGTTCCAGTTCAACAAATGAGGCGCATCCTGAAGGGATGCTAGAGGCTTATGGTTTAGGGGGAAATGCTGCGACCCTTCCAGGGTCGACCTTCTACACGTTCAGACCCCGGGTGCGCTGCGCGACCCGGGGCTAATGGCTTTTTATCCCTTCCGGGATAAACAATTTGCCCTGTATTTGATGCATAGACACCGATGCCACGAGGGCCCAAGTTTGGGATCGGTCGCCGCGCAGCGGCGGGTGAGGGTTGCCACCCTGCAACGTGCGAACTATTTTTTAGAAATGCGCTAGAACTCGATTACGGCTTTGATACATCCGTCTTTTCGATTGGCAAATATGTCGTACGCCTGCTCGCTTTGTTCTACACCAAACCGATGAGTGATCAATTTTTCAAGCTCTGTATGTTGATCGCGAAAAAGTTCTGTCACTTTGGGCATCAGCGCGCGCGCCGGACAGCGGCCGGTCCGGTACGTTAAGTTCTTGTCGTAAGCATCCGTCGGGCCAAATGCAAAATTAGGAGTACAATGGCATCCGATCACCGACATTGTGCCGCCTGGCCTGATCAATTCAAACGCAAGCCGACCAGCATCGGGCAATCCCACCAACTCCATGACGCCATCGGCGCCACGCCCGTCTGTCATCGACATGACTCGGTCCTTCAGCTCATTTTCGCTTGTAAAAGTTTCCGCACCGAACTTTCTGGCAAGCGTTAGCCGACTGGCATTTAAGTCATAGGCCAGCACCTTACTGGCGCCCAGCTGACAACAAGATAATAAACAAAGCAGACCGACGGTGCCGCAGCCCACGACGACGTAGACACCGTCTTGATGGATGCCGGCCATTTCTGCACAAAAGTATCCCGTGCTGAGATTGTCGCCCACCAATAGTGCGACCTCGTCAGGCATGTCTTCATCGAGTTTAACCAATGTTCCGTCGGCCAATGGCACGCGCACCAGTTCTGCCTGGGCCCCGTGCAGTCCGACGCCACCGGATCGCCAACCAAATAATTGGCCCTGAACGCAACGTGCCGTGAGCCCTTGCTTGCAATAGAAACACTCACCACAACTTGTCGTAAACGGCGCGCATACGCGGTCGCCCTTTCGCACAGTTCGCACCTCGTCCCCGGTCTCGACCACCTGACCGACAAACTCATGTCCCATCACCGTACCGGCGTCCATTCCGGTCTCACGGCCAAAAAACGGATGAAGGTCGCTGCCGCACAGACCAGACAATTGAACCGTGACAATGGCGTCGTTCCCGTGCTCAATGACTGGGTCATTCATCTGCCGCGTGGCAACGATTTCGACTTGTTCAAAGCATATTCCGCGCATGGCGCTCCAGCATCAAATTAAAGATGGATCTAGGAACAGGATGAAACACGACCGACTTGATACCGGTGAAACGGTAGGTTTTAACTGCTACAATGTCGCCATTGTCGCACAGTTTCATCATCCACTGGTAGAGGTCCAAAGATGCGAACACAAACTTCAAAGTGCCTTTTGTTTTTTGCGTTTCTTTGCAAATGTTCATTTGCGTCGGTGTGTGTAGGTCAAGATAATATCTTTACCGTCGATGACGTAGCGGCGATGCGAGCTGTCACTTCGGTTAGGATTTCGCCGGACGGTAACCACGTGGCTTATACTTTGTCGGTTCCTCGCGACCCAAAAAACGATGAAAGCGGCGGCGCTTGGAGCGAGCTTCACGTTGTCGATCGCCAAGGAAACTCCCGAGCCTACATTACCGGACACGTAAACATTGGTTCGATCGATTGGACGCCTGATGGCAGTGGCATTTCATACTTGGCTCGACGCAACGACGACAAAAACAGTTCGCTGTATATGATTCCGTTTCTCGGCGGTGAGTCGCAAAAGATTGCGTCTTTGAAGTCTTCAATTTCCGCGTACGCTTGGCATCCTGACGGCAAACACGTGGCCCTGATGGCGTCCGCACCAAAAAGTGACGAGGAAAAATCGCTCGAAGAAAAAGGCTTCAACGCGGAGATCTACGAAGAGCAGTTGCAGCACACCAAGATTTGGATTGCCGATGCCGACCCAGCGACCGATGACGAGCCAAAAATGTTGGATTCGCCCGGCACCGCCACGGAAGTTCAATACAGTCCTGACGGCTCAAAGCTGATCGCGGCAATTGCCGAGTCACCGCTGATCGACCACCACTACATGTTTCGCCGATTGCATGTGTTGGACGCCAGTTCTGGAAAAGTCTTGGCCAAAATCGCGAATCCGGGAAAACTCGGTGAGGTCGCGTGGAGCCTAAACGGACAATATATCGCGTTCATGTCGGGCGAAGACATCAACGACCCGTCAGAAGGGCGATTGATGGTCGCCTCTTCGGCGGGCGGCGAACCTCGCGAAGTGATGAAAGACTACCTGCCGAATGTAAGCGGCATCCACTGGATCGATGATCAAAAAATCCGATTCACGGCTGACGACGGCTGCTTGACTGCATTGGGGAGCGTTAACGCTGACGGTTCGGGCCGCAAAATTATCATCGAACCAAAAGCGGAGATTTTGACCGGCATGTCGAATTCTGCTGACGGTTCCACTATCGCGTTTCTTGGCCAAGCTCCGGCATTTCCAAACGAGGTGATTGTCTATGACAAGGACACACCTCCCAAACGATTAACCAATAGCAATCCCTGGTTGGATTCAAAACGATTAGCCCGCCAGGAAATCGTTCGGTATAACGCCAAAAAGGACGGACAAATAGTCGAAGGGATACTTGTTTACCCACTCGATTACCAAACCGGCAAGAAATATCCGTTGGTTGTGCTCGTTCACGGCGGGCCAGAGTCGCACGTTCCGAACGGATGGGTCACGCGGTATTCGAATCCCGGTCAGGTCGCCGCTGCACAAGGCTTCGCCGTGTTTTATCCGAACTACCGCGGGAGCACGGGGCGAGGTGTCGCTTTCGCAAAAGCCCACCAATCGGATTACGGCGGGCAGGAATTCGATGACGTGATCGACGGAATTGATTACTTGATCGATCGAGGCATCGTCGACAAGGACAAGGTCGGTATTACGGGTGGTTCGTACGGGGGATTCGCAACTGCCTGGTGTTGTACCAGACACTCGGATCGATTTGCTGCCGGTGTGATGTTTGTAGGTATTAGTAACCAGATTTCAAAGTCGGGAACAACCGACATTCCTGAAGAGATGTTTCTAGTTCACGCGCGCAAACGGATTTGGGAAGATTGGCAATTCTTTTTGGAACGCAGTCCCGTCTACCATGTGGAAAACTGTCGGACTCCACTATTGATACTTCATGGGAAGAACGATCCTCGCGTGCATCCGTCTCAATCGATGGAGTTGTATCGCAATCTCAAAATTCTCGACCAGGCACCCGTGCGGCTGGTGTTTTACCCCGGCGAGGGTCACGGCAATCGGAAGTCCGCCGCGCGCTATGACTACAATTTGAGGATGATGCGTTGGATGAATCATTACCTTAAAGGGCCCGGTGGTGACGCCCCACCCTACGAAATTGACTACGGTCTCGACGCCGAATCCGACGAAGAGATCGACGATTGACCACCCATTTCCCTTTTTTCAAATCGGGGCTGGGGGCCGAATCCAGTTGATCGATTTTTGTAAGCAAGAAATCCTCGATTTTTGCGGTTCGGTATTAGCGAACTAGTAAAAACGCGGGTTTCTCAACAGTATTCAAAAAAACTGTCTAAAAACCGGCAATCATGTCGATTATTTTACGAAACCAAAACATCGAAACTGAGAATTCGATTCTGGTACTGGTAGAATAACGTTCGGCGAACATTCGGCTGACAAGTTTCGGTCAACCATTTGACCGTCCCTGTTCCTGTTCCGGTTCCGTTCGAACATTTTTTTTCGGCCTGAAAGATCTGCAAATGACAAAAACGATGGAAAATGTGAAAACGATCAACAGCGTCATTCGGACGTCGATGATGTTGGTCTTTTTGGGTGTGTTTGGTTATTTCGGATATCTGGGATACGACCAGTACATTCGACCGGGAATCGAGGCGAAGCAGATCAAGAAACAGATGGAGGCGCTTCAGGTCAAATACAACGAGCAAAGCGCAGAACTGGCGAAAACGCAAACGGCGCTCAAATTAATCAAAGTGGATCAGCGGCGAGCATTGGTAAAAATCCTTGACAAAGGTACTGACAAAGAATCTGGTGAACCATATTTTGATGTCGAATTCATGGAAATTGACAAAAGTGGAAAACCGATCTCCCAGCCGCGAGAGTTTCATTGCAGAGGTTCGTTGTTATTTGTTGACAGTTGGGTAGTGAAATTCGAAGACAAATATGTCGAAGCGGCCGAAGATCTCAGGTCAGCGTCGTTGTGCGTATTCAAAAGCATCGGCGGCGACATAGATGGATACGGTGGCGGGCATTCGCTGGACCGCAACGACGAAACAACGAATACGGCCTACGGTACACTCAACCCAATGAGCGAATTCGAAAAAAAGATATGGGACGACTTCTGGATTGTGGCAAATGACCCGCTGCGACAGGAAGAACTTGGCATTCGAGCCAACCACGGCCAAGTTAACTATTTGCAGGTGCAACCTGGTATGGTCTATAAAGTCGATCTTCGTGCCTC